>Ga0105054_10011429_pt1 | contig 11075 bp, 12 predicted proteins | sample BON02_FD_78091 | JGI IMG/M metagenome (GOLD analysis project Ga0105054, IMG submission 78091) | Freshwater microbial communities from Lake Bonney liftoff mats and glacier meltwater in Antarctica - BON-02 (megahit assembly) | ecosystem: Environmental > Aquatic > Freshwater > Ice > Glacier... | reverse complement strand
TATATATATATATATATAGATAGATAGATATACATATGTATATATGTATATATACATGCATACATACATATATAAAGAGAGAGAGAGTACCGTCATGAGAACATTTGATTTTATGTGTTGAGAAACTTTTACAGATATGGTAATACTCATCATGTTCCTGTGTTCTCTCGCTGTGTCGTGCGCTTATTGCATGTCAGCACAAATACTCTCGACAGACACACACATAGATTTATGTACATTCATTGATTAATGTTGCTTTTATTATTTGATATGAAATAGTTTGGAAGCTTGGCTGGAAGCTCAATTTGCTATCTTGCTAGATTCGAGGTCTCGGTGTACCGTCTACATTAATGCATACATGCATATATGCAAACATACATGCATGCATGCATACATACTTACATAGATGCAAGCAGTGTGGGCAGCAATAGCCAGTACGTCAGCCTCGATCTCTTGGATATCTCCTGGTGTGACCGCAAGCCAGCAGGTTCTATATGTACTTGAACTCGTGTACTCCCAGATATATATTGCTAAAAACTAAGCCAGCTCAGCTCAGTAAGTTGAGAGGGGTCGATTCTTGTGATACGAAAACTTCTGCCGCATGTAAAGAAAATGATGGTTGCTTTTATTTTCACTCTTGAAAAAATAATGCAGCAATTGCGTTTGTAACTCTCTTGTCTTTGTTATTGTGTCATGTCACAGGTTTCGAGATAGAGCGAGAGAGCAACTGTGTTCATCACATACTACTTGAATCGTACAGACTTGTAATTTGGGATTGCACACTAAGAAGACACCCATGTATCAACAAGACAGACTCAGACCCCCAGTCTCCTCTCCCCCTCACCCCCACTCTCCCTTTCCTCGTCTCCCCCTCCCCCCCCCCTTCTCCCCGAACCTTCCCTCTTCCATCCACCTCTTTCCCCCTTACCCCTCCCCCCTCACCCCACAACTCCAAGTCGCGATATTGAGATCCAACAATTTGCAATTTTGTACACACCTAGTACAAACTTTAAATTGTCGTCACGCGGCCATATGCAAATTGGATACACTTGGTATCTGTGTATGGAGATAGATCTGCAACCATCAATCTCCATACATACATCTATGCACAAACATCAAACTGTACACCCTATTAGAATAATCTCTTACTTGGGCGTGCGTAAGGAGAGAATTGCTCGCCGACGCATGTGCTGTCGTCCTGCAACATGGCCTACATATTTTGAAGATGTAGTTGAGCATTGCATGATTTGGGCACTTGTCGTTAATACACACCTCTATTTGTATATACGACACATCTTGGCAGCCAGTGGGTGATGTATCATGATGTATGAGTTTTATTCACGCCAAAGCTTGCAGTTAGACTTGTGTCCGGAGTGCCAGTCGGTCTCCTGGCACACTCTGCAACAGTATTGCGCCTGCACAATAAAAGAGGATTGAGAAGAGCAAAAGAATCGTCAACAGCAAACCAAAGAAAACAACAAATACAACGCACCTGCTTACACTTGCTGCATTTAAAGAGTTTGTCCACGCGTAGTTTGCACCAAGCACATGCGTGGGAAGGACCAGCTTGAAAATTATTCGCTACTCGTTCGAGTATGCTCCGCCTTTTCTCAGCCTATCCCAATTACATCATTATCAATTAGGTATGCAGCCACTTACATATGAAGCCAATTGCCACGGTCCCCCAATCAAATATCAAACACAAACTTCAAAACTGAAAACATGAACACCATCTTGGCGAAATCTGCAGCAACGTTTGGCTCTGTCTCGAGCTGGTTGGCTTGCTGACCTCTGATGCTCACCATGTGATCACCCCCAACCTTGGCCTCCCACCTGCATGTGTGTATTTGTGTGTGCATTTGTGCGTGTATCAAGTTGTGTGTGTGTGTTGCAAATCAAATATAGCGACCAATGGAAACGCTTTGCATTCATGCAATCAAGCAAAAACCTGCCGAGCCAACTCTGTCATTTTTTCTCCTGCTCCTTCTTCTCCACCCAGTCCTCATTGGTGTCTATTGCTCTGTTATATTCTAGAAACACACATAACTTGTTTTCCTTGTCGAAGGCTAGGCCATCTGATCTCCGGGCGATGAAAGTGTCTATGTCTGTTTCGTCGAAGTCGATGTCGTAGGCCATGTGGTATTCTTCGATATCCTTACGTACATTGGCTCTGTTTTGTCCAGCTCCTGGTGGGAGGATCTCATGTAATCCCATGTGTTCCAGAATCTTGTAGAGCCCCCACTTAGCGTGTGCTTCTGGGCTTAAGGCAGAGGGGAAGTGCCATCGGGGTTCTGATGTGTCGTTTAATTCAGTAGAGGATTTCCGTATAGAGAACATCAGTTCCCTCCATATGCCATGATGAATGGCTATTCGTGGGAGTTGTAGGACTGGGCAATAGCATTGTATTTGTCACACACTTTCAACTGAGTCTGAGGGATCGCTAATTTTCTTTTCCTTGTAATATTTTTCACATAGTCTCCATTTGACGTCTTTGTGTATACCCCACTTTTTAAGTTGGAGCGCGCAATGGAATTGGTATGAGAGGCATTGTAGGACCCTTCGTCTTGCCCGAATCCATACGCTTCTGTCCTGGTGAAATTTACCTAGCAGGTCTCTTGAATTGTCCTCCCTAATCAAGAAATTTGCTGTTGACCACGTTGGGGTCTTGAGTTGTTGCCGTGCTACCTGGAAGTCAATTCTTTTTTTGACCATTGGAATCATGGGGCTTCGGTGCGTTGTCCCGTTATCAGTCCAGGAGAAGATGGGTCTGTTTGTGGGAAGGGACCATCCAATGTTCTCACTCTGTCTCCCTTCGTCTGCCCATCTATCTACTAGTTCGTTTAAAAGGTCTCCTCGGTGGGCTTTTATCTTAATGAAAACGGTAAGAAGGCCTTGTTCGATCCGTTCTCGTAGAAGTTGTACTATGTCTCTCATGATGTCGGCGTCCAGATCTCCCCACATGGAGGGGGATTTTTCCTCCCCTATCCATTTCTGGGAGGAGGATAGGAAGCATGCCGAGTCTGAAAGGAGGATTTCTGGTTTCCTGTCCTGTTTCCTTTTGGCATCTTCCAGTGCTAGGCACGCCGCCCCTAGTTCCGCTCTGTTAGAGGAGTTGTCTTCCTCACCTCTTCCCAGCTGGCAGCATCCTCCTCTGTTTTCGTCTAGTCTATAGAAATTCGCCCCCATGACCCCCTTGTCATTGGATCCATCTATGGAGTAAACTGCCCCTGGGAAGTTATAGATGCCTAGGAGGCCCGCTTCTGTGCCGGCTCTGTGAATATCTTCGAGGTCTTCCAAACCAAAAGAGGGAGTTTCTTTCGTGTTGTCTGCTTCCAGGGCTTCCTGTATGGCCGTCCGTGTTGTCTCTGGTATTTTTCTTCTGGTGCTTATCCATACTTCTGTTGTCATGGAGTGTGCGGCTAATTCGTCTTTTCCTTCCCGCCACCAGCCCTTGTGTCTGCTGCATTTACCGTCAGCCCTGGCAACCAACTGCGCCTCTCTGAAGGGGGGCTGGGTTTTGTTTCTCGCCCCTAGCGGTTGGGTGAGGAGGATCCAGTTGTCTGTTGCGGCGAGGGTAGGGAACAGGTCTAATTTCTCCTTGTCGTCAAGACCAAACCAGTTCATGACCGTTGGTTGTGGGGTCGAGAGTTCTTCTCCCCAGATTCTTTCATTGCCTCTCCCCGCGTTTTTGAAGAAGGGTGGGATGGTGCGGGCTGTATCCCCTTGGTATTTGGTGGCTTGGAAGACTTCTTTAACTGTCCATAATATTTTCCAGGCAAATGATCTGTGTTTCTTGTCTTTGTCAAGCCTGAGTTGTCGTCTCGGTTCGTTTTGTAAATTGATTCCAAGTGCGCTGGTGTCAGAGTTCGTCAGGGTATGTTTAAGGAGATGCCATTGTGCTCCGTCCAGACCCAGAGGTCCTGATGGTAAATGGATCCTGGCTATGCCTTGTGTAGTTACTGCTTTGATGAGGCCGGCTGTCGTATCCCAGAATTCAAGTTTTTCAAAAATACGAACCACGCCCAGCTCTGGGGAATTCTTGATTATTTCAAAGATGTCTTCGTTCTCCAGGTCCCTGTATTTCAAGTTTTTGGGGTCTCTAGATGCATGTGGAACCGAAAACCTTTCTCTTTCTGGTTTCGATTGTTCCTTTCGGTCTGTTGTTCATCTGGGTGTCCCCCTCCCCAAGAGTAGAGGATTGATTCAATTTTGTTCTTGATCCCTGTCGTGGGTGCTGTGTAGATAATCCCCCAACAGTCCTCATCCTCTACTTGTTCCCAGTCCTGTTCGTCCGTGACGTATCTTTGCATGTATTTCTTTAACTCTGGGTGTATTGGCCTTCAATATTCGTCTGCGATCATTGGGAATCCCAGTTCTGGAAGCGTGAACCAGAGCCATGGAGGTTCTTGTATCATCATTAATCTTGTACCGTACAGGAAAGAGTGAGTGTCATTACTCCCTTCGTCTGGGGGGTGTCTCTATCTAGGGCTACCAGCATGTTTGCTAGACACCGTTTGATAGCACACAATGAAAGTGTGACATTCTCTGCCCTGGTATCCCAGTCCAGGTCCTCAGGGAGAGCCGACCAAAAGATGAGGCCCTCCTCACCTTTTTGGGGTTTGAATTGTGAAGGTTTGTTTTTCGCCCCCTTCTGAGAGCATGAATGACACTGTGGCAGAGAGGGGGGAAATTGTTCCGTGGTCCATACTCTGTTGCATGTGGGGCATTGTCTATTGATAGCCGTGGAAAAAGCTCGGCACCACCACCCTTTCCTCTGAATCCTGTGGTTTGGCCACATGTCTTCCCGAAGTCGTATCAGATCCTGGTTGGTTATCAGTGATTGGAAAAGATTGTGCGAGGAAGATGCTCTGAGGTTGAGGAGTTCGTGGATGCAGCTACGTGTGGGCGTTTTAAGTTGGCATTCAAATTCTCAGGCTAGTTGTTCGCTGTTGGTATGTCTGTCTTCAGTTCCCCTCTCCGTCGTGCGTCTCTTCTCATTCAGCATTCGTACGGCTCGGCATCTGTTCGTGAGGGTTTTGCTGAGCTCTTCCATGCGTATCCATTGTATACCATCTGTTGCATGGCTTATTCGAGTAGCTGGAGGGGTTCTGGCTGTAAGTAGATTTTGTCGCAATATTTCGTTGACTATTTGTGGCATGTTGATCGCCCATTCCCCTCCTCGCCAGCCTCCCTCTATGCGGTCGAGTATTTCATCTCTATATTTCTCCTCGTTTCCGGTAAGGGGGGGGGTCGTATTAGCATCACCTCGTGCTACCACTCCCGGATCTGAGGGTTGTTTCCGAGAATTCTGGTCTTTTTAATCAGTAATTTCAGTAGGGAAGGTAATTCAGTGGTGGCCTCCTCCTCCTCTCTCAGTATGGCTGTGTCCATTTCTCTAATCTCATCCAGGGATGTCTCTATTAAAGTTAGGGAGGTCAGGGTGTTATCCGTGCTCGAATGGTCTCTCCATTGTTCCAGTTCGTGATAGAAATTGTTCGGTACATGGTTTTCTTCACTTTGCGGTCTCCCAGAGGAGAACCGTGTGTCCTGCAAGTGCGTAAGAGTTTATCACATGCCCTCATTATCTCTTCTAATTTGACGAGGTAGAACAGCACCCCTTCTTCGCCTTGGTTCCTCAGGAGGGTGCATTGGTGCATTGGTTGCGTATCTTGTTCCGTTTTACGATATATTTGTCCGCGAGTTGTGATGTCCTCATTCCTCCCAACTGTTCTATTCCTGGGTCTCTTTGTGCTTGGATGTCTTTTAAGTCCAGTGCGTGCAGGTGAGCCGGGAATTTATGTAGTTTTTGGATCCATCTTGTTACGCTCCTTTGCGTCTCGCTGTCTACTCCTTTTACGATGGGCCCCGGGCAATAGAACCTGACCCCGCTCCCTTTCTGGAAGCGAGGGATTGAGTCCAGTGTGGTGTATCCCGCTCTGATGAGTTTTGGTCTGACAGCTATGAAGGCCTGCTTGCCGTTTCTGAGATCTGTTAATTCGTCCTCAAGGGTGTCATCATGCCTTCTTGGGTGGAGGTTAGCCTCTTTTAACTCCTGTAATCGAGCTCGAAGAGGGTATACCGCTTGGGCCCATCCTATCTTTCTCCTGCCTTTTTCCCTGTTTTCTATGCCTTATATGCGGTCCGGTTCTGTTAATTGCGATATTCGGACTAGGGTGGGAAAGGTTCGTTGGATGGCCTCTCAAAAGGTAGGGCATCCTGTGGTTGTATCTTGGCCTTCTGTTTTCATCGTGAACGTGTCCCCTCCTTCGAAATGCATAGTTACTATTTTCACCTCTGCCGACACCTCCATGGTTTTTACCCGCTTCCACTCGTTTTTTGTTGTATGTGGACCAGGTGTTGGGTCGTTATCATTGCCTGTGCCAACTCGATATTTGTAGCTGAAGCTGTCCAATCCGGGTGAAATGGATCCCAGCTTAGTTGTATTCCTAGCGTACTCGTAAGGTGGCATTCAAACACGAAGGAGTTCTGACTCGCTTGGTCCCACGTTAGGAATTGCGCTTCAAATTGGAGGTTCTCCATGTCCAGGCATCCGTGTTTTTTTAGGGAATCTTTATATGTGATTTCTGCAAGTTGTCGTGTTCTATCATCGAATTGGCAGCATCGGGTTAGTTGGCCCCACACGGCCGGGCATATGATGGCTCTTGGTATTTTTATCTGGAAACCTCCTTGGTCATTGGGAAAAGTAAAAAGTCTCGTGGACGTGTTAGGTGACATCTGCCAGGCCTTCTTGTTGCATCTTACAAAGGCTGCCGTGAGTCGTTTGAATTCTTTCTCTGGCCAAATTATCACTGGCCCTGAGAAGGCAAGGGGAGGGGCCAGAGTACACTCAATTAGTCTCAAGTTGTTTTTGCTTGAAAGGTCTCTATTTTTTCGCAAGAAGCACGCAATTTCTGTTATTCCATCCATTACGTATCGTCTTTGGGTGGTGATGTCAAGCCACATTTTGCAACCTATGCCCAGGAGTCGGATTGGCGCCCGACCATGAATTACCTTCAGATCTGTTCCTTTGTATTTGATTCATTCTGCTTTCCACGTATCTTGGCATCCTAAGCAGGGTGGGTTGAGGTGGATTTGAGTTGGGAAGTAACAGCTTCCTTTTGTTTTGTTGAATATGGGGTATTGTCTACTCATCGTTGCCAGGTTCGTCTGCCAGTCTTCTTGTCCTTTTGTGCTTAGTTGTATAGTGCTATCTGCATCCAAGGTCTCATCCATGGCCCCGAGAGCCCGGGTTTGGGGATTCAAGATATCCGGTCCTGTCTCTCCTTTTCTCTTGGCTGTGTCTGTTTTCGCCCGTTCTGATTGCCTTTCCGATCCCATGCCATACATAGCCCCCGTATCTAAAGATTTCGGGATTGAGTTCGGAGACCGCTCCAGAACTCGAACTCGTGAATGACGTCAAGCAGTTTATTGGCGTCTCTGACGGTGCACACGTAAATAGAAAGGTCATCTGCAAAAGCCGCATGCTTCCACTGGGGTATCCTCCTGGTGCCATGTGTTATGCCGGTCGCATCCAGCAGTCGTAGAAGGGCGTTGAGAAATAGGTCAAAGAGGAGGGGGGACAGTACGGATCCTTGTACCCGTGTCTGGGCAGCCGTAACTGTTGTTGTCATTCCTTCGCAGCCTGCACTCTTGATGTGACCGTGTGTTTCATCCGCCAAACCGTCAGTGCTCTCACCTCGGGCCTCTTGCGCTATTCTGCACAGCCGACACCCTGCTGATTGCATCTTGCCTGTTACCCACCACAAAGTCAATCTGCTCAAATTTCCACTCTGGAGCAGCAGTTTTGAGCGCACCGATGATGCTTTTGTGCTGCTCATTTGCTTCTGCATCTTTCACCTCTAGGAACCCATCGTCCCTATCTGTCCACCGTTTAAATTATGAAATATATCCGATCTTCAGAGCATCATTGATTGCAACCCCATCCGGTCGCCTGCCCCAGAAACGACATTACGAAGAAAGACCCTGGATCGAGTTTGTACTGTGCCTCTTGACTTTTTTTGACAGGTATTGTCACCTCTGTATCCTGTGCCTTCTCCGCCAGCTCTTCCTTGCTGCAGATTCTTAGAAAATCTTCTCGTCGCCACAGCGTGCTGATGTTACTTTCTTTGTCAAGCGTGACAAACTTGAGCTTGCTCCTTGGTTTTTGTGCAGCGTGCATGCTGTCAAAAAGGTGCCTCCAGATGGAGTGGTGGGCAGCCGTAACTGTTGTTGTCATTCCTTCGTAGCCTGCACTCTTGATGTGACCGTCTGTTTCATCTGCTAGACTGTCAGTGCTCTCACCTCGGGCCTCTCACGCTATTCTGCACACACCCTGCTGATTGCATCATGCATATTTTGTTCAGAAAACTGGCTGTTGGCGTATTTCCTGCCAGCGCCATCCCCAATCGTCTCCTTCGCTGCCATGGGATTTTTTTGTCATTCAGATACTTCCCCAGCATAAACCTTCCTGCATCCTGTCTCAGCATGAAGTCTGCTACCCATGTACCGTAGAAAGGCTGGAGGATGACTCCCCTTTTTGTCTTCTCCTTGATACAAGTCTGTATGAAACCCTCCTCATCCATCTATGTACAATGCTGTAGAGCCGTTCCCATACTCGGATCATAGCTTACATCGACTCGTCGTCTTTGTTTGCTGATCTGTTTCCAAGCTCCTGTCACACGATCCCGGTGCTTGCACACCTCCTCTTCTGCTGATCCTCGTCTAATCACCTTCCGCAACCCGCTGTTCCACGTCGACTTTCGATCTTCATAGCTCACCGTACCTCCTTTCCGGCGAGTCTCTTGCCATGTGAAAACTGCTCTATTTGTCCTGTCGTGCCATTCCGTGGGAACATCTTTGCCTGAAATAGCCTTGCCTACTTGGAATTCGGCTTCTTCATTTGCAGGTTCTCCTCGATGCGCTTTCACCTTGACCAGAAACGTCGCTGCTCCTGCTGTTCTTCTTTTTGGGAGCTCTTCGATTGCTTCTAGTAAAATGTTTGCGTCTGGCGCTCCTACTAGCGTCACTTTTTCGCCTTCACGTACCCATCTTTTTACAGCTTTCAGCAGCGCTTGGTCGTCGCACAAATACAGCATACGTTTGTCACAGGGGTACTGTGTAATGCTAAGACAAGGCCGCTAGTTCCGGACGGTTTGAGCTGCATCCTTCCTCTTCGCGTTCCACCTTCCTCTGCTGCATTTTCCTTTGTTTCCGCAGGTTCGCATACCCTGCTCCCATTTTCCACCCTTTTTGGTTAGATCCATCATCCGCTGTGACTGTGCCTCGGAAACCGTAACCTCCTAATCTGCCAAGCTCTGTGCCCATCCAGTATTCCCGCTCGATACCTGTCAGTTGTACTTGACATCCGTCCTTTCCGCCCGACGCCCTCGCCACTGTCAACAAAGCCTGAATTTAATTTGTTGTGACAGTGAGATCTTTGTGAACCCAGCATGAAGCGTGATCCTCGCTCACTGCCATTTTGATGTTGCCTTGCTTCCACCATGACCTGTATCGTACGCTCTGCCCACGATGTGCCTTCTTTTTGCTCCCGTTCTTTTTATTCTTTTCCACTTTCGATTTCGTTTAATCATAATTAAAATGGATTTCTTTCCAGCTGAGCTCAAATGGGCGTATTTCCTCCGCCCATTTATTGACTTGCACCACACGACCCAGTCGTGCATCGTGCTCGCCTCTTCCAGCCAACTTTCACCTTCGTGTTCTGATAGGCTCTGCCATATTACTACCGTTGGTCCTTCTTTTCCCCCCCAGAAGGGTTAATCTCCTCGTCCCGCCGACTGAAAGAAAGGAGGGGCAGACATCGCTGCCTCTCCTTCAATTCTCGTGGCACTATTGATCTGCTGCAGCGCTCATAATACTGCCTACGTTGGTGATCTATATCCAGCTTCCTCCAACTCTTCTATTCGTTTTGTCTCTTTCCGAATAGTTGTATCAGCGCTTGCTCGTGGCCTTCCCAACACTCCTGCCTTTTTTAGAAAGTTCCATCCCCCGCTAGTGATTGTTCATCCTTGTCCTGGGTCCAGGCACGTAGTCAGACCTTCCGTCGTGATGATTCTCGTTTCGTCCACTCGCTCTTCCCATACCTGCGACGAGTCTTAGATTCTGACGTGGAATCTCTTGGTCCAGGAACCAATTCCTTCCTATCACTAGTGGCGTTTCTTGCTCACGAAGGAGGCCAGGGTCATATGCAGATTGGCATCGAGGGCGCTTCCCACCGCATGCTTCTGCGCATGAACTCCGAACATTTCTTGTCAATTGGGTTGCTGACAATGAGTAGATGATGTGTTGAGCTTTGCCCCGAGGGCTCGATCTCTTTACTTCATTCACTGTGTAGCAGCGTTAGTGTCTGTTCAAGATGGTTGTTGCAGCACTCTCGAATTTCATCCGAAATAAAGCTAGTGATCGCAGGTGCCAAGTGATACGCAACTAAGTGGTCACGTACCCCTTGGCTGCTGTCTAAGTCCTCTGCTCTCTCCTCGTGCTCTCCCCCACCTGTCGGTCTCAGGGGAAAGCACATTTGCTCCGATGTGAGCCACAACCATGTTGACTCGTCCGCCAACTCCGCATTGAAGGTGGATGCTTCCCTAACTCTCTCCATCGTCACAATAGTGTCGCCGCCTTGCTTGTCGTCTAATCTGCCAGCATACCTCGGGTCTGCATTGGTGAAAATCATGCCGATCCATGGCTGCTCTGGGGTTTCATTCGTCGTTCAGCTCACTCCTTTGCATGCTAAGCGCTCGCCACCTCGACCCAGTTGCATCTTGTGAAAGTCCTTACCAAACCTGTTGACGATCCCGCACCTTGCACATTGCTTGCACCACGCTCGGCGTGTCGGCTTTTGCGACCATCCTGCACTCTCGAACTCTGGCTCGTGCTGCCCACTACACCAAGAGCCCGGTAAGAGTAGGACAGATCTATCCCTGTCGAAACTGTCCGCGAGCTGCCAGTCTAAAAGACCCTGCCAGGCTTGGATTCTGTTGGCCTTTTCGGTCGCTTCATGCCCATTTACCTGAGCCTCAAACTCCACCATGTTGGCCACCCCCTCTCCAATCTGTGCC
>Ga0105054_10011421_pt1 | contig 11081 bp, 6 predicted proteins | sample BON02_FD_78091 | JGI IMG/M metagenome (GOLD analysis project Ga0105054, IMG submission 78091) | Freshwater microbial communities from Lake Bonney liftoff mats and glacier meltwater in Antarctica - BON-02 (megahit assembly) | ecosystem: Environmental > Aquatic > Freshwater > Ice > Glacier... | reverse complement strand
GTCATTGCTGTAATGATTAGGGTTAAAAATTTGTATTTCATTTATTTGTTTAATGAGATACAAAGGTGCGATGACTGCAAGCCTAAAAACGATGACTTAAGTTAAGACTTTTCTTTTAGAAAAACTCTGTTTCTAATTCGGCTCAAACTTTCTGGGCTAATGCCTAAAAAATTGGCGATATATTTTTGAGGTATCTTTTGAAATAAATCTGCTTGGGTTTTTATTAAATTTTGAAATCTTTCTTCGGGTTTGTCTGATGATAAAGACATTGCTATTTCAGTAGCTCTTTGTGCAACTTGTTCGGCCATAAGTCTTCCAAAAGTTTCGTATATGCTGCATTCTTTGTAAAGATTATATAGGTCGTGTTTTTTGATAAAAAAAACTGTCGTATTTTCCATTGCTTGTAGATTCATTTTTCCTACGGTGTTATTAGTGAAACTTTGAAAATCGGTTACCCAAGCGTTTTCAAAAGAAATGTCGCAAGTTTTTTCTATGCCATTTTTAACATGAAAGTGCCTGATAGCGCCTTCTGCAATAAAAGCAATAAAATCACAGACTTTGCTGTCTTGCAGTAAAAATGCTTTTTTCTTCAAAGATTTCTCTTCAAAATACTGGTCAATCAAGTCAAGTTCTGTGTCTGAAAACGGAACAGTTTGTTTGCAATATTTTTTTAATTTGTCGTACATTATCGGGGTTTAAATTTTAAACAACATTAGTCTTTCCAAACACTCCACAAAAATACTCAAACAATTGGATACTTACCTTTTTAAAATATGCAATTCACAGCGTTTTGATTTTAGTTTTAGACGGTTAAAGGGTTTGGGATAAAAAGAGGTTGGCGATTTTGGGAGAAGAAAAAATCCTGTAACGAAAAACATAAGTTTGATGTTATGGCGATGAAGGCAATCATGCACTTGGAATTTGGCATATTAGATATTTTGGTCTTTTGCAACTTGTTGCGTTTAGTTGCAAAAAAATGCAAAAGGATTATATTTTTATTCCAAATTTCTTTAATTTTTTCAAGGATTCATAGCATTTAAGTAATGCTTGCTCTTTTACATTTTCTTTTTTAGATAACGATATTTGTACTGATTTCACATTTGCCAATTCAAGGTTATTGAAAATTTTTGTTTGACCAGCTACGTCAATAATTCGTTTCCAATCGTCTTTTGAAATTAATAAAAGTTTATCATAGATGAATTTCACTTCAACAATTTCTGTTTCTTCAAGCTTTGACAATGCTTTTACTTCTTCAATCAGTTGAGGACTTATCTGAATGTAGTCTAATACCTTTTTACCAAAAGTTATTTCTCTTGTTGTCAAGTTTTTGTTCTTACTTAATCTGCTTACTAAGTCAAAAGCGGCTGACCAGTCAAATCCGTCAGGCTTGTTTTTGTCAATGTAAAGTCTGAAACCGTCCCAGAATTTCAAACCCATTTTCTGAATCTCGCTTATTAAGAAAACTGTATCTTCAACGTTATTTGTATTAATTTCTTTTTCATTTTCTCGTTGGACTTTTTCTTCTTCTGATACTAAATAATCTGCTAATACAATCGGCAGGTTTTCATGGTAAGTAATTGCTTTCAGTTTTGTCCAAGAAGATTCTCGTTTAGCATATTCTGAAATCAAACTGTTATTTGCTTCTGTAACTAAATGATTATATACAAAAAGTAATATGTTTTTGAAACAAGCATTTAAAACATCATTAATTTTTTGCTCTTCATAAATCTTCCACAAGTCTATACGACTGTTTGTTAGGTGATGAAAATACGAAACTGTGTAAGCTGTAGTAAATGATTTTAAGTTAGTATCACCAATAGCATCTACATTTTTTCTTCCAAAAAGTTTGTCAATGGTTTTAAACAGAATTGCACTAGCAATTAGTTTGCGATAAAAATTTTCGCCCGGCAGCTTATTTTTACTCACTGAATCATTTATTTTCTTGGTAAAATGAATGAAGTTTTTCTGAGAACCTTGCGAAACAAAATGAGGTTCTAATTCCCATAAGTTAATAAATTTTGCAACATCCGATTTTACAAACTTTAAGTTAGAAGGGTTTTGTGATTTAAACTGATTTTGTTGAGCAGAGTTTAATTTGTTAAGCGCTTCTCTATATTGACCATTCGCACGTTCGAAGTACCACAAAAATGACTGATTCCTATTTTCTGGATTTATCACATATTTTTTCCTTGACAAATTTTCAATTTGAACAAAAAATGGATTATTAGAGGATAAATCTAGCTCAGAAACCTTATTTTGACTGTTTGCAAAACGTGAAATATTTGGAACTTCAATGTTTTTCTGCTCTTTATCTTTAATTACAGTTAGTTTCATTTGAACAAATATTTTGTTCAAATCAACATCTTTGAATTTCTTTTGTGTGTGATAAAGAGAAGCCGTTGTTTGTCCTCCGTTCACAATTTGAAAATCGTTAAGCTTTGTAATTACCAATTGGTTATCTACTAACTTTGTTTCTACGCTTTCGGCTGTTGCAGTAATCCCATTATTATAGGGTAAAAACATTTGTGGTTTATTGCGAATGGTGTCTCTTATTCCCTTATTGAATTTCCCTGCTTGTCCTAAAAAAGCACGAACATTACTTTCCAACAATTCGTTAGAAAATTCTTTATACAGTTTTGCTAAAATTTCGCCTGGAACAATTGCTAAATAACAATCATACATTTCATCAATGTTGGGAACTTGCAAACATTGCAACCCAGTTCCATTTTCGGTAAAAGTTTCAAATTCAATTTCTATTGGTTCGTGAGTGCTATTTGATTCATTTATTTTGAACAATCTTGATACATCCCAAGTATGAACAAAAACATCAACATTATTCACATCAACTTTTTCTTTGTCGTGATTAGAAAAACCATTAATTAAGAAATACACATTGATTCTATCAAAGACATTCCCTTGTTTCCCTATAATTTTAATAAGTTCATTAAGTTCGGTATGCGCAGGGTCAATGTAGTTTATATGTCGCTTTAAAGCCGAATTGATAAATCGTTTTATCTGATTGAGGGATTTGGTATAATCATCTTTGGTAATGTTGTGTTCGTAACTGTCGATTCTGTAATTGGTAATGAACAAATCTAATGTTTCAAAATATTCCTTTTTGTTTTCGTCTTTAAAAAAGTCTTTTAAGCAATAGCCGTTAATTTTCCAGTCAATTCCGCCCTGACTGTTAGGGTGGTTATATGATAAAACCCTTGCACCTTCAGATTTTCCAATGGATTCAAAAACTTCAATGCAGTATTCTGTAAACTTATCTTCAAAACTTGCTCCTCCGCCTTCGGAATAAACGAGAGAGGCAACATCAGATTTTAATTCTTCTATAAAGTTTTCTAATGCTCTTTCCATTCACTAAATATTTGCTAGTAATTGCTCAGACTCTACAATAAAATTTTCTACCGCTGAAATTTCAATTGAATACGAGGTTTCATAAATACCCAATGGCAAATGGCTCTTTATAATTTTAGGAAAGTCAGAAGTTATTACAAATGGAAAAATATTTTTGAGTGAATACATTTTTTCATAGTATTCTATATCATTATCAAAATAGCCGATTAGTTGTAATTTGCCGTTGAAAATATTGCGTTCTTCATCGGTTGAAATTCTTTGACGGGTTTGCTCTACTAAAGAATTAAGCGAAAATCCATTGTCTTTCACGGCTTCGGTTGAATATAAAACCAAAAACAACTCACTTAAATTTTCTGCATCTAATTGACGTTCGTTTGAAACTTTAATTCTTGGTTGTTTTGATGAAGTGAATTTTATTTCAATTCCAATAGAACCTAATGTAAAATCTTTTGCTTCAAATTCTCTTTCTGCACTAGTCCACCCTTTTACAGCATTTACAGTTGTTTTTTCGTTATTCAAAAGATAATTTAGAAATAACAATTCGCCAATTAAACCTTTTTGCTGTTCAAGCGACAATCCATTAAAATTGATTTTATCAAAAAGTTTTTTCCATTTTGAAATTACATTTAGCGTTGTTGTTATCGCTTCGCTTTCGGTAACGCTTTTTTCAATGTCTTCCAATACGTTTTGAATGAACAATGAAAAAATATCTTTCAATTCATTGTCTAAAAGATAAATGTAAAGCTCAAAGGTGCTTTCGGTTTCATTTGGTAGAGAGTATATTTCAACACCTTTGAAACGGTAATTTTTGAGCTCAGGAATTATTACATTTTTGGAAACGGACATTATATATAAATGCTGACCTGTAATGTAATTAGTTGCCGCAAAACAATTCAAATATGGCACTTCATCAATTCTAGTTTTGATGATAATATCGCCTGTTGGTTTCTGATTCTCCCAAATTGATTTGATGTTTATCATTAGTTTTCAGTTGCAGAATTATCATCATCTTCCATTAATTCAGTATCAAATTCGCGATTTATTGAAGCTTTATAAGCAACTTTAGTTTCATCTTCAATTCTTGGAAAATGAACACTGTAGCCAATAATTGGTATGGTGTTTTTTACATTTGGCGTTCCTCTTTCATCTAATGCGTAAATCAATAACAAGCTTTTTCCTTCCGCTTTTCGCTGTGCTTTAATTTCAGCATAAGCCATTTTAGAGTAATCTTTATCTTTTGACAAATCAATATATCTGTCACCTGTTTGGTCAATTTGGTTTTTAGAAATCAAATAAAATTCACCCCCACGCCCGATTTGCTGGTTACGCACACTACATCCCATTATGATAACTTCGTTATCGTGTTGCAATTTAAAAGATGCAACGTTTTCATTAGATTGTCGCTCGTTTCGAAGTGTTTTTCCTTTATAGTCTATAAATACATTTTCATCACTATTTCCAACAATGCAAATGCTCCATTCTTTAATTTTATTACCTCTTGCTTGTGTTCTGATGTAGTCTGTTAATGTTGCGTTGTTAATGCTCGGTTGCTCAATTTTGTATGTATCTATGAAATTGCAAAGTGCGTCAATGTTGGTGTTCGGATAAAATAGGTATCGTGTTTTACCTTTATTTTCAATTCTGTTTTCTTTATTCGGGAAACCAATTGTTTCAATTAGATTTTTTAATGCCTTGAAATTATTTTCAATGGCATTTTTAGTTTTCAATAAACAATAGGTTTGAGGATTTTCGCCAGAAAACGATATTTCTATATCTTCAGAAAAATACAGTTTGTTTAAACTTGTAATTGTTAGCAAACCGTGATGATTTCTGACTTTCAAACGAAAATCTTTTGGACGTTGATGGGTTGCGGTCATTTCGTCAAAATCATTTCGCATTTCTTCCGTTGCCATTGTGATGTGGTTAAACCACTCAAAAATCTGGTTTGTAGTGTACAATCTACACAAATCAACATAGCCTGGGCGATAGCCAAACCAACGCCCCATTTGCATAAGAGAGTCATACATTCGGGTTGTTCTGATGTAATAAGAAACTGACAATCCTTCTAACGTAATCCCCCTAGATAAACGGCTTCCTCCAACAGCAATAACATATAAGCTTTTCCCTTCTTTTTCATATCTACTATAATCTATCTCTTGTATGTTGTGGTATTCCAAATTTGTTGTTGAACGTGTGCCGTGAACAGAACGAACATCAATTTTTAAAGCGGCAGGTTTAAGTTCTTTTTTAACGACTTCCCAATTATGTTCTTTAATTCTGATGTCAGTATAATCCAGATTTTCCAATACATTTCTAGTAGTTGGCAAAAAATCTTTTTCGTAAAGTTCTTTAAGTTCTTTCAACAAAGTTCCATCTTCGCTTTGAATTGCATTTTGATATTCTTTCGTTTTTTCATTTACTAAATAAGCAACTCTGTCAATCCAACTTACTAATAGGGCAACGTGAATCAACATTGAATTATGTTTGTTCTCTTGTCCCCGAATCCTGCGAATAGCACAAGTAAGAATGAATGATTTTATTGCACGTTCTAAGCTTGTCGGAAGATATTCGGGTAAATCGTCTTTATTTTCTCTGTTTATTGTTCTGAAAAATGGTGGGTCGTAATCGCTAATTTCTCTGAAAATATCTAATGGTTCTTTTGTAAGTTCTGGATTTGAATTTTCGTAACCGAATATTTTTGCTGCACCTATATAATTGGTCGGTGCTTTAATATTTATGATAAAATCTCTTGGGAATAAATCTTCTCCAATTTTGTAATCTTTACCTTTTACAGTCGTAATAAGCTCTTCGTTGTGGTCTTGAGAAATAAACAAGTTTGCGTATGGTGTTGCTGTGTAGCCAATAAAAGTGTTTTGATTGAAAATATTCAATAAAGTTCGAATTAAACGGTTTATTGTTTTGATTTCGTTTATATCTCGTGAGGCATTTACAGAAGCAGAATCGGCTTCATCATCTATTATCAATGCAGGACAGTCAAACAATTTTGGTGTACCATCAATCAACTTTGAATTTACATCTTTTGAAAACCAATCAATCAGATTTTCAAGAATACTTTTATTCTTTTTTATTACAAAAATAATTGGATTTTTGCCAATTGGAATGTTTAGTCTTGTTGCAATTTTTTGGTTAAAATCTCCTTCATCTCCACTGTTATAATAAGATGACGTTAAAGAATAGATGTCTGTATTTACTTTGTATTTTCCAGCTCCTATAATTCTATTTTCGTTCTCTCTGATAAATGCAGAACTGTTTCTTCCAATAAATCCAGAATCAATTCTTTCCTGAGTTTGTCTGCGTAAAGAACTTATTGTTCCTGCAATAATGATGATTACTTTGTAACCAGCATCAGTGGCTTTATTGACTAGTCCAACATAGTTAGAAGTTTTACCAGATTGAACGTGTCCAACCACCATTCCTCGTCTGTCCCAAGAACCCTCTTTTTTAGGATTAACACATTTGTCGAGAATTTTATCAGTGAAGTCGTCCAAATCATTTATTGGAAATGATGGATCATTTTCTGACATAAACAATTTGTATCTATTCCACAATTCAAAGTTGATGTTTGCTTTCTCATCATTTAGCCAAGGCTCAATATCTTCTGATAAAATCGTAATTTCTCCTTTACCAATACTAAAATCAGCTACTAATATTTCAAATAATCTATCTTTATCAAAAGTCAATCCCTCAATAATGTTAATGGCTATTGATTTTTCAATTTCCTTTAAAATAATCTCTGGGGTTATCAGATTTCTATCATATTGTGATAGTAAAATGTGACATATTCCTCTTGCTCTTTCTATTAATTCTGTCATTTTAGTAGTTCATTAATTAAAGGGAATAAATTAAACGGTGTTGAACTCATTATTTGTTGCCTAGCCAATGATTCAGGTATTCCTTGGGATACATTTATTTTATAAAGTTCAACAGCTAAATTGATTAAGTCATCACTTGGTTTATCTGTTTGTTTTTCTAATTCGTGGAAAGAAGGGTCTTCATTTTGATTACTTAAAATCAATTCTATCGGAACATTTTCTTCAAGTAGCTTCAGTGCCTTTCCTGTCAATTTACTGTTTTCGTCAAGTAACGATTTTATTATTGGGTGCTTTCTATTAATTTTATATTTCTTAATTCCTTCTCTTGTTTTTTCGTCAATCCATAAAGGTTCGTGATTTACGCTTCCTTTCTCAGTAATTGTTTTTTGTCCTCGCCAATTATAAATTTTTGCTGACTTCATAATTGCAATTCTTGCAATTCTGTCAAGTTCTTTTCTTATTTCTATTGGAGGTGTTGCAGTTGATTTTTTAATATCCAAATGCCAATTAAAATCATTTTCATTGGAAAAGTTAACTGAAATTCTTGCCAATTTCGAATAATCACGTTTTTTTTGAAGGCCTAACCAATCTCCGGCAACAAGCAATCTGTCACCCCGATATATATAAAATCCTTGTTCCTGAAACCATCCTAATGAACCACCTGAATTTTCATAATCTGTTTTTCCAATTTCGGACATGTGCGGAAGTATGAAATAGGTTATTTCTACGTTGCCAAATTTTTCAGGCGAACCCATTTCAGGCTTTGGATTTAAATTTAACAGAAAAGGATTGTAAGGTTCAATTTCTTCATTCTGAAAAAATATTTTTATTCGTTTACTTTCAATGAACTTGTGAAATACTAAACGCAAATGTTCTTGAACTGAAATCATCTCAGCATAAAATGCCGATTTAACGTTCTCATTGCTTATCTCAGCAATTCCGACAATGCGGTCTAACTTTTCCCAAAGGACTAATGTTCCTGATTTCTGAATTTCTATTTTTTCAATAAATGAAATATCGGAAACAAAATCTAACAATTGCCATTCGTTCTGTTGATTGATGAAATCAATATCCCAGCAACGTTTGATTGTTGCATAATTTTCGCGTTTTGTAATACAAGTCAGTCGTTTGCATTGGGAAAACGAAGCGGTTTTCAAGCCCATTCCAAAGCGTCCCAAATCTTTTTCGCTTCTTATTTCTTCAGGGTCTTTACTGCCCGGTGTCATAGCCAAAACAAGTTCCTCCTTGTTCATTCCTATTCCGTTGTCGGAAATGGAAATAAACGAATCTTGACCACTCCATTTATAATCTAATCTGATTTCATCTGCGTTTGCAGATATAGAATTGTCGATAATATCTGCAATAGCCGTAGAAAGGTTATAACCAAAACTTCTATATGAATTTATGGTAGATTTGGGGCTTGGCTTTGCTATTTCTGCTTTGATATAATCAATCATATCATTTTTCTAATTTTTTTTGCAATTTCTTCAGCCATTAAAGGCGGTACAGCATTTCCAATTTGTTTAAATGCTGCCGTTCTGCTTCCTTCAAAGAAATAATCATCAGGAAAAGACTGAATTCTTGCGGCTTCTCTGACAGATATAGAACGATTTTGCTTTTTATCAGGGTGTATATAATAGTGTCCGTCCATTGCAATATGAGCAACTACGGTATGCGACACACCATTACCATTCACTACCTGAAACCTATTTACAAATGACTTTGTATTGGTGTGTTTTATCAATCTTGTGGGCAATTGAGCATAATTCAAGCGTTTTCCATTATTCCAATTTTCTACAGCAATTTTGTAAATTTCTAAATCGTTTTCATTATTTGGTCTTGCTAAATGCTGGGTAACAAACTCTAATCCGTTTCTTATTTTTGTGTCTTTCAAATAATCATTAGTTGGTTTTGAATAGGCAATAGCATTTAAAGTTCCTTCTCCATTTTGCAAAGGTTTTAAATCTGAAAATAAATCTTGTAAAATTTTATATTTCGGTTCGTTTTCGTCAAACATTGGATACGAAAAGTTGAGTTCCTTTTTCCAACCAATAATTATAACTCGTTTTCTGTCTTGTAAAACATTAAAATGTTTAGCATTTAAATATTTTTTTGAAGGAATCTTCATTTCATATCCAATTTCTTTTATTGCAACTTCAATTTTTTGCAAGAATTCTCCATTACTTGCCGATAAAATGCCAGGCACATTTTCAAATACAAACATTTTTGGCTTATATTTTTTTAAAAATTCTACATAATGCAAATACAAATGATTTCTTGGGTCTTCTGTCATACCTTTTGGATCTCTTGCCCTGCCTGCTATTGAATAAGCTTGGCATGGCGGCCCTCCTATAACTAAATCTACTTCTTTACTGCCTAGTTCATCATCAATAATCTTGAAAATTTCTAGAAGAGTGTCTCCAGATATCTCTTTATTTATAACCGATTTAATTAAGTTTTCAGGAATATTACTTCCATTCCAAAGCTCATTTCTTGTAATTTCACCTTTTAAATATTTGTGATAAGTATCGTTTTTGTTATTTTCTTTCAACCAATGAAAAGCTTTTCTAGTTTTCAAAGTATCACAAGCATTTTTATTCATCTCAACATGGGCAATGGGTTCAAAACCTGCCCTTATAAAACCTTCAGATAATCCTCCGGCACCTGAAAACAAATCTATGAATGTCAATTTATTCTCCATTTACTTAAAGTTTTTATCATCAAAAAAAGAGGAAATATCTAACTCTAAAGCATTTATAAGTCTTTCTAGAGTGCTAAGCGAAATATTCTTTTTCCCTTTTTCTATGTGTGTTATATGAGACCTTTCAATATTTGCATCTACTGCTAATTTTTGTTGTGAAAGATTTTTTTCTTTTCTCAACTCAAAAACTCTTAACCCTACTTTTTCTTGAAATGACTTGTCTATATAGTTTAATTTTTACATTTTCAGTGTACTTTAAGGCACATTAATTGTAGTTTACAAAGCTATTTTATAATACAAAAGGTTAAGGTGTATTTGCACACACAATTCGTGTCTTTTTTAAAAATTGATGAATTACAACGAGTATTAAAAAAAAACCCCCATTAAAAATGCGGTACACTTTAAGACACATAAAATATATCCCTTCCAATTACCTAAAATACACTCAATAGCTTCCTAAAATCAAGTCCAAATCCTCAAAATACCTCATTATCAGTTTTTAACGAGGTCTGGTTTAAGCTAAAGCATCGGCATTTAATAAAATAATATATAAAATTATTGAATTGATTTATTTTTGGAAACAAGTTTACTTTATGAATAAACACTTGTGTGTCTTTTTTTATATTCTAATCATTTTCTTGAGAAGCTTAAATTTGTTCAAGAACCTTTTTAATTTCAAAATTTGCAAGCGCGTCTTTCCTCATAGTCCAATCTAATATGTGGGTGCAGTTATTAAAAAAATTGCCATGCTAATCAAATTGGATTTGGAACCTAGCATTTTCTTTATCTGCAATAATTGTATTTAAGTAACTTGCCTTCGACCAAAGTATTTCTTCTAAAATAAAAGTGTCCAATGAGCTGGTATTAGAATTATTAATTCGATAGACTAAAATATTGTCAATTTCTGAAACACTAAAACCGTTATAAAAAATTGGTGTTTTAGCAATTAAGCCTATTTAAAAACTAAAATTGCAAAGTTTATAATATTCATTAGCAAGTGTAAAAAAAGTGAAATAATAATTTTTAAAAAACCCTTTTACAATTCAGCTTCGAAAACTAAATTTCACCATCAAACCGCCAATTTTATTGCAGGCGCAGAGTTTGTGGCACAAATACAAGTTTACTGATTTATGTAAATTTTTAGCAATAAACAGTTTTTTAATAGATTGTATTCAGCGGTTATT
>Ga0105054_10011415_pt1 | contig 11090 bp, 10 predicted proteins | sample BON02_FD_78091 | JGI IMG/M metagenome (GOLD analysis project Ga0105054, IMG submission 78091) | Freshwater microbial communities from Lake Bonney liftoff mats and glacier meltwater in Antarctica - BON-02 (megahit assembly) | ecosystem: Environmental > Aquatic > Freshwater > Ice > Glacier... | reverse complement strand
GAGAGAGAGAGAGAGAGAGAGAGAGAGAGAGAGAGAGAGAGAGAGAGAGAGAGAGAGAGAGAGTGTGTGTGTGTGTGTGTGCGTTGGTGTGTTGGTGTGTGTGTGTGTGTGTTCCATGCTAATACTTGGATGGGCTTCATACCTGCACAGCACAGCGGTAGTGCATTCTCTATTTTGATCTGTACAGGATCCAGCCAACAATATGTGAGTCAGTCAGGATGGCTATATGTTTAGATACGCTGTTTCTTTTTTGATAGCATTTGACTGTACGCCTCAAGGGTTTTACGAATTGCAGGAGGCATGCGAATTACGTCAAATCGTTTACGAATAGCTCCGTTGCGTCATCCATTACCACTGAGATACTGTCGTCCTGAGATTAGATTATTAGAACTTTCAGTTAGAACCATCTATGTGGCAGCAGTATAAATGGCTCTTACACACGGTTGGAAATGTACATCAACTTCCCCAGGCCGGAGTCCCGTTGTTACGCACAGGTTCACACGCACGCACACATGTGCGCATACGCACACGCACACACACAACGCAAACACACCGTGACACACTGACAAAATTGTGACTGCCCACACATAATAATGTCACGGTTGTAGTGCACCAGTCAATTTTGGCAACAGCAACACTTACAGACATCATCTGTTCGACTGTAGCAGCACGCCCATTGCATTAATGCAAGTCCTGGTCGACAGATCATAGGCGACAAAACACACATGAACATGGCAAAAATAGTCACATCCGAGTCATCAGCGTGAGTGTTGACAAGATCCGATGATCGGACATGCAATAGAATAGGTGTGATCATTGGCAGATGTTCAATCAGTGGACGCAGGCTTATATAGCAGCCTGAGAGTTTACAGTCAACCCATTGACTTCAAAGCTGCGGGGAGTATATATCTATTATGTCTTTCTTTCTTTGGGTGGGGAATACCCAACTTAATCATTCAGACCCAACAGTGCTACACTCGAATTACCTGTGACTGACACCCTTTGTCCTACAACCAGCGGCAATCTGTCTGAAGACATGATGGTGCACACTTGGAGCCTTGACTTGGTCACTTCTAAAGACTACCTAGACGCCACCTCCCTTCCTCGAGGATCACCTTTCACATACGCGATACGCGATACGCACGGCAAACTGCTCCATACGTTAATACGGCAATATGCTCTACCCTCATGTGTCAATACGCTCTACCCTTCAGGGGTCCTGACGGTCCTGACCTCACTCAGGCCTCAGTAAGCCTTTCTCAGTCTTTCTTAGACAGAAGATGAGCAAGTCACGAGTCGCAGCAGCCACTTTACAAATTCAAGCAGTCCCAGCACAGACCTTTGCTGATTTCGAGGTGGAGGATGATGACGTCAACATTGAGAACGAATTGTGGGCCACGTCCAGAGCGCATGGGGGGGGGCTGTCAGATGAGGAGGATGCTGTTTCAGCGTTGTTGTCGTTGGCCGGGTGGGTCAACGTGGTGGAGAAGGATGTGGATTAGGAGTACACATAGCGCATGGCCTTGACACACACATATATATATGTATATATTTATATACATATTTTCGGGGAATATAAATTTTATTGCATGACTTTGCGACTTTCTGGTAACCCCTCATCCCGTGTATCATGTATATGTTTTTGTGTTCAGGGGTGGTAAAATATATCCTAACAAGGAGGGGAGGGTCTAAAAGTTTCAACATGAATCACTCACAGAGGGCTGGTTTTCAGACTCCGAATTACCCGAAAAAATCATGCAAACATGTTCTCTGATGCGCTAGCGTATCTCGAAATGTTACTCAGGCTTCTGCGGGGCATGTCCCTTTTATTTTTGCCATGGTTTTGAATCCACACAGCTAGCGCGCCAATTACATCAGGAACTTCAATAGACTCCCTACCCTCAATACGCTCTAATACGTTGATACGCTCGCCAAGTGTCGTGTATCAGCGTATTGGGCCAATACGCGAGCGCCCCCCCCGTGTATCGCGCTGCCTAGCACGTAGGTAAACGATGGAATCGAAGACTATCTTGGCAGTTAAGGAGATTGATTGTGGGGATTTGTCGGCCCGAGGATACATGCCAGCCCACAAACATTGTGATCTGTTTTAACCACTTGTAGGGGATCTGATTGGGTCTGCCATAAACTAGGTAATGCTCCGGTCCCCCGGTCCGGGACAGGTTCTTGGGTCCTAAGTGGTTAATCCGGTGTTCACCATCCGCTAAGTCCAGTGATTAGGTTGGGTCTTCGAAACCCAAGAAAGAAAGAAAGAAAGAAGAATGCCATCTGAATGGAAAGTGCTCGTACTCTTGTTGGCCACGAACCGCCGCAGCTGATAAATAGAATGTGCACAAAAACGGAATTGGTCCAATGATAAGAGCTGATTGTAAAATATTTTAGTCACTTTCAGTCACTTTCATTTTCAAATTCTAGGCGATTCTAAAATGGACTAAAACATATGTACTTGTAATCTCTGTAAAGATAAATTCACAATTAGCTAGAGAGCGGGGAAGGAGATTGGCTTCAAATTACGAAAGCCCCTGAGTACCAGGTGAGGGGATCTAGTACCCCTTGAGAGGCTTTCGTTTCGGGAATTACGAAAGCCCCTCAGTACCACAAATTTTGGTGTTTCAATGAAACACTTCCGATGATGATGGTCACTTTTGATGATGACTTTTCACGTGTTCAAAAGTGAAATGTCATCATCAAAAGTGACCATCATCATCGGAAGTGTTTCATTGAAACACCAAAATTTGTGGTATTGAGGGGCTTTTGTAAATCCCGAAACGAAAGCCTCTCAAGGGGAACTAGGTCCCCTCACCTGGTACTGAGGAGACTTCAAAATTTGAGGCTAGTCTCCTTCGCTGCTCTCAGCCAATATTAAAATTCGGAATGATCGACCCGTTCGTGGCCAACCAAAGTGGTTGATTTTCTGTGTACTACCTGTGTCGCTTTGTGACAAGATTTCACAGACCTTGGGACCACAGTATCCAAGAAATGTTACCATCACTTAGGACTCTTAACCATGAGGCGGAACGTCCTCCTCAGACGACAGAGCCGCTAGTGCACAAGCCCCTGGCTGTCAACGTAGTAGTTGTGGGTCCGTTCGAAGAACAAGAGGAGGGGACCGGGTCAACCAGCGACGTAGTTAAGATGAAGGGTGAGGATCCGGCCACCCCAGGTTATTATCTGAGGGCTGTTGACACGAGGAAACCCTGGGACCGTAACGATTCTCCAATATCAGGTTCATAAAACAAAGTAACACACTGTTTGAAACGTGAAAAGGATGTGAGTGGGGGGTAATGTCACTGTCATAAATCACATCTTGTTCATCAGAAACACTGATTTTTGACGAACGAAAACACGCCAAACAATAGCCGAAAAAGCTCGCGAACACCTTCTCCGACCCGCTAGTGATTCTCAATTTTTCTTTGCCGGTATCCTATTTTTTCGTTGGTGACAAGTTCCATTTGACAAACTAGTCAACTTGACAAGTGACTTGACAAGTTGACTTGTCACCCTCGCCTCTGGCCCCTCTTCAAATCATTTGACAAGTTGTAACTTGTCAAGTTGATGTCAAGTCAACTTGTCAAATCATCATATCAGCACAAGCGTAGGACCCTGACACTGTATTGAGTTTTTTCAAATTGGTGTATTGAGTTCTCTTCCAAATTAGTTATGTATTGGGTTCTTTGAAAGTTGTGTATTGAGATCTTCGAAAAAATTTGTGTATTGAGTTTTTCATCAAAATCAGTTTTGTATTGAGATTTTCGGAAAGTTAAGGGACCGCTAAGCAAAAAAGGGGGTACGGGTGCCCGAACCCCGAAATACGTGAACGGTCAGCTCATATGTCCGCTGCGCACGCCTTCAGGGGCGGAGTATTTTCGAGATTCGTGTCCGTAATGGGCTCCTGTAGGCAGTTTTGCTTGATTCTGCATCCTCATCGTGTGGTTGTACCTTTTCCTCCAACTTTTTGACACGGGTCTAAATGTCCTTGCTTGAAATCAACGAAATTGTTGAAGTCAATTTCCTTCATTCAGGCTTCAAAGTCGCAAAAACGAGATTTCAGAGATTTCTCCGAGAATATGGTTGTCGAAAAGAATCATTATCACTGACAAAAGTGTATTCTTCAAATAGAAATATCAAATTCAAGAATTTCATCCACAGTACATATAGAGAGAAGAGGTTCTTGGATGGTATTGTGGGTGACAAAATGAGGGTCTATCTTTTGGTACGCTTTTGAAACAAGTACCAAAAGATAGACCTTGTATTCATGGAGCTGGCGCGCTACAACTGAACGCATGATGATGATTGCGTTTATTACTATAAAAAGTAGTTTAGTATCCTTGATTGAGACAATGTGAGAGTCTATGCGCTCAAATCTACTTTAGATTTGAGATATTGGTGGTTTTGCTCACATCTTCTTCCTTTCTTTTTTGTTAAAGAAAAAACATGTTAAAAGAAAACAAAAGGGCAGGTAGTCCAGATTTCTACCTGTAGCCCAGCATATATATATACATGTGTACTTCGTACACCGCACGGTATATATGTATACTATCACTACAGTACATATGGATTTCTTCCGGGCTCCCCAGGTGTCTCGTCCCGACACCCGGGCTCACATCCAAGGACCCCACATGCAGTGTGTGTGCGTGTGCGTACACACACACACAAAACACATACACATCAATCAACCCCCTGTGAAAAATAGGGAGACACTTCCATCGCCCACTGGCAAACGAATCCTTCACGCTGGAAACAACCACCAACAGTAGACCAGTTGGAAAACCCCCGCTCACCCCTCTTCTACATACGCATGCAATGGCGTTGAAAACGCCTGTGAATAGCGCCGAAAACACCTGTTGAGCATACAGACACAAAGAGAAGATGACCACCACAAAATGAATCAAAATGATGACTGAGACGACAAGCACGACGATGACGGCGCGCAGAAAACTGATGCAAACGTAGATGGCCTTATACTTTTCCCCTCGGTCGGCAGCAAGCGGGCACGTCAAGCTCCCCCTAATCCTACACCCCACAACCTACCTCCCTCCTTCCCAACCCAGGAACAGCTCATGGTTCTTTTCTGCCGTCCCACATCATGATCCCGCTCTCTTTGAAGACAGCAGATCCGCTATCCTCACAGATAGCATGTCCCGAGCTCCATGTAGCCCTGTTGGCCCCGTGCGTAGCTGAGAGAGGCAGGAGAAATACCGTGGTGTAGAATACAACATGCCATTTCGCGAAGAGTTGTGCAGAAACAGCTGCATTTACAGCAGCCCATTACACAGTTGCAGCCATGATACCGTCCAGCCAGCATCCGTCCACCCGTGCTGGTGCGGAGTCAATCCAGCTGATCTATAGCGGGCGCGCATAACGAGCACTGAGCGACCTCGCTCTGCAATCTTGGTGTCACACCATTTTTTGATGGGAATTTTTTGAAAGAGTTCTAAAGTATTAACATTTACTACCAAGAAATTCAGCTAATAAATCAAATGTTTCTAGTCTCAAATTTGCTTTTCAAATTCAATTGCTAGCACGTGTCTATTGCCTGCCAGCTTCATGAACAGAAGATCCGAGTCTGTCATTTGACACTTGTTTCAGAAGCGTAACCTTATTCTGTGATCCACACTACCTGTCAAGAATTTCTTCTCACTCCATTCATTCTGCATGGATTTCTCGGATTTGACATTATCAGTTTAGCAAAACACTTTTGTTATGAAAAAATCTCTGGGATTTTCATTCGTGCAGAGGTTTAGACCATACGGTGTAGGGAACAGAAACGGTTAAGACTCGGAACAGATTTGTCTCAAAACTGTTCTAAACGTTCACAACCTTTCCCTCGCAGTCTGGCAGGGTACTGTGAACAGGATAGGTTATCTCTATATGGATGGGGGGACTGGGCCGGGGGGAGGGTCCTCATAGTCACGATTGAATCTGATCTCCACTTGACATATTTTGACACTTTATCAAAAAAATTGTCTGCGCCACAACATATTATGACCGTGCGGCGGCGAAGATAGTGACTCAGACTTTGGCATTGACATTGACATTGACATAATATGTAAACCTACACGTTCTCATTTATTCTTTTTTTCTCTTTCTCCCCCTCCTTCCCTCTGACACACTCGCTGTTCCTTGTTCTTTCTCCTTTTTCCTGCATTCTTTTGGTGTCTCTCTTTCACGCACACATAGACATCATACAACACATTTTGAATGGGGCCCCATTATGGGGTCGGGAGGGGTACTGAAAGGAATGTCACGGTGATATCTCTTGATTGATGATAATTGCTTTTATTATCACTCTTGGGGAAATAATGTAGTAATTGTGATTGTAACTCTCGTCTTTTCTTACCTAGCTTCACATAGTGAGTGGCGTTGTTTGCGTTGTTTGTCCTTTTGCAGGTGATGAAAAACTGAAAAACATTCATGTCGATCTAGCGTTATTAGTATGAGGTCCTACTCTCCTCGGTACCCACGCTCCACTACCCCCCTAAACCCACTCCCCTCCCTCTTCCTTTTTTTCTTTCCACCTCCCCCCCCATTTTCTCTCTTATTCTTCCTTTTTTTTCCCCCTCTTTTTCTTTCTGTCCTTTTTCTTTTCGTTTCTTTCTTTCTTCCCTGACCCCCTCCTCTTTTTCCCGCCCTTGCACTGCGCCTGTATCTTGCAGTCTGCAACCTCTCCTCAAGTTGTCGCTTTTGAGTCTTGGACATCTTTGTTCCAATTTGTCTAAATCGTTTTACTTTTGCTGAATTACGGAAATCCGATTTTTGAACCTGTAAGTGTGTTTTTACCTTTTCCTCTTCTGCCTTTGTCTGTTTGCAAAACGGTTGTTATCACCACAGTGATTCCACTATTACTTCTACCTTAGTATAGTTTCTGGGCAGTATCAGAAATATTCAACCATCATGATATTTGTGCTGTGCCTTTTGTGTGTAACGCCATTGGTTTGCTCATCTTACTCAAGCTTTGCCCCGTCTTCACCTTTCTTCAGCAGCTGATGACAAAAAGATTGTGAGTTATTCACACATATACTTGTTCTCCAATGTTCTCCATCGACGTTGTCGTGTCAGCCCCAGACGACCCATGTATTTGCTGATAGTAGGATCACATTACTGTGTGATGTGCTTCGCATATGCGTTGCACATGCGCCGCCAGAATCTTGTCCTTTTTCCCTGCTTGTACATTGAGCCTTTAGAGCTTGTTATAGAAATCATCTTCCACTACTGCACCACACCTCCCTGCCACAAAATTAATCTGTTCAAACGTTTATTCTGGGGCAGCCGCTTTGAGCGCCTCGATGAAGCTTTTGTGTTGCTCGTTAGCCTCATTTTCTTTCAAGTTTACCCTCAGACAATCCTCATTTCTGTCAGATGACCGTTTGAACTAGAGGATGTACAGTGTTCGATGATTTTTGTTAATCACTATGCCATCTGGCCTCTGATTCCAAAAACAATTTTCATAAAACATTGTCGGGTCGAAACCATAGTGTCCTTCTCGTGCCCTTTCACACAGATCGTTTTTTCAATTTCTGCTGCTTTGTCCGTCAGAAATTCTCTGCTGCATATCTGCTCAAACTCTTTTTCCTGCCACAACCAGTGGGTAAAACAAATGTACTATAGGCCGGCCAAAGGTTAATTAATTCATCAATTCATTAATTAAAAGAAAAAGATTTTGAGCTGTGATTTGTGGAAAAAAAAATGCATATTGCATTTACAGCACAGAGTACCCATGAGGACTGAGTCAATAAATCTGGCCTGCGGCTCATTTTGTTTGATAAGTCTTTTCTGCGGCGCATTTTGTTTCGTAAAACATCTGGCCTGCGGCGCATTCTTTTCATAAAAATCCTCTTCTTAATCATTCGGGGATGCATTTCATGTGAAGTTTTTGATTCTGTCTACCATGTACCAATACATTAGTGGTACAAATGATTCGAACTCCAATACTGGATGATCTCAACCACACAATTTGTACCCAACAGTAATTACGAAAGTTTTAAATGACAAACCCTTTGTCAAATCAAAAAAGAGTCTCCTTCAATGGTATTTATGTTTGGGGTGTCAACTCAACAGTGACCATGTCCTTTCTCTCTTTTTCTTGTTTGTCACACGCAATTCTGTTTGTCACACGCAATTCTTTTTTTTCGTTTTCTCTCTCTCTCGCTCGCTCGCTCTCTCTCCGTCTCTTTAGCATACAAGACTTATTTTTTTCTCTTGTATACATGTAGGTGTGCGTGTTCGTGTGTGTTTTTCGCTCTTTCTCTCTCTTTTTTGCCCTCTGACGTTCGTTTTTTGCGTTTTCTGACCCTCTCTCTCTCTCTCTCTCAGTCTCTCTCAGAACAGACTCCATCTCTCACGCGCACGCGCTCTCTCTCTCTCTCCTCTTTATAGTCTCTCTCAGACAATTCACTCTATTCCCTCGCTCTCTCTCTCTCTCTCTCTCTCTTTCTGTTTCTCTCTCTCTCTCCCTCTCTCTCTGTCTCTCTTTCTTTCTCTCTCTCATTCTCCCCGCCTTGTATTCTCTCTCTCTCTCAGACTTTTTCCCCCTCTCTCTCTTTCTCCTGTTTGTCACACGCAATTCCAACGTTGAGTTTTTTCCGTTTCTCTCTCTCTCTCTCTCTCTCTCCATCTCTTTCTCTTTCTCTCTCTCTCTCTCTCTCTCTCTCTCTCTTTCGCATAAAAGACTTGTTTTGTCTCTCTTGTATACATGTAGGTGTGCGTGTACGTGTGTGTGTCGTGTGCGTGTGCGAGTGTCTGTGCGTGTGTAACACAGAGAGAGAGAGAGCGAGAGAAAGCGAGACAGAGAGAAAAAGAAAAAAAATGTGTGTGTGCGTGTATACACATATATACATATACATGTACTTATATAGAATCTCTCTTTGTCTCTCTCTCTCTTTCTTTCTTTCTCTCTCTCGCTCTTTCTCTCTGTCTCTCTCTCTGTCTCTCTTTCTCTCTCTAGTGAAGAAGACAATTTTTCAGAAAGTTTGGCCCCGGATTAATTCGAATTAATGAATGAATGAATGAATTAATTAAAACCGCGCGAAGCGCGGTCTCAAAAAACCACGCAGAGCGCGGTTTTTTTTTTGGCTGCGTCAGCCGCATTTTTTTCAAAACACGACAACAGCAGCGCGTTGGAGAGAGCATTTCCGGTTTTTTTGACAATATTTTTGGGCCCAACTCTCTCCAAAAAGAGGTGTTTTGGTACACAAGAATTCACTCGCTTCTTGTCCACGGTGTCATCACAGCGTTGGGCTGTGATCAGCAGAATATGGAAAAAATTCTGTTAGATCTCAAGTGGGCTGGGCACAGGTTAGCACACATATTTGCTGATGGTTGGTCAACAGGGTCACACAAACGCAAAATGACATTGATGGAGGCGCCCACAGGGACTTTACTTTATTATTATCAAGACCTTAAGCAAGAGATTGTGCACACGTTACTGTTGGAGGAATGTGGTGTGTCGAACAAGTGGGTGATCATCATGGACAGGAGACAGGACTTAAACGTGACTTCGACTCCAGCAGAAAAAAGGTGAACCTTCTGCTCAGGACCGTTACTGTGCCAGAGGTTTTGGAGGAGGTGCGAAGAAACGGCGTGCAAACGAAAAAGAATAGAAATAAGTCTAGTATTTGTGACAATCATGTTACATGTGTTGACATACGTTGTTTCTAATAAATTGTTTTGGAATTGAAATGGTGTTGTGCGATTTGTATCTCAAGAGGTTTGATTTGACAAAGGGGTTGTCATTTAAAACTTTCGTAATTATTGTTTGGTACAAATTGTGTCGTTGTGATCACCCAGTATTGGAGTTCTAATCATTTTCACCACTAATGAATTGGTAGACAGAATAAGAAACTTGAAATGAAATGCATCCTCGAATGTTTAAGAAGAGGATTTGTATGAAAAGAATGCACCGCAGGCCAGATTTTTTTATTGAATACAATGCGCCGCAGAAAAGACTTATCAAACAAAATGATCCGCAGGCCAGATTTTTGACTAAGTCCTCATGGGTACTCTGTCCTGTTAATGCAGTAAAAATATATTTTCCACAATTCTCAGCTCAGAATCTTCTTCTTTTAATTAATGAATTAATTAATGAACTAATGAATTAATTAATTCATTAATTAATGAATTAATTAATGAATCAATTCATTAATTAATCTTTGGCCGGCCTATAGTACGTTTGTTTTCCCCGCTCTCTCTCTCTCTCTCTCTCTCTCTGACAGAGAGAGAGAGATCTCTCTCTCCCTCCAGGCCTCTGTCTGTCTCTCACCAGTCTTTCTCTCTCCCGGGGCATATGTGGTCTTTCCAGAGTCCGAGAGCAGTATTGCGCACCCCCCCCCAGTTTACTTGCTCTTTATTTTGTCAGCACGATTCACCAAGTAATCTAGCTGAGTACCCTCTTGGGGGGGGGGGGGGGCAAAGAGGAAGAGGACGTCCTTTCACAGTCAAAAATCTCGGCCCACCTTAAACTGTGCAGGGATATTGTTTTTTCTCCCACAGGGGGAAACCCTTAAGTAATGAATCCTTCAGAATCTCTCAGTTGACTAATAAGTCAACCCTAACCGTGACTGATATGAGTCACGGTCTACACATGCCAGAGTCACAGGATGACTTTGATATGATGGCAAGTTGTTTTGTCCCTTACAAGAGACATAGAGCAAAACAAATACCCATAAACACGCAACATGATTGGTCATTACACATCCGGGGAAGCAATTAATTTTCTATTTTGAAGTATTCGTTGAACCAAGAAACGTGTGTGTGCGTGTGTGTTTTGCTGTGTTTTGTTGACCCGAGGGTGAGGAAGATTAGAAACGAGGCCTACAGTTGCCATGTGTGTTGCTTTGTTTAAAGTAGCGCCCAGGCCCAGGGATTTTGGCCGTGTGTTGCAGTCAGTGTGCATTATTGACAGATACCAGTCGAAATCCACATCAAAGCTACTTAAATGTGAACGTTCCTCGGGAGTTTGACACAGACACGTAGATACACCCACACATAGCTCATGACGCACGCATACTATGACTTTACATATACATACATACATACATATGTACATACATACAAACATGAATACATGAGTACAT
>Ga0105054_10011413_pt1 | contig 11091 bp, 15 predicted proteins | sample BON02_FD_78091 | JGI IMG/M metagenome (GOLD analysis project Ga0105054, IMG submission 78091) | Freshwater microbial communities from Lake Bonney liftoff mats and glacier meltwater in Antarctica - BON-02 (megahit assembly) | ecosystem: Environmental > Aquatic > Freshwater > Ice > Glacier... | reverse complement strand
TCGCCTGGTTCAGAAAGGAAGAAGCCCGTCAGTTTCTGCCAACCGCTCCGAGGGTTGGTGACACGCACGATATTCCGTCACCGCTGGTAAAACGATTGGCCCGCTTTCATTTGGTGGATCAAGTGCGAGGTCAAGTGGCACCGTTCTCCGATGAGAACGTGAGAAACGCTCGCATCACGGTCCATATTACGAAGGTGCGAGGAAGTGTCGTCTCCGTAGAATTGAAAGGCGAAACGCTGACCAGTGCTGAGGGGCGGTGGGGTATTGACGGCCCACAAAATCCAACTTGGCAGAAACGAGGTTACGATGCCCAACTGCTCGGACAGGCAACATACGATCTCCGGAAGCAAGAGTTCGTTACGTTCAAAATGGTCGCTGTCGGGTCACGCTGGGGTGGAACGGAATACAACCTCCGCAGCGACGACCTAGAGTCGGCACCGATGGGCGTTGCATTCACGCTTGCTGAAAAAGGGCGTCTCCAGCGATTTCAACCTGGCCTGATATGGGCTTACGATCATTAGGCACTGTCTTTGCCACTTTATCACGCCGATCAGGTTCAATCAAAAGGACTTCGATGCACCAAACTTTGATCATCACGGCGTGTGCTGCGTTCACGCTTTTTCAAGCAGCGGCCTGTCACGCCGAAGTCATCACCATCGAGGGCACCGTGAAGTCGGTCGATGCCAAGAAACGCACGATCACAGTCGAGACGAAAAACGAGTCGAAAACCCTGGATGTCAGCAGCAAAGCAAAAATTATCATGGGTGGAAATGAGTCAGCCCTCGACTCACTCAAACCCAGACAAAAAGTGAAACTGTCCTACCACGATGAGTTGGAGATCGTGCTGAAGATTGAAACGATGGCAGGCAAAGAAGACAAGGATGGTTTTGTCCCACTTTTCAATGGGAAAGATCTGACTGGCTGGCAGGGCAAAGTCGATGACCCTCCGAAAATTGCCGGGATGTCATCATCACAACTCAAAGCAGCCCAGCGTAAAGCCAATGAGTCGGCAAAGCGGCATTGGAAAATCAAGAACGGCGTTCTCACCTACGATGGCGGAGGAACGTCGTTGATTACGGCGAAGAACTATCAGAATTTTGAATTGATGATGGACTGGAAAATTCAGGTTGATGGTGATAGTGGGGTTTATCTTCGGGGATGTCCACAGGTTCAAATCTGGGATTCCGAAAAACAATCGGCAAATGGAGTTGGGTCGGGTGGCTTGTACAACAACAAGCGGAATCCCTCACAACCTTCCACGAGAGCCGACCATCCTGTCGGTGAATGGAATACCTTTCGGATTCGAATGATCGGTCAAAAGGTTTCTGTATGGTTGAATGATGAACTGGTCGTGGATGAGGTGACCATGGAGAACTATTGGTATCCCGAGCAGCCCGTCTTTCCCGATGGCCCGATTGAGTTGCAGCATTACGGTGGATTGCTGGAGTTTAGAAACATCCTGATCAAGGAGTTTAACTAGCCTTTCAATTCGTCGCTCGCTTCCTTCACTGGACGTGTACGACAGTGATTAAAAATAAGTGGTTTCATTCGGCATCAGCCAGACCGTCATCGAACGGACACATGGAACTTGGTCGTTGCAATTGCATCTGAAAGGGCTGGAGAACTTCAAAGTTTCCAATGACAAAGTTACACCGCACTCTGCGGTGTCGAGTCAGGATGGCAATGTACGGCTCTGGAAGGACGGCAAGGAAGACTCTCCATTGGATTCAAAGAGTCCATACTGGCTGGAGATTCGCAGGTTCGACCATGATGGGAAACAGGCAGCAACCATTCCACTGAAGGACGGCTACTTCGAGTTCCAGTTGCCCACAGCCCTGTTTGAAGACAATCCGAAGTCAATCACGGTAAACTGGATCGACTTTTACCGATGAACAAGGATCTGCAATGAAGCTGGTTGTTGATGTGATTTCAGATGTGATCTGCCCTTGGTGCTACATCGGAAAGCGGCGGCTGGAGAAGGCTATTGCTGCACTTGATAGTCAGCACGAAGTTCAGGTTCATTGGCATCCTTTTCAATTGAACCCAGCAATGCCCAAGGAAGGCATCAGTCGGAAAGAATATCGCACCAGAAAATTTGGCAGCTGGGAGCGATCAATGGAACTGGATGCGAAAGTCATTGCTGTCGGTAAGTCAGAGGGAATCAACTTCGCCTTTGACAAGACTATACGCACGCCAAACACTGTTGATGCTCACCGACTGATCTGGCTTGCTGATCAACATCGTTGTCAGGATGCGGTTGTTGAAGCACTATTCCGAGCCTACTTCACTGATGGCTGGAATATCAGCGATCGTGAGACAATCATTGACGTTGGTGCTGAAGTCGGTCTGGATCAACAAGCCGTAGAAACCATGTTGAACAGTGATCAGGGAATGGATGTGATTGCAGAGGCGGGGGAATTGTCTCAGCGGCATGGCGTCACTGGGGTTCCGTTCTTCATCATCAACAATTCGCTCACTTTGTCCGGTGCTCAGGAGCCGGATACATTTCTTGATGCGTTCAGACAGGCGGTTGGCAAAGATTCGACTTCCCGCTAATGACCTCAATCGAGGTTGAAGAAGGAATGAAGAAAGCTCATGAACCACCTCGTCGTGATGATCGAATCATGAGTAACAATTCCATTTTCCTCCGTCGTTTTCAATCATGACGATTTTGCCCAATCCTTCGCATTTCTTGCGAGCGTTGAGAGTCTTGATCAAATTCAGCACTGGACCACGAGTCTCGTCTTTAACCGGATTCACCATCAGCAATGCGATCTCTACCTTTCCAGTGAGTACGTCCAGATCGCCGAATTGACCCGCAAAGTGCTTCTTCAATCGGGCACGTTGACTGGGCGTCGAGAGTTCCACGGCGTATGTCATTGCCTGAATCAATGCGAAGAAGGCATTCTTGTCTTTGCCGACTTTAACTTCACCCACTGTCGGAAATCCTGTTTCGTGCGATTTGAGAAGAACGTCGATTCCCCCAGCACCACTACTTGTTGCAGGTTGCTTATTGGAATAGAAGCCGGATGTCGTGCGTCTTGGATTTATCTCACGCTCTACGAAGGTGTAGCCTGTATCGGTGCTGAAAGAATTGTCATCTTGACGAATGAATTCAGTGAATTGATTCGTTGACGAAATATCCTTAACACTATTGGAAGCTGCTGGTAAGTCCTTGGTCGTTTGTCGCCCCCAACCATCTTCGTTGTGGTACGCAAGGAAAGCTTCTCGGGAAAGCCTCCAGAGTCGTTCAAGCGAGGTTGGAGCAGTGCTGTAGAATTGTGCGAAATTCACCCATGTTGCTGTCTCCAGCAAGTTCAGTGTCTCGTAGAACTGCCGCAGATAGGTAATCGGTACAATTACAGGACTGCTTTGTGTGGCTCCCGCAGAGTCTTTATTGACAGGAGCGACTCCAGCTTCAAGCTTCTGCAGAATCGTTGTCCACACCTCGACGTTGTCTAGGTTGTATCGTTCGGCTGGAACCAATTTTTTGCACAACGCCAACGGAACGAACTCCTCAATTTCGACTCCATCAGTGTTCAGTTCAAAAATCGTTCCCTCCGAGAACCTTCGAAGCTTTATGACGGCGTCTTGCTGAGAGAAATGACACCAAACTGTTCCTGTACTTGTGATGACTTTTGCTGCACCAGTTTTCTTTTCAGCCACTTCTAAACCTCCCACCATTCGTGATCGTTTCGTAGTTCAACATTTGACGACAGCCGTCCAAAACCGTCCCGATCTTCCAAATGAATCGGAACAATTTTTGAAGCCGGAATCGCTTCCACAAACTGCCGCAACTCATCGACCGTCGCATGTCCCGATGTATGAACGTGGAAGCGTTCTATTCCCTGAGCTTCCATCTGGTCGAGTATTCTTTGACTACGATGAACGTAGCCTGACCAAAGTGAACTTACCAGAGACGCTCCATCCAGACAATCTGCCCTCTGAAGGTCTCTCAGCATACTGGGACGAAAGATCATCACCGAACGAGACGCTGCTTCTGCCAAGGCTTCTGGATAAATCCGGTGTGGATAGTATTGCTTCGGGATATGAAACGCCTGCTCCCGCTTTATTTTCTGCTTTTGGCTGTATGGCAGAAAGACTGACACGCCGTCCTTGCCGGGCTTTGGAAGTGCATCGTCGTTGGCAGCACGAATGATCTCTGCGGTGTACAAGTCAAGAATCAGTTGTCGGCCTGATCGTTTACACGCATCCGTGACCGAAACGATCCGATCAATGTTCTGGCTGGAACACCACACAAGGCACATACCCTTCGTTGCCTTGAACAGTTCAGTCATTTTATTCGCAACGGAATGTTCGTCTTGATAAGCAAAATCAGGATCACGACCGATCTGAGTGCCTTCACAAATCAATACGTCGATGTTTTGCGGCGGGTTGCTGAGAATCGCATCATACAAGTGGGCATTTCTGCCATGACCACGAATGTCGCCGGAATAGAACAGCCGTTTCCCTTCAGTTTCGATCAACAGACAATGACTGTCATACGCTGAATGATCGATACGAAATGGCGTGATCGTGAACGGGCCAAGCTGAACGGACTGCTGATCCTTGTAGACTTGAGGCTCGACGTGTCCGAGGGACGGCAGCAGCGTAAAGAATGCACTCACATCAATGATGCTGCGGGAGGCTTCGCCCATGTAGACCGGCACGGGTTCTGTGATTTTCTCCAGAAGACCGTAGTGGTCGGGGTGCGGATGAGAAATAAAAATGCCAAGCAAGCTGTCGTCGGGTAAGGTCAAGCCACTGATGTCAGGCACGCTGGTGGCGTGTCCGTTCTTCAATGGCAAACCAATGTCGAGAACGATTCGCTTTCCATCCGATTCGATCTCGATGCAGTTGCCACCAATCTCGTGACAACCCCGGTGTATCCGACAACGCATTCACATCTCTCTTGTTTGTAGGTCCACTTCAGGTCGTCACGAAATACAGTTCAGGGCCTGCCAATCTGAATCACAGGCAGATCCTTCGTTGCATTAACATCTTCCGTGCAATGTTCTGTTGACTCGACAAATCCTTCGGCCTGAAATTCCCAGCCGATCTTTCCCTCATCGGCCAGTGAATTCAGAAAATCATGGTCCAGCGTTCCGACAGGAAAGTCATCAGCAACCTCGATGACAAAAGCTCGTGATGCTCCGTACGTAACTTGTCCTGTCAGGTTGATCTGTAATCGTTTCACTTGACTCCTTCCGGTTTCACGCAGGCATGTTCTTCATGGACCTACAGAACAACCGCATTGTGTACTGCAAGACGCATCTACATTAAGCCCTATGACTCACTCCTTGATCGGACAAAACTGGCAATCGTTTGGCATCTTGCCTGATAGTCTTCAACAGGTTGATCACTTTCATCAACCAACCTTGGAATCACCATGCCGTCAGTCAGCCACTCGCTAATTGCACTGGCAGGAGGAATACAGGGTGCCCATGCACCCCCTGTGTGGCAATACTTTGACAGAATTTCGAGGGAACTAATGCTGATGGAATCATGGTTCATCGCATGGATGAGATCTCTTGCGATTTGTGCTTCAACGACACCATCTCGACTGCTTGCGAAGTCGTCCAACAACCGTTCGGCTTTGATCTTGTCTTGATCTGAGACGTTCGAGAGTTCAATTCCGATGAGTAAACTACCATCGTCCAAAATACATACAGGTTTCATTTTTCAGTCCAAAGTTTCAAAGTGATTTAGCTGGGCACGAAGGCTGGAGGAGTGTAAACGCATATCCCGATAACACTACCCAGTCCTCACAATAGAAAGTGGTCCCAGAGAGCAATTGGTTTTTCGACGGCTATTCGGCAGCAGCAGTCGTTTTACGGCATCAAGCCCGACCGTGTTGTCAGCCAACCCCATAGCGGGGCCTGCGTCTCTCTGGGAACCACGATTTGGGCAAACGCCCAGTTCCAGTACCCGCAGGAAGGCTCGGATACTGTGGGTTTGGCCTGTTCTGAGCGGTTTGAGTCAAAGTGTTCGACGTAAGTCCAATAGCGGGCTTTTCAGATTTTGATCACAAGTTGATGGAGCGATTGAGTTTGGAGCGAAAGTCAGCCAGAGGAGAAAAACTTTTCTACTATTTTTAGGAGTCGTCGCTTCACATGCCGGGTTTTTAGGACACCAACGGACAGACGTTCTTGGCTAGTGCAGGCGAACGGCAGAACTGCCTTTGATGCTCCAACATGAGACTGTGGTCTACCCTTAAAATTCTCCCGCCGACCGTTTTCATTAGCACATAAACGCCTTCTGCAAGTTTGCCGTCTTCTCTTTCATGTATTTGCAAAGTCTGCCCAACTTTGGACGAGTGACGGCCAGCTTGTAGATCTCCTCCCAAGTCACCTGCTGAAATCGACTCTTGAAGTCATCAGACACCAAGCCGTGGAATTCTGATGCACTGTCTTTCTCATAGCCGTCACGAACCAGATTGAAGTGATAGGCTTGTGTTGTTTCGTGATCCTGACGAGCCATCCACTCAGCAAACACCATGTTTCTCCAGAGTTGATACTGAATCCGAGACTGCTTCCAAGCCTTGCCCACATCAAGTAGCTCAAGAGACGGATGAGAATAGATACTCAGTAATTCTTCAGCAGTTAAAGACTGCGGTGTCTCTCGACGCCCAAAAACATAGACGCCGTTCGGTGACGTGAACTTCGCTTCAATCAGTGCCAAGTATTTCCCCGGCACATGCAATGCGATATCTGGCTCCGTCAGCGGTCGCTTCACCGGAAGATTGGACTCAAATTGCGAACGAGCTTTGGTAAGCAAATCCCAAAACCTGAATGAATCATCATCGAGGCGTATGCCCCATAGGAACAGTTCTGGTTCTGAGTCGGATGGAAGTCCAAAGATTTCGGCTGCAAGTGATCCCAGACATCCTGCCTTCTGGAACGACCGAAATACGTTCCATGTAAGGGTGTCTTCGGACTTTTCCAAACCAAGTCTTCCCGATTCAAACTTATCTGGATGTCCAATAATTCGCTGACCAAAACCTTCAGCATCTACAATCACATTTCGTTTTGGATCACCATACGAATATGTTCCACTGCGATTGCAACGGATTCCGTGTTCGGGACAAGTTGGGCCAGCCATCCTGTTAGCCGGTTCCAGAAATCGTGGGCAATGCTTGACGACGCATTTAATGAGGCGAGGAGGACCGTCCTTGATAATGACGCTCGAATCAAGGTCTTCTACGCCGAACGGAATTGTGTCTGAGTTCATGTTCAATTTCCTACTGCTGGGGCTTGTGAGAACACGGGATCGCCGGGGAGACATGTCTTAGGACTGTCCATGAGCCTTGACGAAACTGATGATTTCTTGGCAGAGCTTATGTTGCTGCTCAACAGGCGTGTTGTCCGTATGAATCAATCGTGGAATCACCATTCCTCCAGTCAGCCATTTGCTAATAGCCTCCGCAGGTGCCACACAAGGAATCCACGATGCTTTCGAGTGGCAGTACCTTGATAAAGTCTTCAGTAAGTTGAGTTCAATGAAATTCTTATCAATCGCTTCTGCGAGATCTTTGGCAATACTGCCGACTGGATCTCGACTGTTTTCAAGATTCGAACACAACCCTTTGAACACTCTTTTTTCGCTCTCTGACAGGTCGGAGAGTTTAATTCCGGTAAGCGATCCAGCGGGGTGCAAAGTCCATTCACGTTTCATTTCAAGTCTTCCAATTGGAGGATTTGACCGGCAAGCCCAATCGGCTTGGGGAACGCAAAACGCCTTTCCCAGCACTAGTACTCGCATATAGAGCGTGAGCCAATCTGTCGCTGTGCGGATCGACGTAAGTCCTTAAATCTCGCCAAACTCACAGCGTCTTGAATTGATGCAACTGCATGTAGTCAAAGCAGATAAAAAAACTTTTCGTCCAAAACGCCTCTACTGTGGTGGCACTCAGGGAATTTTCTCACGCCCGAGAGTCTGGACTTGAATGGCGTTCGTAGGGAAATGAACTCAAGCAAAGGGACTTTGCCATTCACTTCAACGTAGTGCTGCGTACGCAACCGCCCCGACTGCGGTAATGTGAAGCACGACGATAAGCCAGAACACGGCTAAGAATGATAGTTTTTGGGTTTTGTGGCGAAACAGTCGTTGCCCGATCAACGCACCGGGCCAGCCACCGAAGAACGCCAAGAGTTGCAGGGTGCGTTCTGGTACACGACGACCTCCGTTGCTCGCACGCCGCTTATCCCATCCGTAGGTGGAAAAACACACAAGGCTCATGACGAAGGCATTGGTCAAGTAGATCGCAATGGCGGTACTGGTGCTAATCATGAGTTTCTGTTTTCAGCGAGTTCCCGCTGACCGATTCTTGGGGCGGAAGTTTGTTAAGACAGAAACAACTCTCCAACGCTTCTGGCTTCTGGCTGCTGACGATGGCTTCTTGTTGAACTGGAGTGGGACGTTGGTTAACAGTGTGTGTCCCGCCAGCATTGTTCTTTCAGCTTCGCCCCGGCACCAGACATTCAGAATGCAGGCGATAGAGATCACCCATGTATGTTCTTTGATCAAACCGAACCAGTCTTTAAGATCAAGGGGTTCTTCCGAGTCTTCGCCAGACTACTCGCATGATCTCGTCAATCTCGTGAAGACGCAAATGTGGCGGTTCTTTTTCCAGCCTCGTACGCCATCCCATGAGGACACGGTTCTTGCCTGCCTTCTTTGATTCTTGATTTAATTCATTCACGATTTGCCGGACAATCGTTTCATGCTCCTCAGGAATCATTGTCTGCCCCGTTTTGTTCACGTTGATGCAATTGCCGCCCACATCAAAGATTCGTGCTGCGATTGATCCTACATTTTTTTTGCTGAAGTGCGTCGAGTTCGCTTCCCCACACTCAGTAACTTTCGTCAGCCCAAGTCCTCGCACTTCAAGCCATTTGTCAGGCTGATCTCCCAACTCACCTCGCAGCGGATAGTTGTTCTGATAATCATCCAGCAGGCTGACGATTGCACGGTTTTTGAGTGCCGTGGTATTCACAAACAACGACTTGAAGGGCACGCCAGCGTAGGCGACACCGGGCAGCGGCCACGTGTTGTCGATTGCGTTACCATTTCCATCTGTAACCCAAGCGTGAATCACCGGCAAGGATTTTTCGTTGTAAAGAGCATAGCCTTCGCAGTAAATCAACGAGCCGTCATCGAGAACCAAATTGACGGCGTTCGTAAGACACTGTTCTGGAGTTCCGATGGCAAGATGGTCAGAAAGCTGGACCGGCTCATACCACCAGCCATGTTCCAAAACGAACTGCTGAGAAGTGCGTTTCAGAAACGCTTTTGCAGCAGCAGTTGCTTGGATGCTGCGAAGATAATTCAGAAGTGTGTTTTGTGTGGCGGTATTCACAATTGCTGCTCACTAAAGTTTGCTTACCTGCCTGATCAAAAGCGAGGAACGAACCTTCCGGTCTTTGCCATATAGTCACGATACTGTTGTCCGAACTTGTCGATCAGCATTCGTTCTTCCTTTGGTGTCCGAATAGCCAGCAATCCCATGACAATGAGACTGACGGCACCGATCAACCAATTCGCCGCCAGTACCGTGACTGATGCCATGAGCACTGCCGCCGTCACATAAAACGGATGTCGCACCCAGCGGTAAGGTCCGTGCGTAACCAAAGTCGCTTCGGCTCTTGTGACCACTGTATCTGTCAGATTCTTGCCGAGGCTGCTGAGAGTCCAGTACATCAGGAATGAGCACAAAATCCCAGTGACAATACCCAGCCAGCGAAACCAACTTGGCAGCGGAAATGTCGCCCATTCCACGGAGGATGGACGGACCACATAGGCAAGTGTGGCAATGAAAAGACACAGCCCCGACAGCCGAAGCACAACGTCGAACACGTAGCCTTCGTTCTTACGAGAAATCTTCTCGCCGGAGGATGCCGCCTGAAGACGGTGGTAAACTGTAACAGCCACCGTGAGCACCATCACGACAACAACGGCGATGCGAAATGGATTCTCCGAAGTCATTCTTGTTTCGATCTGTGATATTCAGCCAGCCATAGCGTCAGTTCTTTCAGATCACCTTCATCCATACTGGCAACAAGCTCCTGACGATGAATGTTATGGACTGCCAGAATATGGTCTTCGTGGAAGATGATTTCACTACCTTGATTAAGACCGTGCAGTCGAGCTTCTGCCAGTGGATTATCCACAACACCTCTAAAATGGTCGCCACAGCGTTCTGAGACTTTGACCCAGAAGTCTTCACCCCAGCCTCTGGATAGAATGTTCTGCTTTGGAAGCGGCACCAGTGAAGCCGGGTGATCATGTCGCAGGATCGGCTTTGTCAGTTCAACGTTGCACGAAGGACATGTGCATTTCGCAGCAGCATCTTCGTGGACAGAAAATCTTGGTGAGTCAATCCGCAATTCAACGAACTGGCCGGGGCTAACGTGTCGCTTGATGACTTGTGGCGGAATCTGAAAGTTATCGGGATTCTCGGCGTGCATGGCAACGCCGTTCACCAACTGGTATTCGTTGGCGAATTGCTGGGAGTCGAATTGTCGTTGCAGGAGGTTCATTCAATCTCTGTAAAACACAGCGAGCCAAATTGTCGGTTCGTCAGGCGTTGTCCATTCGACTCGGTGCTTTCTGTGGGCCGGAATGTTCAAAAAATCACCGGGCTTCATTTCCACAATGCTGTCTTCGAATTGAAGCCTCGCTGCACCTTTCAGGACAATCACCCATTCATGTTCGTCTTGGTCATAACTGAATCCTACTGGCGAAGCATGTCCGTGAGAAACGATCCGCTCAATTCGGACGTGGGCGGATTCGAACAGTGTTTTAAGGAGCTCGTCAGGAATGTTTTCAGGAAGGTCAGTGAATAGATTGCTTGTCATGGTTTATACTGCGTACTGATCTTCTGATTGAGGAAGTCTGCAAGGTTCTCGGCGTCAGCGGTTCCAACTCTCAGGATACCCTTTCAAAGTTGCAGTACAACACAGTCTCGCCCCCACAGATTCCAGACCCATCCACCACGCAAGCTCATGTGAATTCCCCAGCCGTCGAGAATGGTGGTGCGTCCGATTTCTGCACTGATGATATCGTCGTATCGGATTGTTCGTCGAAACAGTG
>Ga0105054_10011409_pt1 | contig 11093 bp, 12 predicted proteins | sample BON02_FD_78091 | JGI IMG/M metagenome (GOLD analysis project Ga0105054, IMG submission 78091) | Freshwater microbial communities from Lake Bonney liftoff mats and glacier meltwater in Antarctica - BON-02 (megahit assembly) | ecosystem: Environmental > Aquatic > Freshwater > Ice > Glacier... | reverse complement strand
CACGCAAAGACATGTTTCAGGCTGTCACTATTAAAAACAAGTACCTTTTTGCCGATCTTGTGTTGAAACCGAGCCTCCACTGTGGCACCGACCTGCGCCAAAAAAAAAAAGCAAAATCACAAGAGGGAGAACGAACAAGGGCCCTATAAAAAGAATTTTAATGTTGCACTCTACACCACCAATTAAGAGAGCCAAAAAGGAAAGAATCAATTTCACACCATTTCTCTCGGGCAAAGTGTACACCATTTTTCTAAAAGGGATGCAAAAAGTAATCATCAACATTGTGTGAGTGTAGCACCAAAAGTCGGTAGTCTCGTTCATAATTTGTAGGCCTCTTTTGGTATATTCGCCGTCAATTGTAATGATTTTTTGCACACAGGGAGAGATTCTGCATAGGGCTTTCTTGATCGTTTGACAAAACATATGCTTTTCTGACACAAAGGGGGCCGAGGCTCTTTTGTGCGAATCTGCTCGCGTGATTCAATGTAGAGCTCGTTTAACCGATTCAACCCCTTGTTCAGAGTCATAAGGCAGAAACATGCACAAAGGTACATTGACGTTTTGCGAACCTTGATGACTTTCTATATACGTATCATATTTGTCGGTACACATAAACAGTAGCGCAAGACGGTAGGCCAAAAAAACAGACACTCTGACCTTGAGTGTCGACAGTTGTATGTCTTTGCACCTGAGTGTGGGGAGAACGTGCGCCGGGGTTGTGCACGTGTGGTCAACAATAAACGCGCATCAGCAAGTGTACGAATCACACACTTTTTAGGAGTCAAATATGTGAAATGTAATGAGCGCGTTGACACCGTGGTGCAACCAATGAAATCAAACATTCACAAGTTGAGCCAGAAGCGATTGTACGTACCAATCAAAGTCGTGACAGATTCGTACGTCTTTTGTGTTTATTAGACTCGTGCCCATCTTGGTGTTTTCATACTCAATCAACAGCTGAATTGACGGTGGATTATTTCCCCTCTCCACCCAGCACACTACAGCTGGAAACCACTGGCTAGTGTCAGGAATGCGCGCCTCCACGATGTCGCCCGCCGAATAGGCGGCCCCATCCCCTGCAGTGGACACTATGTCAGGACAAAAACAAGGACAAATCCTATTTGGCCCCGTCCCCTGCAGTGGACACGTTGTCAATACAAAAACAAGAAAAAAACAAACGAGCATCCTCCGTGGCCGCATAACAAAAGTCCTGGTTGCGTGCAAAATCGCAGGCGCATACTGGCTCAGGCGTCTCAAGCTCCTTCAAGCAAAGTCTCGGTGAGCTGAGTTTGCTTGTATGCGTCTATCATCAAAGAATTGCTAAAGTTTGTCCCCTTCTGATGCCGTTTGCAGCCTTGAGTTTTCAAAATTGATGATACATTAAACACATTTCCGTGCAGATTGAGGGTTCTAGCCCCACCTTTGCTCCCGACTGACATCAGTGCAGCGCTCTCGAGCACCCACTCAATACTGCACAGTCGAGAACTTGAGCTGGAATGTTACTCAAGAATCCTCGGTATACAATGTCGATACATGTTTTCTCATTAGATGAATTCTCTATACCAATAAATATCCAGGATGAGCAAAACTGTACCACGAGGTAGAGTAATATTTTATGAGGGCTCAGCGATTTTGATGTGTCTTCAAAGATGTCGGAAAAAAAGCAGGTCATCGTCAAAAGATTTTTAAAATCTATTCTTTTTAGCAACCGTCGTCCAGTTCGTAGGGAACGATGGAGACGAGGCGGAAATTTTTCCAAAGTAAAGGTGGTTAGTTTGAAAGCAATAAACACGGGCGCAGTTATTCTCGAGTTTTCTTGTTCCTGATGAAGACGGTTGTTTGACAGCTTTTGCTAAAGGTGCATTACCCGAAGAGTCAACGGATTGGTTGACTAAACAATGAGGGATTAATTTGTACCTGAACTGCTCCCTTATTTCGAAATTGGATCTCCTTATTCGAAAGACGAGGAACAAGATTAGTAGGAAAAATCGGAGGTCAAAATCAGTCTATTGTATCTAAGAATCCATTTTCCTTGGACAAATTCCATTTTCCTTATATATGTATATAGAAACACCTTGTGCATGTACGAGGTGTTCCTAGGACAGTCCTAGAGAAAGTTTCATGTTCCAGGACGGGGACCTGACCAGTTGAACCGTTGCGAGGTGGCTGCAAAGACAGCTTGCTGACATGCAGCCACCATTGCAGCGTGGACGTACCGTGTCAATCCAATGCCGACTCAGACGGTACCCAACGTGAGCGCGCGGTACCTACCCGAGTGGTCAGTCTACTGTCATTCAAACTTTGGTGCGCAGAGGGCCCATATGCGAAGTAACCAACAAGACTCCACGACACTCATTTGTCAGGTTCGCAGGCCAGGCAGGATTGTATATACACACAAAACGGCAAAGAGAGCTAGACCACATATATACAGAAGAGAATGGGATAAGGCAATGTTCAGTTGTCATTGTAGTACTGTAAATGTAGGGCAGGTTCAAGGAGAACAGAATTCAGTGGGTACGCACGTACCAGATGTGGGGAAATTGCTGGCACATTGTCATCATATTTTTAAACAAAACAGACACAACATGTACACAGAACAAATGGGCCCCGCGATTTTTTTTTCACGAGATTTGTCAATTTTTGGAAAAGAATTATTGGTCTTTAAGGGTGGACATGAACTTGGGAAAAAAAAACCGGAAGGTTTTTCCCCGATAGGTCGGTTTCGTTTTGTCATTGTTCGAGTACCAAAACAAATCTGACTGTATCATCCTACCTGGTACATTTCGTGAGCTGAATGAAGTGTGTTCAGAAGTGCCAGAAGATAGCCGGGTGTTAAGAGTGCGCCGTTTATGGTTCCCGACCTCTGATCGCCTCCAAACCTGGATCATCCCCTCCGGAACGACCCAGTCTAGACAGTATCACAAGTCAACCATAGTCTAACACAATCTGTCCCCATACGATCATTTTTTGTACTTTGTCTTGTCCTTTTCTTCTGAAAGAGCGTGACAAAGTGGAAGTAAGCACTATCAGAGGTGGTACGGGGGCAGGTTGCATCAGATCATGGTTGTCTCGTGTGTTGTTTAGACTGTATTGTTCCAAAGGGGATGAGCCAGGTTTCGAGGCGATTGGACGTCGGGAACCATAAACAGTACACTGTCTTATGATGGGCTCTGCTGTCAAATGGGTATTTTGTGCACTTTTTGGCACTATGTCTATAGTAAAACTTTTTCATTCCTTCGAATATCTAAAAATCCCTCAAACAGATTCCTCGTGAAGGTGTCCTCTGTATTGTAGTATAATTTTCAAAAGTTGATTACAACTTTTGTCTGTTTCAATTTTTGAGCTTCCAAACAAGTCCCCCTCATTTCGACTTCTCCACAGCGCCAACAAAAAGCTGTTAAACGTGTTCCATTCAAGAACTGGAAACACCTGCTTTACACCAGGAATGGAAGTCTGATCTGCTGACAGAAATGTTTGATTTTTTTTTATTCCCATGGATACGAAAGAAAACGAATTATTGATTCAAAATATTGTTTTTGGCCTCGTTACGACCCCTGCGAAACACGTTTTGTTGGTACACATCAATCTGTCACCAGGGCTGAACATCCATTAAGGATTGAAAATAAGATATAAATTTACAAACATACAGTCAAGATTTCGAATTGTGAACGTTGAACACCAGTAGCATGCTCGGCAGATACCTGTGATAACTTACTATAAGGTCCGAAGTTCGAGCCTGGGCTTTGTACGGAAATCGCACGTGCATTTTGAAAATTGACTCGTTTTGAAAATTGACTCAATTTTCAAATCGCACGTGCGATCATTTTGTGAAGATCGGAATCAACAAAATGTGTGCGAGTCTGCTACCTTTCCTGTGTGACAACGAGAATCGAACACAGGACTCTTATGTCACAAGAGAACTGCTGTGCACACCAAGCCAGCGATGTAATGTTATCGTGTTTAATGTACAGAATGCTTTGTATTTATTGCAGGCTTCATCAGGCGATTTTACTAATGTGGAAATGATGACAATTGAACGAACACTAAACAACTCGTGCTCTCAAAGCCTTGCCGGTTCAGGTCCACCCTTAAAGACAGAATTCGTGGAAATTGGGAATCTCAGGTTAAGAGTGATAGGACCTTGCATGTTTCGTCGAGAGATAAAGATTGATGCGGGGAAGTACACACGTCCTGTCCTCATGGGGTTGTGCGCAGTTTCAAGTTTGGAGAAAAAGCAGGATAACCAGGAACGTGCACTTCGCCTGTTGGTTCGGAGAACCTAACTTGCTAAGCTTGCTGAAAGGCAATTTACAAAAGACGAGAACCTCAGTTTTAGCCATCAAATGCCTCTTTTGCAGCTGAATAGGGCGTCAGCTCGTGACTAAACCAATTGTGACAGAATCGTATTAAGGGTGGACCTGACTCTGGTCGCAAAATCAAATTTGCCTTCCGGAAAAAGTCTCGATTCTCCAAATTTTGAAAATAGAATTCTGAGTACTTCGAACTTGTTCACGCAATGTCAAAGTAAACACAGTAATCTCGTGAAATGGACACAACTAATTTTAGCGGATTTTTCCTTCAAATTCTCGGCATTTTACTACATCTCAACCATACAAACAAACAAACAAACCTCGGGGGCTTCTCCTTTCAGATTTTTTTTCGAAAAGAGCCGTTGAAATTTTTGTAGGAAACATTGGTTGATTAAAGATTGCAGAGGGGGATTTATGAATCCACTCCACAGCCCCGAAATATGAACACAGAAAAATGGAATCCGGAAACAAAAGTTCCAAGGAAAAATTCGGAGGATCGAGACTTTTTTTGCAAGCAAATTTGATCGTGCGACCGGCGTGAACCCCACAAAAACGAAATCAACCGTAACGAAATCTTGGGATCGAAACATGAGTATCAATTTTCGGACACTTTCTCTGATCTGATACAAAATATCTCTTCAGTTCATTTTTCGTAACTGTATTTCTGCAAGGCGACGCGGGACACATCAGGAGATCACATGTGTAATATTGTGTCGTTTAATTTTAAACGACAACATTAAACGACACAATAATACATATAAAATTCTTCAACCACGTAATTGTATCTTCAAAAATTGTATCATGATGACATTTATACATCACAAATTTTGACAGGTATGTCGTTTAGATTTTGATTCGACGTAATAATTTACTATTAATGTTATTTATAAATCTTCTTATTTTTGAAGAGTATAATAATTTTACAATGTGTGATTACATTATATCACTTAATAAATTCAACAACATAACACATAGTATGATATTCTCATAGTAGCCTCGGATTCTTCATCTCTCAGGCGATCGTCATTTCCAATGTCGCATCTCACCACTTGATTCAAAACACCATTTCTCTTCACAAGTCTTTCACATTTTCATGTAGTAAACTAGTCACAAATACGGTCTACTCCAACCAATGTCACAGTGTTTTTACTTTCTCAGATTCTTTCTACATGCCCAATGTCACGGTCACAGGTGGTATTCAGGAGGCGATTTGTTTGTAATGAAAACATTTAGTACACCAAAACATGTTCATTTGTCTACCCTGCGACCGCACTCAGAAAGTTTCGGCGAGGTTGTTTACTCAAGTCTGACATGAGTTTTGGCGACTGGGCGAGTAGTTGTACAGGACGACTGTCAATAGGAAATATACAACGCCACACGCCCTGGGTATTGGATTGGGTCCCATTGGATCCCACGAGCCACGTCGAGACTGACTGCATAATTCAAGATCATCACATCAGTGACAGTAGTTACATATTTCCAGGCTGCCCCTTTCGGTGTACATGTTTGTTTCAGGTGGTACACTTCTTTGGACCCATCATTCTGTAACACGTTTGCTGCTGCAACAAACTGTTTTTCATATCGTGTGTTGGATACACCACTCTTCTCCATAAAATGCATGGTAACGTCAATGCATTGTGCTTTTGATTCCCCGGACTATTTGCAGCGTCCTTGTTGCATATGTACCCATCCTGAATCACACAATTGTTACTGCAGCCATTGTTATCAACAGAATTTCCGTCTTCACATTCTTCCTCGCCAGCAGTTGTTCCGTCCTGGCATTCAGTTTTACAGTACAGTGCTATCACAAACGTATCCACATTCTACCCATCAAACTTTGGAGCATCCATTGTTATCATGTAGTAGACCATTACCCAGATTCAGTTCATTATCATCACAAGTCTCTTTTTTGGTATCAACACCATTGCCACATATTTCACTGCAACTCGTTGTACCGCAATCTGAATTTTCGCAATCACAACCCGCTTCTATGGTGTCACATGTGCTACTGCAACCATCATCATTGTCAGTGTTGTTGTCATCACATATTTCGTAGCCAGCCTTGTACCCGTCTCCACACTCTGTGAAACAAGTTCGTTACAGGATGGCCATATTCTATCACGCAAACATCTCAACACCCATCCAAAGAACCAGTGTTGCTGTCATCATAACTTTCGTTTTTGGTTTTGACATTGTTGTCACACACTTCATCACATGTCATTGTAGCGCAATCTGAAACGACGCACACCCAACCCGCTTCTATGGCGTCACATGTGCTACTACAGCCATTGTCATTGTCAGTATTGTAGTCATCACAGACCTCGTCAGCAGCCTTGTACCCGTCTCCACAACTCGAAACACATATATCTGGGTTTCCAATTGATCCAGTGCACGAATAGCCGCAGTTACTCTCGACCTCGCATTGTGCCGAGAAACCATCCATGCATCAGGATTGGAATCATCACATTTGTCGCTGCTGATCATTTTGCTATCACTGCATATTTCGCTGCACTTTGATATGCCGCAATTGCCGGATTCTACACATGAATATCCATCTTCAATTTCACACATGCTGCTGCAACCTGCACTTTAAGAGTCTTGGTCATCACACGCCTCAGTCCCTGCCCGCTTTCTGTCACCGCACTCTGTACTGGACGTGTCATGGGTCTCGGCATCTCCACCAGTACAAGTGTGTCCACAATCTACGGTGCAAGTGGAAGAGCATCCATCACTATTGATGTTTCCTCCGTCGTCACATATATCTGTATGTGTTTCCTCCGAACCGAGTGTTTTGTTATTGCTGCAGTTCTCAACGCCAGTCATCCACGAGCAAGAGCTTGCTCCACAATCTGTATTTTGACCCCCAAACCTCAATTGTAATGCTGATTTGTAGATCTCAATTTGTCTGCTGCCAGCAGCCCCGCGATCTCTGAATATTTCGCCTGTGCCTTGTTGAATGACAATGCGTTGAGTCGTTGCATCTCCACCTCACACACATCTGACGTGTCACCTGCAGGTGAGGCGGTTCAGTTTCATAATTTCGTGCAACCATCTTCGACTTGAACTTCAGGCTGACAACCCCAAACTTTTATAACAACCGCGGCAACTCTTCCGCTGAGTGTTGTTTGTGTGATCCAGGGGTCAATTTTTGGGAGATACGCACTTTCACAGGACCTGTGTGTGTATACCATGTCTCGCTGCCGCGCGCCCATTTGAAAAAAGAGCATTATTATGTCATTCAAGCACCTTTATAACATTCGTATATCACTAAAGAATTTCGACAGTAAATGTAGGTTCTTATCCACATATCCCAATCACAATGATCATATCAAAAATAATATATTGATTTGTTGTGTGTGAGTTAGCAATCGAATGCACAATCCGGGAATCGTGGGACTGCATGTTCAGAGTGCACCCGGAGGTCCTGGAGTGCAGATTCTGGAACTGCGAATACCTGGTGCCTTACTTCAAGACTAGTCCAATGGACTGGTTGAATTATTATTTGAGTGCATGGTGATGAAAAAGTCTACAATTTAAAATCCAAATTAAAGTGCTGAAAACGTGAGCGGAAAGTTGCTCTGTCAGATGCAAGTAGTTAGTACAGTGTAAAGAGACTTTTATTTGACATTTGTTGTTGTGTTTGTGACAGGACCAACTGGTCTTCTTCAACATGGTGAAGACTGTTGACGCCTGGGACTGGGAGTCTGACAACAACTTCAAGTTCAAAGCACTAGAAGACGAACATGATGAGGAATGTGACGAGTAGAACACTGAGAGCACTTTGAAATGGAAAGAAGTGGTGGTTTCAGCGCGCGAACAATTCAAGTGGCAAACAACAGTGGCAGATGACACCCTCAAACAAAAATCCTTCGAAGAGTGGCTTGAACCGAGGAATCTCGCTCTTAGGCTACTGTACTGGGAAATCAACAGTGACGCCTACATTGCCTTCAAAACGTGGTATGAGGACCAACACGGAATGGCATGTTTCAGAGTGTGCCAATATGAAAACTAGTGCCAAGCTTGAAAAGGGCATGCGCAGGGGTTGAGACGTCACGTCATCCTTGCTGGTATTCCGAACACCATTTCAACGTGGACCGTGTATATATTCTGAGAATGTGCCTGGTGACCAAGAGATAGGGAGAGTCACACCTCTGAAAACAGAGGTGTGGAAACATAGGCATAAATTCATACTACATACATTTTACCTATCGCGTCCCGCCAGCGGGTGTCACGCAGTACGGCCCGGGTTTTGTCTAAGAACGTCAGGTCACCGAAGGATGGGAGTAATCCTAAACTCCCCTACTAAGGGTCGAGTCAAGGTGGTACAATTGAACTGTTGTTACACGACAACACATTGGACACACCCATTCCTGGCTGGTCCTGAAAGGGGATTCGAATCTGATTCTTGCAAATGAATATATATGTCCTTTAAGAATTAAGTTGTATGTTTAAGTCGTATAAAATTGTGCAACATACTTATGTCGCATAACCTTTCTCCGAAGGTTTATGTCGTTTAAATAATGATGTCGTGTAAGCAAATTATGTCGTTTAAAATTATTTATGTCGTTCAACACATCATGTCGTTTAAGAAATTTTGTCTTTTATCATTATATTTTGTTTAAGAACATATGTCGCTTAATTTTAAGTGGCAAAACTATGTCAGATAAGACCTTAAACGACAGAACCTAATTGGAAATTTACATACAAGAATGCTTATATTGTTGAAGGGTTAAAACGACATGATAACGTATTTTAAAAGACATATATCAACACCTGTAATTTCCTGATGTGCAAAAGTTCCCGCAGAAGTGCCAGAAGACAGCCAGGTGTTGAGAGTGCGCCGTTTACGGTTCCTGACCTCCAATCGCCTCAAAACCTGGCTCATCCCATCCTCTCCGGAACGACCCGGTCTAGACAATATCATGAGTCAACCATGGTAACATGATCTGGCGCAACTTGACCCTGTACCACCTCTTCAAGTGCCAGTGCTTACTTCTGCTTTGTCACGCTCTTTTTGTCTGAACAGACAAAATAAAGTGAAGTGGTGGTATGCGTCAGACTATGGTTAGCTGAAGTTGCGTCAGACTATGGTTGGCTCTTGATATTGTCTAGACCGGATCATTCCGGAGGGGTTGAATCAGATTTCGAAGTGATCAGAGGTCGGGAACCATAAACGGCGCACTCTTAACACCCCGCTATCTTCTGGCACTTCTGCGGGAACTTCCGCAGTGTCCGCAGGCCCTTACATAAAACGATACAGCGCCCACGAACAAGATTTGCCACCGCACGTCAAGTGAGCAGCGCCCACGAACAGAATCTTGTCACGGATGAGATCTTTTAGTTTGGGCCCTTTTAGGTCAATCAAAGGTACATTTTGGAAAGTCAGTTTGTTTTTGGGTACACACGTGCTTGTATGTGGCAAACATCGCGACGACCTTCTTTTCACTGACTGGCCACTCAAAAAGGACGTCAACGAAAATGTCGTTATAGAACAAGTTCTAAACTAGAAAACTCTGTCATAGAACTAGAACTAGACTATGTCACAGCGTGACAATAGCCCGTATAGAGACCGCAGCCTCAGGTGGAGTATCTTGCTAGCGAGATTGTATAAGGTAAACAACGCGACTCGAAATCTTATTCGTGACAAGATCTGGTTTGTGGGCGCTGCTCACTTGACGCCCAGCGGCAGATCTTGTTTGTGGGCGCTATATCGCTCATAAATTACCTTGCCGCAGTAAGTACGAAAAAGTAACATGACATATTTTTGGTACCAGTTCGAAAAAAAGGGATGGAGAGTTGTGCATTCTGAGTGCCAATTTTATTCCCAACTTAACTTAGGATGTAGATACAAATAACAAATCTTATTTGTACATATATATATGTCGAATATATACAGCCTAATGCATTTAGAGTGTTCTTTTTCCAGTCTCAAATCTCAATCTTTGATCTCGTTCTCTAGGTCTCCTTGCCACGTTCCATTGAAAAGAGACCAATGAGATTGAAACTGGAGATTGAGATTGCGTGACACTCCAAATATAATAGGCTTTATATATGTATACATATACACAGATGCATATATATATATATACATAGCTGCATATGTATGTATACATTTGGACATTTATAATATACTGTCGCCACAAATTTGCTGAAACGCTGTAGATTTGAGGACCTTCGTTGGCAGCTCAGAGCAATTTCACACAGTGTTCGTGGCAGATTAAGATAATGTGGGAAACGCGGGCAATAGCTCGCGAGGAAGTGTCTGTCATATTTGGGCTCTTTTGCGAATATGTAGGTCTTTGTGTAGGAGATATAGGACTCTTTTGCGATAGGGCTCTTTTGCAGAGACATGCTTCGGCTAATGTGCGAAATGCGGGCAATAGCGCGCAAGGAAGTGACTGTATGACTATCCAAGGTGTCACGAACGAGAAAGTCGGGAGCTGAAGTGCTGTAGATCTGGGGACGCATTTCTTTGTTTGCGTGCGTGTGTGTGAGTGGGTTTGTATTTGCTGCGACAGTCTGTTATGTTTGCGTGTGTGTGAGTGTGTGAGTGGGTTTGTATTTGCCGCGACACTCTTTTATGTGTGCGTGTGGGAGTGAGTTTGTGAGTTTGTATGGTTACATGTATGTGTGGATCAATGTGTGGATCATATATATTTATATGTATATACATATACATATGTATATATATACATATATATATGTATATATATATATATATATATATATATGTATATATATATATATATATATATATATATATATATATATATATATATATAT
>Ga0105054_10011406_pt1 | contig 11096 bp, 9 predicted proteins | sample BON02_FD_78091 | JGI IMG/M metagenome (GOLD analysis project Ga0105054, IMG submission 78091) | Freshwater microbial communities from Lake Bonney liftoff mats and glacier meltwater in Antarctica - BON-02 (megahit assembly) | ecosystem: Environmental > Aquatic > Freshwater > Ice > Glacier... | reverse complement strand
GTTTTGGAGAGTGACCACAAGCCCAATTTGGGAAGAACACAGGCAGGAGGCAACGACGTAGACTCCATCTGGCCGCCGCGGCCCCCACGCCCTCGCCCCCGCGCTGTGGCTCTTGAAAAACAACCGGCGATGAGCGGAAAGAAACCCCCACCCCCTCTGCCAAGCCCCCTTTTCTTGCTTCCCACTAGGACTCAAGGTCAGGTGTGTGGGGGGGCTGCCGTATGCGCCGCTTGCAGGCAGATACCACCGCGCACTTATCCTCAATGAAGCAAATGCCTGGGGTCAAATTCTGTTGCGCAATGTTAAATCTGACCCAACAATTTAATCCACAACACACACGCACAGCGCCCCCCATGTACTGTGGTCGGAGACGCAGTGGGGGTGGGTCGGGCACCAGTGGGGGTGGGAGCAAGACAAGTCGAGGCATGGGTGGTGCCTCGTCTTCTTCGCCATTCTCCACCACCCTGCCGGCCTCCACGGCCTCCCTCCACCACGACAAGGGCAGCAGCAGGGCCAATGGGAGTTGCGCTGCTTTTAGCATCCGCCTACAAGGCAAGGACATACTGGCGGAGCTGGAACGCAGTGCGGGCAAATCAGGAGGGTTAGTCACGTCGGGGCGGGGGCGAGAGGCAGACTACCAGGTAAGCCACAGGGAGGCGGACAACCACTTGAGGCTGCTTCTTTCATGACGGAGTGTGTATAAGTGATGGCGGCACATTTTGTGGGAGTCAAAAATCAAACCTCGCTTGCCTGCCTGGGTGGTGTTCCTGCCTGGGTGGTGTTCTCCCCGATCGCCCTGAGGCATTTGTGTCTGCAAATATCAAGGTGAGTCGGTCGCCCACAGGCTGCCCTTTTGGTGCCGCACACCATAATGCCCGCCTAAGCTCGGGCTTTCATTGTGACACAGACGCGGAACATTCGTCACTCTGACATAAGCCCGCTTCTTTTCTGCGTTTGCAGAGTTCTTGGGAATTCTGATGACCCCTCCCACGCCTTGCGATCTTCTCCAGCCTCTGGTCGCTCCTCCTATCCCCCCTCCCCAACGCCTCACCCTCCTTCCCACCCTTCTTCCCAACCCTCCCTACACAAGTGCATCCCCTCTCTGTCTTCTTTTTCTTCACCACGCGCTTTCTGCAACTCTCCTACTCGCCCCTCCCCTCCCACGGACATCTCACCCCCCTTCCCTCCCTCCCTCCTTCTCCCCTAACCACAGTCCCTCTCCGCTTCCTCCTCCTCCACCAACCTCTTCCTGCAGCTCTCCTCCTCCTCCTCCAGCCTGGGAGGAGAGGAAGGAGTGTCCCCCCTCCTAGACTTCGATGACGACGACCCCATGTCGCCTCAGTCAGTCTTTCCCCGCGTTCGCCAACGCCTGCGAGAAGAAGCCGCAGACCACTCCAGTGGTAACACCAACAGCACCATCAACAGCAGCAGCAATGGGAGCAAGAGCCACAGCAGCAGCAACGGCAGCAGCAACGGCAGCTGCAGCAGCAGTCTGCCTGACCTCCCTTTGCTCGCCACGGGGCATCAGGGCAAGAAACGATTGATGTGCGGACGGCAACTCCCAGAGATTAGCTCTGCCTCCTTGTCGTTGTCCTGCTCTTCGTCTTCCTTTTCTTCGTCCTCATCGTCTTCGTCGCACCACACAATGGCTACGGGCGGCGGTTGTGGGAGTACCCCCACCATTCGCACACGGACCCCTCCTCCCATCCTTCAGCACCGGCAGGGCTGCCACAGCAACAGCAGCTGCAGCAGCAACAGCAACAGCCGGGAGTCGTCTTTTTACGGGCACCAGCATGATCATGACCTCCCCCATCTTTCGCCTTCTTCTTCCTTTCTCCATTTAAAAAGCTTGAACTTGTTACAGCAGCAGCAGCAGCAGCAGCAAGACGATGCAGCCTCTGTCTGCTCTGCCTCCTCCCTCTCCTCCACCGGCACCCGTCCCCTCTCCTGCCCCCCCCCCTCCCTCCCTGCCTTCCACAAGACCGCGCCCGCCTCCGTCTGTGGCAGCAGCAGCAGCAGCAACAGCAGCAGCAACAACAACAACACCAACACCACCGTCGTCATCACCCCTCTCCCCCGCGCGGCACTCCAGAAATCGAGCCTATACGAACTCCAAGCGGCCTTGGACGAGCTCAGCAAGGCACTGGCAGACATGGAAACAACAGCCGATAAATGTGCCCGGGTCCGCAGCGAAGCCTACATCATCAAATTTGAGTCAGAATATGCCGACCTGGTGCGTGTCAAAGACCGAGCAATCAAACGCCTCGATGCCCTCCTCCGTGGCGGCCAACAACAGCACGACCACCAACAGCAGCAGCAACAGCAGCAGCAGGGGGCGTTTGCCCCCGATTCGAGCCATGCGCAGGTGGTGGCTAGAGTGTTGATGGTTGTTATGGATTTAGATGATGAGCTTTTGATGCATATGGGGGAGGAACATGGGACCTGGGAAGAACTGAAGAGATTGCGAGGGGACATTCAGAGGCACCTGGACGAGGTCGCCTACGAGTTGGGAGGAGGGGGGGTGGGAGGGATGAAGGGCAAGAAAGGAGGGGGAGGACGGAGGGGAGGGGAGAAGGATCCGCTGGCGCCGTGTTTGATTATGAGGTCTTTGTCGTCGCCCCATGGGGTGGGTTTGGGGGCGTTGCGTGGAGGGGGGGGGGATATGAGTGGGACGTTTTCTGTCTCCTTTTCCTCGCCTCCGTGTTGTGAGAAAAAGCAGCACCAGCACCAGCACCAGGTCAGCAGCAGCAACAGCAGCATCAGTAGCAACCACAGCAATGGGAGCAGCAGTCGAAGGAAGGAAAGGCGGAAGGACAGTGCCCTGCGCTTGCGTCCGCTGGAGATCAACCTGCCGGCCAGCCCTCCCTCCTCTACTTCCTCCTCCTCCTCCCACCAGGCAGGAGCAACAGCAGGGAAGAAGGAAGGCGGTTGCCGCTGCGCGCATGAAGCGGAAAGCCCGAGCGGTACCGTCACGACGGCCTCCTTGTCCTGCTCCTCTTCCTCCGCCTTTTCCAGTGCCAGCGACCAGGGGTTTAGCCTGCAAAGCGATGAGGAGAAGTCGACGACGGGCAGCAGCAGCACCAGCACCAGCGGCAGCGTCCCTCCTCCTCGCCCGCCCCTGATCAAGGCCGTGTCTTCCGACGGTCTTTCAACCCTGTTCCACCACCACCACTACCACTACCACCAGTCGCAAGAGTGCCAGCAGCAACAGCAGCAGCAGCAACAGCAGCAACAGCAGCCTCCCTTGCCGGTAGCGCTGACCAAGAATGTGAAAGAGCGAGCTGCATTTATCCACCACCGCACCCTAACCAGTCGCCCCCTTCTTGAGGCTCCTTCCTTAGTGGGAGGAGCGCCGCGTGCTTCGTACCATCGTCGTATCAGCCGTCCTTTGGCAGGAGCGGCGGCGGGGGAGGAAGGGAGGGAGGGAGGGGTGTTGGAGAAGGTGGAGGTTACGCCGTTGGTGCCTTTGGAATCGAACTAGGTTTTGAAGGAGGAGGGGGAGGAAGGAATGGAGGGAGGGAGTATATTTCCTTTGGACTGTGTCTGCTTGTTGTTATTTGTTTGAGACGATAGGTGGAGGGAGGGAGGGAGGGAGGGAGGGAGGGATGGAAGAAAGAGGTTGAGATGTATAGATTACAAGCGCAAAGCAGGGAAAAGGGAATTGGATGAAGGCATGCAGAAAAGGGAATAGTGATAAGAAGAAGCGATAGAGAAGCAGCAACAAAGCAGTGCAGCAATCAACAGAGGCGAGACCGAGCGAAAATGATGAAGACGAAGAAGACGATGAAAGAGAAGGAGAGATAAGCACACACATAGCGTAAAGAACGGCACGAGTGGTTGGACTCGAGCAGAGAGAGCGGTGATAATCTGGGAGAAGAAGAGAGAGATGAGTGGAGAAAAGTATGCGAGAAAGTGAGTGAGTAAAACGATGAGAGACAGATTGAACTTGAGAAAGAGGAGGAGAGTAGAGTCAGTGCACTCATCCATGCTTAAAGGACGAAAAGGGGGAAGAAGAGAAGGAAGGAGAATGAAAACGGGGTTATCAAATGAGATCCGCGCAAGGCAGAGCTTTCACGTTGGAGCGAGATAAAAGAGAGAGTGAAAACGAAAGGGGACGCGTGTGTGTGTGTGTGGGAGAGGGGAGAAGAGATAACCTTGCAAGAGTGGGAAGCTGTGAAAGTCTTCTATCTGAAAAGGAAGGGAAGGGTGATTAGAAAGAGTATAAACGAGAGAAAGTAAGAGAGAGAAAAAATCATTTTTGGTGGATGTGTTGACGATAATGATAACATTTGTAGAGCAGGAGGGAGGTAGACTGTGATTTGTAAAGGAGAGAGATTTGAGTATTTTTCTCAGTTTTAAGACACACCACCCTCTCCACGGGACTTGAGAGACGTCTCCGGAGGGGGGGAGGGAGGGCACGACAGCGCGTATAGAGAGATGATAGAGCGCGTGTTCCTTTTTTATGTCTTGGTCGGGAGGAAGAAATGAGCCGTCCTTTTTTATATTTTGTTTGACCCGTAATGGCAATAAGTAGTAAGTAATCACGTTCTCTTTTTCTTGCTCTTTAGGAATACTAGTTGTTGCTAAAGCGAGCAAGCAAGCAATTACGCAAACGGTCCCGGAAAACGATAACAACAACCAATATAAGCATTAAGGAAAGGCCTGATAACAAGTAGCGTCAAACACCAATAAGATGATTCGATATTTAGCAACAAGTAAGCTTTAAGGCTCCTATTAAAACGAGGAAGGAAGGGGGGAAGAGGGAGGGAGAGTGCATCTCTGCCCTCCAGCCATTTTTATTCAGTTCGCGTCACTAGATTAGAAGGGTTTTAGCTTGCTTGCTTTTAGGTCTAGAGTAGATTTATCTTTATCGTACCAGTATTTGTATCTGTCTTGTTAAGAAGAGTGAATTAGTTATTGTTCGTGCCTCCCCCTCGCTCTTGTAGCAGCAGCAGCAGCAGCAGCAAGGAAAAGACCCACGGAGGGAAAGCAAAGCATAGGTGTATGAGTGTTGGGCGTGTGTGTGTGAGTAGAACCAATTAGACCGAAAGGCTTTGTTCTTCCTTTTGTAGAACCTTTTGTTATAGCGGAAGAAGAATCCGAAAGAAGAAGAGAAAAGAAGACAACAACGATGAAGACGAGGAGGAGGAGGAGAGCATGCATGATGATTAGTGTAACTGTAGAGGCAAGGCAGCAACAGAGAAAAGAAGCCAGACATGTAGGGTCAAGCAAAGGCGCGACGACAAAGAGTAGACTAGAATCCTGAGTGATTTATATCTTTGAGGAAGATTGATTGATGCCTGATGCCTTTGCGAGGGCCAAGCCGTGAAGGAGGGAGGGAGGGCTTGGGAGCAGCACTGAAAACAAAACGGACGCAGAAACTTGACTTGGATGAATAGAGCGCTTTAGCAGCATGGCAATAGGGTCGAGGCTAAGGGGGATGAGAGGAGAGAGATGAGATGATGGTTGTGGTTTCGGAGGCGGTTGGAAGGAGAGGAACGATGAAGAGAGAAAGAGAGCGAAATAGAACGAAAAGGAACGAGAGTGCGAATAAAAGAAGGCCCCGAGCAAGCAATAACCAATAGGTAACAAAGATGACGACGACAAACGACGATGATGATGATGGTTGTCAACGTTATAGTGCTAGTTTAGATTTAGTATTCGAGTGAGTGGATGCGGATCGATTGATCGATGATAAAAAGAGAAACGACGTAATGATATGCCTTACTGTCCGGGGTGCTTTATTTGTTGTGGAAGTATAAGTATGCTTTTGAACTTTAGCAGAGTCCGTGAAACATGAATCAGAGTAAGGAATGAAGACTACGATTAAAGAATTTAGATTTTGCTGATTTGTTTTCAATCTTTTGGTTTTTTTGCTTCTTTCTTTTCATAAATTTGTGAATACACATACATGCGAAGAATGTTTTTTATTGGTCCATTTCAAAAAATGCACTCATTTGGTTTATTTTTTTCTCAAATCTGGCCACACGCAGATGACAAATAGATGTGTAAACATGCACCCAGTGCAATACAACACGCAATAATTCCGTGCATACATTAAAATAAAGGAGGTATTCAATGACCACTCAGTACTAGGCACACACATGCACACGCACCCACATCCCGCGAGAGGCCAGAATAAAATAATGTGCGTGCACACAAAAACACAAACAAATCAACTGACACTCTTACGTTGCGCCGTCCGGTGGTGATGAACCGCCTGCTATCGTCTGCCGCTGCTGCTGTTGCTGCTGCTGCTGCTCCCCGGCCTTGCCTCCCGAAGAAGAAGGGCGTGGTGGTGTGCTCAACACGCTGCCCCCCCCTTGCTGTTGTTGCTGCTGCCGCTGCTGCTGCTGCTGGTGCTGCTGGTGCTGCTGGGTCGACGCCGACAAAGGCCGGGTCGTCTGGTTATTATCCATGTCGTTCTCTGCGCTGCTGCTGCCACTGCTGCTGCTGTTGTTGACCGCCGTGGTCTTCAACCGAATAAGCTCATCGCTCTTCGCGAGCCCGGTCCCTGAGACAATAAATTGCTGCTCGAACCGCGCGGAGACTAACCCCCAAATATCGTTGTCATCCCCATCTTGTGGGTCCAATGGACAGACTTTATAAGAAGTGTTCGCCTGAATCTTGACTAAAATAACCGGCCTCCGCAACGAGCCCGTCGGGGTAGTAAGGTGGGTGCGACCCTCCCTCTCAGAAGGAGGACCAATAGCACCAGAGGAAGCGGCAGCAGCAGCAGCAGTAGCAGAAGCGCCACTCGAGATAGGTCTCTGCTCTATATCAGATAAAGGGGATGAGCCACCACCTGCTGTCGACGACGAATAAGAACGACCGGGGGATTCAAAATCATAAAAGTGTCCTCCAGCCTGCACTGCCTGCCTTCCCCCCGCCGGCGCCGATAAAGGCAAGGTCCGAGAGAAGATAGAAGAGGGAGACAGCGCCCTGGCTGGTACTGGTGGTGGTTGCTGCTGCTGCTGCTGCTGCTGCTGCTGCTGCTGCTGCTGCTGCTGCTGCTGTGGTGGTGATACGGGCGAAGGCGCAGCGGCGTCCGTCGGTTCGGATTGGAGAAGGTGGGTGGGCAAGGAGTCCGCACGGTGCCACCGTTGGGGGGAGGAGGAGGCTGACCCCGGGCCACGTGCCCTGCTCCCTCTAAGCGCAAAGGAGTAACGATGCCCCCCCCCCTTTTCCCCTCCTTTTTCTTTCTCCTGCTGCTCGGGGGACATGACCAGAGGACTGTGTAGGGTGGGAGGGGGGGAGACGACGCTCATTACACTCTCTTCCTCCACCAGCTCTAGAGAAATTTGCAAGGGCTCGGCGTGGGAGGAATAGGGGCAGACGACAACTAATTGCGGGTTACGGAAGAGGTACTCGACGCAGTAGTAGGTATCGCCTCCGCTTTGTGTCCTATTGCAGGCTAAGAGGATTTCCATCGTGTGAGAAACGACCTGGACTTCATTAAGAGCGCTGAGTGGGGGGTGGGGAGGGAAGGAGGAGGAGAAGGAGGAGGAGGAGGAGAGGGGGGGAGGGAGGCCGGCTGCAACGGAGGAGGAGAGTCGATGCTGATGGTAGTGCTGTGTATGATGGCTGCTGTGGGCGCAGGTGGGGTGCGGAGATCCGGTGCCACCAGCAGCAGCAGCGGCGGCGCCGAGTGAGAGTCCTCCTAAGGAGGGTAGAGGAAAACGAGCAGCTTCCTCCTGTTCGTGCTCCTTGGCTTTGAGTGCTAGATTTGATAACGCCCGGGCAAGCGCGCCAAGGATAGCTTCGGGGCCTGACTCGCCGTAAATGATTTGACCATTAATGCATACTTTATCACGCATCATGTCTTTCCAGAGCTGGGTGAGCGCGCTGCTCCCGCCGCCAGAGGAAGGGTGCTGGTGCTGCTGATGGTGCTGGTGGTGGTGGTTCGGCGCAGAGGGCGAGTGAAGGTTGTGGTGATTAGACAGGTGCGGGTGATGAGACCGTCTGCGGGCATACTTCAAGTAAAACGGGAGGGAGGACGGGGCCACCGAGCTGGTGGACGACGAGGACGAGGACAAGGGGAAAATCTGTCCGCGAATCCAAGGGAAAGGCACGCATAACTCCTCCTTCTCCAACAGCATCATCGACACGGCCCTTTGGTAGCTCTCTTTATCCTTCGCCCCCTCTACCGATATTCTCAAATCTCGATATCTCACCATATCTCCCGCATACGGCGAAGAAGGGTCAATTGCCTGCCCTCCCACCCCTCCCCCTGGGGGGGGGACGACCGTCGCGCTGTTGATGGTATGCACCCACTCATTCCGTTCCTCCTCCGAGGTGCACATCCATAGACGCTTCGCGCCCTTTTTCAAGGCCAGTTCGAAGACGTTGTTTTTCTTGCTTGCGACGGGCTTGCAGCTGCAGATGGAGGCGTGCAGGGGTAGAGTCTTCCTCCTTCGCCCCATTAGGCTGTCGTCATCCTCGTAGACAAACAGGCCTTGGTGGACTTCGACGAGTTTCGTTTTCCATATTGCGCCCATTGCGTGGTGATTTGCTTTTTTAAGGAGGCCGGCTTTGAGGATTGAACCGGAGGTGGAGGAGGAGGAGGAGGAGGAGGAGGAGGAGGGGTGGAGAGAGAGGGAGATTGGGAGGGCGGCGTCATCGGGGGGAAGGGCCACGGATAAGGAGAGGGAGACGCGCCCCGTTGCTTTGGTAGAGGCTGGGGTGTTGATACTGGTGCTGCTGCTGCCAATACTGACGACTCCGCCACTATCAATGTAGTTGCTGCTGCTGCTGCTGCTACTGCTACCCCCACCACCCGCCTTGTCCAACAGCAGCTGCAGGGCCGCCTTGACAAAAATCGACTTCTCGAACCTCTCTAACTCCAGCAGCTCCGTCACTCGCTCGTCTTCCAAAATGCTACTCGGCGCTGGCTCTTCCTCTTCCTGCTGCCCCGGAAAGCGCGAGGCAAACGTCGTGCAAGTAGCATACATACCCTTGCTCTGCCCATCATCCTCCTCCTCTCCCTCCTCCCCTTCCTCCTCCCACCCACCCTCCTCTTCCTGGCCATCCGACACAAAACGCTGCTGCCGCTGCTGTCGCCGCTGCTGCTGCTGCTGCTGCTGTTGTTGTTGTTGCTGCTCCTGCAGCTTCTTGTAGTACGTTGCCAGGGATTCTTCGTCATCGAGCAAGGGCAGGGGAGAGGTGCTTCGGCTGTCAGGGGTGGAATTGGATGAAGTACCTGTCCCGTCTGATGGGTGCTGCCGATGTTGGGTATGTGCAGACGATGCCAGGGCAGCCGTGGGTCGGCCGGCGTAGATGAGGGTGAGGACCTGGTTGTGGCGTTCCATTTCGTCGACTAGGCTTTTGTGCACGTCGAGGAGATTGGTTTGGACCGTGGGCTGTTTGTTTTGAGTGTAGGGATGGAAAAGGAGTGTGAGAGAGAATGGATGAGGAAAGGGGGAGGGAAATGCACCCAACAAAAAGGATAGGACAATGAGAGGGATAGGCGGACTCTGGCATCGTGGTGTTCCGAAGCTGGAGAAGCCACACGATGACGCCCCAGCACAACTTGGGTTCGATGCACCGCAACTACCATAGAATATGCCCCGCCACAAAGCCGTAGCCAACGTACCTCGCGCACGCTCTTATCGCCACCCTGTTGCTGCTGCTGTTGTTGCTGTTGCTGCATTTGCTGGAGCCACTCCTTGTTGAGAGCCGGGGGCCGCACAGGGGAGGGAGCGGAAGGAGCCGGCGGCGATGGCGGCTGCATCGTAGCTGGCGTGCTGCTAATCACGCGTGTGGGCGCGGGGACGAAGGTGCCTCCTCCAACGCGCTCGCTCGTGTCGTCGCCTTGCCTCTTTGGTATGGTGGGGGTGGAGGGTGGGAGTGGCGTCAATTGAGATGTGGATTGGGCTGCGTGGTGCTTGGGAACAAGAGTGAAAGGAGCAACTACCAAGGCGATTTGTCCAAGCACTGCATGACACTCCAAGGAGCTAAAGCCCAAAATTACTATGCTAGGTGTCGCACGAGGTAGCTACAGGCTAGGCACGCTACAAGGCAAGCCAGACTCCTCGCGAACGGGCACACCAAAAGCCAAAGAAGAATGAAAAGTAACGGACTGAACGAGCAACACACGCGGATGCTGCACGAATTTTGCACATCAAAACCACACCTTTTGGACTAAGCAAGTATTAGATTCAGCATGTAATTCAAGAAAGGAGTATTTATTGAGAGGATAAATCAAGTTTGGTGCCAAAGCGTAGTGGGCAGACGGAGCATTGGGTCATTCAACGTTCAGATGCTGCTGCTCAGGGAGGGTGCCTGAAGCATCATGGGATTCGGTTGAAGCTTCTTTCGACTCCTGCTCGTGCTCGTGCCCTTGCGTGCCTCCAACCACGTTCACACACTCATCCTCCCCTCCATCAACCCCCCTTTACACTTCGCAGGGTTTCCACAGTCTGTCCTCCATAAGACAAGAGGCGCATTTCCTCTCGGCAGTCTCCATTTTCGCCTCAAGCGGCGGCAGTTCTCACGGCCAGTCCTTCCTAGCAGCAACATGGGGGCGTGGAAGCGGCGGCTGCACGGCGCCGTCTCCGAGTTTTTCGAGATTGAAAAGCGGCACTCCACCGTGGCGACCGAGGTCCGGGCGGGCATCACCACCTTCTTGACCATGAGCTACATTTTGTTGGTCAATCCTCAAATCTTGGCGCAGGTACGTTCGCGAAGGGTGGGGAGGTCGAGAGGGAAGCGGTCCGTCCGTTGCTGGAATGCATTTGTGTGCGCCTTGTGCGCCACTGCTGCTAGTGCTACACAATCATATTTGCACATATCGCATTCTGTTCGAGCGACTTTCAGCCTTGGTCCGCCTGGCTCTGTGTGTGCATGCTTTTGCCCCCGCCGCTGCTGCTGCTGCTGCTGCTGCTGCTGCTACACAAGCGTCTTAGCAAGCGCCACATCCTCTTGAACCCTGTACTCCTTTCTAATTTTTGTGTATCAATCCAGCCCCATATAATCATACCATTCTCGCTCCTAACAATCTCCCCTTGCTCTCGCAAGCCTATCACTTCTCACTTGTCCCCTCCCACCCCCACCCCCACCACCATCTCCACCAACAGATCGGCTTCCCCAAATCCGAC
>Ga0105054_10011401_pt1 | contig 11100 bp, 13 predicted proteins | sample BON02_FD_78091 | JGI IMG/M metagenome (GOLD analysis project Ga0105054, IMG submission 78091) | Freshwater microbial communities from Lake Bonney liftoff mats and glacier meltwater in Antarctica - BON-02 (megahit assembly) | ecosystem: Environmental > Aquatic > Freshwater > Ice > Glacier... | reverse complement strand
TTGTCACGCTCTTTACGAGTACCAAAGTTGTGCTCAGACCTCGATATCACTCTACTCTACATTTTGATATTTAAGGTGAAGTTTGGTGTTTCCCGAACAAACACGGATTCTCAGTGATCCATTGTACAAGGAATTTCATCAAAATTCAATCTGGAAAAAAAAATAATTCGTCGGTAGTGCCGTAATCGTGATCTTGATGCGGCAAACATGCGGCCAGCGCTCGAGCATGGTTGCGGGACGCAAAAGCCGAGTGCTAACATTGTGTTTTTCCATACGAATTTGGTATAGATTCCCAGTATCAAAATGTAGAGGATACTCTGATCTAGATCTGTGCACAACAATGGTACTTGCAATTTTCAAATGCCGATGCGCATTGGTGAATTCTGATTCAAAACGTGTTTGGCCGCAAAATTAGTCGGAATTTCCCAATGCGTAGCGGCATTCTAGTTGCGAAAACTAAAGTTGTGCACGGACCCAGATCCGACTCTGCTCTACATTTTGATAAATACATATACCAAATTCGTATGGAAAAAGAAAATGCCAGCACGCGGCGTTTGCTTCCTGCAACCATGCACAAGCGCTGTCCGCATGTTTTCCGCTTCAAGATTACGTTGGATTTCTTCTGAAGGATTCTTTTGTTTCCACAGGAATGAATTCGATGAATTACCTTGTAAACTAGAATCTACCGAGAATCCGCGTTTGTTCGAGAAATACCCAACTCGACGTTGATAAATCATGACCATTACAAGCATGTAATAACATTAATGTAAATTTTGACAAATTTTTGTGCATATTGCAAACACAATGATATTTATCAAATTGCTCAAAATGCTCCAGAGTTATGGTACGCCACGTATTGTTTTGAGTATTTAAGCTAAACTTTTTTGGGCCTAAGGACATGATAGCCTGAAAAAAAGCAAGATTCTGAACTAAGTCTCGTTGCCAGGCTGTTGCGCAAAACAAAATATTTCATTATGCCTCAGGGTAATAACCTACTTTCAAAGTAATAAAAGCAATCATCGTCATCATGGTCTGTGTCCTCTTCCAGTTTAGGACCCACATCTTGAATCAAATTAATGGCTCTAGGACCCTCACAAGAGGTCCGCATTGACTATTCATGAAAACTGGCATATTTGTGCGTTGTAAGGATCAAAAGGAACCAAACCTTGCAGTTCGGTTCGTGCTGCTGGTTGGGGAAACAAAAAAGATCTGGTCGGTAGTACTGTACACATGATCTTGACGCGGCAAACATGTGGCCGCATGAGCATGTCTGTAAGACGCAAACACCGAGCGCTTGCATTTTATTTTTCCATGTTGCATTCGATTTTATAGGCTTTTATTACTGGCAACATTACATTAGTTTAGAACCCTTGCTTGAGGGTCTATTCGCTCAAATCCATATTGATTTGAGTTGACGATGTTTCGGCCGGAATCGAACCAAGGACCTGCGGATAACCCAAATTTGTTAAGTCCTGCGCTCTTCTCCATTGAGTTATGGTGACGGATGCATCACCGAAGATTCCTTCAGGACCCTCTCACATATGTTCTCAATATCAGAACGTAGAAATTTTAGTTGAGTGTAATACGAATGTGACAACAAAAATTTGTACATTGGATACATATTGTTTTACTCCACCGTCGAATTTAACCAAGTCATGTGTTTTCATATCATGGAGCACATTGAGCTTCCTGCAAAGCTACAAGACTATGTCTTACGAAGTAATAAAAGCAACATCAATCAAGTGTCACGGTGTTTCTCCTGATGAAACCGAGCATTGTTTCCCCCTTTGCAAGATGAGACTTGCAAAAAATGCAGTAACCCCAAAAAGAAGTGCAAGCAAACACGGCAGCAGCCCTGTAATACGCGTGCAATTAATGCGGCAATAGTCCAAGAGCAGCAGGTCGACATGCAAACAAATATATTTTCAAGTGCTTTCGTTTTCCTACCATCCCCTTCAGTAAAAAAAATGAGTTGTCCGAATCTTTGGCCACGAATTAATTCGAATTAATCATTAAAGAAAACTGCGCGAAGTGCGGTTTCAAAAAATCATGTGGAGCGCGGTTTTTTTTGGCGGCATCAGCCGCAAAATTTGAACACGTGACATTAGTAGCGCGCCGGAGAAAGCATTTCCGGGGTTTTTTGGCGATATTTTTGGTTGCTTAACTCCTCCCAAAAGAGGTGTTTTAGTACACAAGAATTCACTCGCTTCTTGTCAACGGTGTCGTCACAGCGTCGAGCCACGTGCTCTGACGTGTCCTTTCAAACAAGGTAATCTGAGTGCTTGGTCACGTCAAAATCTGTAGGCTTTAGGTGAGGCATTCTCCCTGCTGTACGTTGTTTCTTAAAAACTATTATGGAATTGAAATGGTGTTGTGCGATTTGTATCTCAAGAGGTTTGATTTGACAATGGGTTTGTTATTTGAAACTTTCTTATTACTGTTTGGTACAAATTGTGTCGTTGTGATCATTCAGTATTGGAGTTGGAATCATTTTCACCACCAATGAATTGGTATACAGAATAATAGACTTCAAATCAAATGCATCCCGCTTTAAGAAAATTCAAGTTTTGTATGAACAAAATGCGCCGTAGGCCAGATTTTTAATCAAACAAAATGCGCCGCAGGCAAGACTTATCAAATAAAATACGCCACAGGCCAGATTTTTCGACTAAGTCCGAATGGGTACTCTATCCTATTGATATAGTATGTACTTTATATTTTACAAATCACAGCTTAGAATCTTCTGCTTTTGATTAATTAATTCATTGATTAATTAATCCATTAATTAATTCATTAATTAATTTATTAATGAAATAATTAACCTTTGGCCGGCCTTATGTACTTTTGTTTTCCCCACTGATCCCCTTTCTCGTCGCTTCATTTCATTCCGTCCTTCTATGCATTCGAGAGTAAGGATTCTGTCCGCTCCTTCTCTAAGTCGAAATGGGTTTCTTTTAGTGTGTGCCTACCTGCTTGTTCCATTCATCCCTCCGGAGCTAGTGTCTGAGATCTGTGTGTCTTTCGCTTTTAATGTTTCTTGTTTCTCTTGCTAAGGTTACCATTCAAGTTTGATAAACACGATCACACGTATTACAGAACGATTTCTGGGCTGCATGAAATGCAGGTGCGCGCAAGCGAAGTGAAGCAAGAGACGTGACGTGCCTCAAAGCGCTGGAATGCAGAGAGGAGAGGGGTTTGCAGCTTACCACCTTACTCCCACAGATATTCTTGTGATTCAAGTTGGGAAGTAACGCACAAACTTAGTATCCTGGTGAACAGAGGCAATGTTGCTCGAGTTCTTGACAAGAAACTTCACTCAGTGCAACAGCGCAGATGAGCAATTGATACAATATGCACAGTACAATCAACAATCACCTCGACGTAGGGCTCTTGACCAAATCATTAGTAGGGTACACCGCTCTACAGCAAAACGGAAGGTAGCAGAGAGATGGTTGTTGATGTGTGAAGAGATAATAGCAGTCAGACGAAAGAATGGCCCTTGGTGTCCCAATCGTGTACGGCCTTCAATGAAAGAATCTACGATCGACCGAGGTTGCTACACCTGGTAGCTCCCGCTCACAGCACAAGCAGCGCCGTGGTCTGATGGTCTTTCAAGAGTTTCTGTGGACCGTGACTCTTTTGATCTTGTGCACTTTCTTCAACTTATTCTATCATTCAGTTTTTACCGCCCTCACAAGCTTGATCTTGAAATTCTGAAATTCTTCAACCCTTAACCATCCTAGTATTTAAGGTGACGAAAGTACTTCTCCTATCATAGTAGTAGTACTGCCAGTCTCACGTACAATCCCATACATGAAACCCATATACCTCCCAAGGTAAAGACGACACACACAGGGAACACTAGATAGAGTCTAGCATCTGTATGTTGTTCTCCGAGGCTAGATTATGACACATGCCAGGGTCACGGTCTGACTGTGTTAGACGGTAACGTTGTACTGCCGCGGCTGTGCACGTTTCCTGCCAGGGGCAGACACAAATACATGCGGGAGCGTCCAAAAAAACAAAAAAGTCACCATCACAGTAGGTGTGTAAAGATTTAGAGGGGCGCCCGAGTGCCAACAGACTTTCTTTAAATTTACGAGTCTGTGTTTTCACTCACTGGGAAAAAGACTTCACGCATTTTCCCAATCTCCGGGAGAATAGTTCGTGGATTGCAGAACACCCTCCCAACGTATCGACTGGCGTGCGTCCTTGTCTTGTCAGTTAATTTCAGGGTAGGTACCTCCCTGGCCCAGACACTTGAAAGTGATTTGGAAGTCATGGTCTGATGCCGGAAAAAGTGTCACAGTAGCGATTGCATTTTTTCAAAGACACCCTTCTTTCCCCACGTCGGGAAAGGAAACCCGCAGGATGTCCAATCAATCCGTTGCGTGGTTGGCTGCTCCGAAGCACCAACGTCTAGGCGAGCACCATAGGCGCACCATATGGCGGGCATGACACAGAAAAGACACTGTGCGAGATCATCCGCGACAAACGTGCTTGTATCAGAACAGACACTGGCACACGGCATCTCACCTTCACTCTCAATCTTCCTTGAAGTAGAGGCGGGAGGTTTCGATTAAATGATGTTGAAGAAAACGTTCCAAACTAGTAAAACTCTATTCTAAAAGTTGACCATGTCGCAAACGCGACCACAGTTCTTAGTGAGACCGCAGCCTCAGATTGGAGTTCTTACTAGTGTCTTCTGCAACAAATGTCTTGGCGAAATGACTTGCAGCATCTGCGGACGTGACATTTTCCAGGTCTTTGGCACTTGAAAATCGTGACTTGGACACTAATAGTGTTGCTTTTGCAGAGTGAGAGTTGTGTTTTGAAGTCTCATTTCATGTGAAATCATTGGATCAGTCTAACCCGAGTGGTGCGCGGCACTTTCGGACGCTTACGCACCCTCGCTGTCGCGCGCCAATCAACGGAGTACTGCCGGGCCTATGGTAGTATCCAGTCAGACTTGAACACCTTTTTGCATTTTGTGGGGCAAGTAAGACATGAAAGCCAACCAACATCTGAGATGCAAGAATTGAAGTCAACGACGGAGGTCCAACCAACCTGGGCACCGAGCGACTATGACGAAATTCTTGACGACTGCATGATAAAACCGGCCACCAATCAGAAACCAAAATCTGATCCGATTTTGGTTGTCGATTGGATGATGTATTGGTTAGGATTTTTGTACTGCAGTGACACTGCAGAGCAGGAGACCAAACATACGTCCAGGCCCTCATCTGAGTGTCTTTTATAATCCAGCCTACCCCCCAGCCCACGCCAAGAGCGCGTGTTCAAATACAATTCGGTTGGTCACGGTACTGTAGACTGAGGGCTAATACTTTGCTTACAGTAAGCAAATTTTATTAAAATGCTCCATTTTGCCGTCGGCAGTAAGTTCCTCGCCATGATGTGCCCATGGGACGCGCGCCGCCTCATTCCTACGGCATGTTGACATTAGTTCCCTATTGCGAAGCGGCGGCGTGTTGCCGACAATGCTGTTTTGTTTTAGATTACACAGTGTTCTCGGGGTTCTCCGGGTCGACCTGCCGGTCATCGTTGGCTGAACGCAAGAAGCTCAGAGGGGAGGACAGACCATTGTGCGGCAGACCGAGAGCGGTGTTACTGCTCCCGCCGAGATTGGAGGCAAAGGCATCTGCGCACCTCGGCTCGAGTACACCGCTATCTCGCACGAGCGCCATCTGCTCGTGCAGCGCTGCGGCGAGGTCTTGCAGCTCTTTGCGCGCCGTGTCTTGGCCCTCAGCTGCCAGCTGCGCCAACTTCCCCTGCACCAGGGCGTGGGTCTCGAGCATATCTGCCGCCATGTCTTTGACCATTGTCTGCGTCTGCGACTGGTAACGCGACGTAAGCTCCAGCGACTCCTGCATCTTGCGCACCTGCCGCTCGGCCTCTTCAACTGATACACCATTCCGAGGCACCACACGCACTTCTTCATCCTCGCCTGACATACATATGAGTCATGTCTCTCACGTTTACATGCATCATATCTTCATGTTGAATGCGGCAAGTTTTATATACGAGTGAGGCATATTAATGAGGCATGTTTCACATATGAAAGAGGCCATTCTCACAAATGAATTGAGCCACGTCTCACATATACACGAGAATGTCAGTCATAGGCACGCGTATACACTGATGCAGACGCACACACGCAGACACGCAGACAGACGGAGAGACAGCCGGAGACAGAGACGCACGCGGACTCTATCCCAGACACAGACACGCACTCACCCACACTTTCGTAGCTGCTGGAAACAGACACAGACGCAGACAAAGACTCAGACACGGGCACAGACACAGACATAAACACAGACACAGACACAGTCTCAGACACGGACATAGATGCAGGCGCAGACGCAGATGCAGACACAGACACAGACGCAGACGCAGACGCAGACACAGACGCGGGCGCAGACACAGACACAGACGCAGACATAGACTCAGACACTGGCACAGACATAGACATAGGCGCAGACATAGACACAGATATAGACATAGACACAGACGCTGACATTGAAACAGGCACAGATACAGGCACAGATACAGACACAGACATAGACACAGAAACAGACACAGAAACAGACGTAAACACATGCACAGATATAGACACAGACACAGACACAGACACAGGCACAGGCATAGACACAGGCACAGACACAGACACAAACAAAGACACAAACACAGACACAAACGCAGGCTCAGACACCGACACAGACATATAAAGACACACACGCAGACTGAGACACAGATATATTCAGGCTCAAATACAGCCAGACAGAAGCAAGCAAAGACAGACATAGACACTGACAACCAGACATGGACACAGACACAGACACAGACACAGACACAGATACAGATACAGATACAGATACAGATACAGATACAGACGCACAGGCATGGACACAGGCGCAATTGCAGACACAGGTAGACTCACACTCACACGGCCAGACACTCGCAAGCAAACACAAACACAGACACACGAAGATACAGCCGGACGAGCTGGAGATAGACACTCCGAAACACCAGGGCGCTGGTACGCACCGCAACACACTGCAACACACTGAACATGCTGCACAACGCACCACGACGCATAGCCTCACAATTCCATACACGACAGATACACAGACACAGAGACACAGGTACCCAGAAGAAATAGATCAGACACAGGCACAGACACAGACCCATAGACATACGGCTAGACAAATGCAGACATCTAGACACAGAAATGGACACATAGAATGTATGTAATAAATTGTGGGTGTGTATGTATGTATGTATGTATGTATGTATGTATGTATGTAGGTAGGTATGTATGTATGTATGTATGTATGTATGTGTGTATGTATGTATGTATGTATGTATGTATGTTTGTATGTATGTATGAATGTATGCATGTATTTTCGTACGTACGTATGCATGCATGTATGTATGTGTCTGTATGAATGTATACGCATGTTTGTATGTATATATGCAGGTATATATGCAGGCACGAAGGTAGGAGTTTTGAATGTTCCCATGGGCAATGCTGAGGTCCGTGGCGCAGGAGACACGGACAGCTCAGGCAAGCACGCGAAGATACCTGAAACATCCGCACCATTAGCTGCGCAGCCGCCTCGCAATTGCAGCCGCCGTGCATGTACCCGCACCTGCAGCCACCCCACGGTACGCCCACTATTTGACTGCGGCTGCCTCGCTACCTGCAAGGCAGCCAACGCACAGCTTGCCTGAATTATCATGAGAAGGGTCGACCATGCCCGCATGTAAGTTGCTCGTCTAGAACAGCACAAGTTTGGTGCCAACTCGTCTGCACGACGTTGGACGGTTGAAGGAACACACCAACACACCAGCCGAAGACAAAGGGGGAAGAAAGGCTGGCGTGTTCCTTTCACACCTATTGGTGTGAAGGCGGTACAGGATATGCCGCCAGCACAAGCACAAGGTCTGCAACATCACGGCGATGCAGAGCCGGGCAACCGTGCCGCGGCGCGCGGGCACGCAGAAATCGACGACGATGCCGTCTCAAACGCCTCCTCCGACTACCACGAGCCCCTTGGAGCCAAAGAGCAGATGGAGCACCGCTATGCGCAGATGATGAAATGGATATCGCAAAACCGTGTGCTCTTTGACTTTGTTGCCTACTTTTTCTTCCTGCTCGTCTTTACCGTTGTTGTTATGGAAGCCAACCCCGGCGAAGACCTTATTGAGCAGGTTTGCGCTGCCGATGTCCTGCTGCTGCTGCTGCTGCTCCTGCTGTGTGTTTGTGCATCCATCAAGTGCGTGTGCGTGTGTGCATGTATGTATGTGTGTGCGCGTGTGTGTTCGTGCGTGTGTATGTGTGCGTGTGGAACCAAAAACCACACACATACATGTATATATATGTTTGTCTGTAAACACAAGAGTGAAAGCGCGCACGTGCGTGTGTGTATTCTTTATTAATGTGTGGCGGTGGATAGGTGTCTCATGGTGTCTTGAATTGTCTTAAGGCATCGTAAGACGCCTTAAGATGCATCAAGACGTGATAAGACGCCCCCAGACACTGTCAGAAGCCACCGTGCCGCATCTTGCCAACGCTGAGAGGTTTGAACTGTGGTGTAGAACCGAGCCATCAAATCGGCCGTGGCCGAGCAAGAGTTTTGGTTCAACGCCTCCCACATTCGCAAAGACTTCTACGACATTGATGCAATCGGCGACTTTTGGAATTGGCTGACACCCTTTGCCAATGTGCTGCTCTCCAATTCGTTTCCTGACGAGCCCGGCTTTTTCTACCGCTACTTTCGCATTCTCGGCCTCATCCGTATGCGCCAAGTGCGCGTGCAAAAGGTCCGCTCCAAAACTTACACAGACCAAGTTCCACACAAACCCACATTGCCATACATGCGTTGCTAGACACACTACCAGACAGACAGGGATGCAGAGATAGCTGTGCATATAGAGAGGCAGGCAGATTTTGCAGATCAAAATATCTCACTCACCAAACATGTGAGGAGACACAACGAGTCTCTAACACACGCGTTCAGTGAACTGACAAGGTGCGCGGTGACAGGACTCGTGCATAGTACCAGATGAACTTTCGATGTACATCAAGGATTGCTACGCACCATTCTCGAAGAAATCGATGGATTCCACTCCTTACGGTCCCAAGAACCTAGTTTCGCAGTTGCCAATATGGAAGTGGTATAGTGAAAAGGAAATGATGGAGGGCTCCTATCTCGGGCGAACAGGAATCAGCTACCCAGGGTCGGGGTTTAACATCACTCTTCCAATGGATTATGGCGGTACACTCGAGGAACTCCACTTCCTCAAAGAGAACAACTGGGTTGATCTGCAGACACGTGCAGTGTTTATAGACTTTATAGTCTATAACGCCAACGTACGGCTCATTACACTAATCAAGGTGGCCATCGAATTTCCCGCGTCGTCGGGGTGTCGGCCCTATCTACTACTGCGCACGTCACAAATCGACAGATTGGTCCAGTCGGAAATGTCCAGCACAGCTATGTTGGCCGAGACAATTTTGCTCGTCCTCACTAGTGTGTACATTCTGCACGAAGTCCAGAATTTCCGGCGGCTAGGGTGGAGATACTGGGACGACACGTGGGTATACATGGAGATTATCAATTATCTGTTGTTTATGGCTGCCTTCATCATGCGTTTCCAGCCCTTCTATTCGGTGTATCAATACGGATTTCCGCCACGGCCTGATGAGTTTATCAACTACGAGAGACCCATGTGGGCTATCACTCAGGTGGTGCATACAATAATTTCTCATATGTATGTACATGTGTATATACATACAGATGTACACATGTATATTTACATATGTGTGTGTGTGTGTGTGCGTGCATGTGTGTATATGTATGTATATACATAGATATACAAAAACATATATATACATACACGTGCACATGTGCATGTACATATGTATACATATACAGATGTTTGCATACATACATATACATTCACAAACTTACATGGATTCATACATTCATATATACATACATACATACATACACACATACATACATACATACATACATACACACATACATACGTACATACACACGTGCATACATATAAATATAGATCTTTTTTGTCGTGTATCTACAGGTCATGTATGCATGCATACACATACATACAGAAGACGCATTTGCGTAGCATAGTGACGTCCCCCTCCCTCCCAAAAAAAAACAGTGGAAGAACATCATGTCGCTGAATGCTGTGATTACATGGATGCGGCTATTCAAGTACCTGCGTAGTGTGCCGTTCATGCAGCTGTTGATAGGAACTGTGGCTTTGGCTATGGGGCAACTTGTACCATTTCTGTTGATCTTCATTATTGTAGTGTGCGGATTCACATTGGTGAGATACACTGTCAGTAAATATGTACATGTATAGTATATGTTTATGCAAGTGTAAATATAGTATAATCATACATATATGTATATACCTATATACATATATATATATATATGTAAATGTGTGTGTGTGTATATATATATATATATATATATATATATATATATAAATGTATACATAGGTATTTGTATACATACATATATATATACATATATATACATACATACATATATATATGTATACATATGTGTATGTATATATGTATATATAAATATGTGTATGTATATATGTATACACATATACCTATGCATATATGGATATACACACATGTACATCTATATATATATATACATATATTCATATATACATATACACACATTTACATATGTACATACATGCATAAATATACACACTCACACATATATATACATATATGTTTGTATGTATATACATACACGCATCGTGAAAACTAAGATGACGGTGGAGACTGTGTGAACGCAAACTTGCTGGCCTTTGGAGGTGAACTCGCACTTTTTCGTACAGAAACATGAAGATATGATTACATATACATACACATATATGTATATATATATACAAATATATATATGTATATATATATATATATATATATATATATATATATATAAAAACACGTTATACCCCGCTCTCGTAGAGGGAGGTGATCGGATAGAAATAAGATTGAATGATTCTCATGTTCGG
>Ga0105054_10011400_pt1 | contig 11100 bp, 12 predicted proteins | sample BON02_FD_78091 | JGI IMG/M metagenome (GOLD analysis project Ga0105054, IMG submission 78091) | Freshwater microbial communities from Lake Bonney liftoff mats and glacier meltwater in Antarctica - BON-02 (megahit assembly) | ecosystem: Environmental > Aquatic > Freshwater > Ice > Glacier... | reverse complement strand
TATTATTATCATTTATATTATTATTATCATTTACACCATTGTTGTGAGTATTATTATCATTTATATTATTATTATTTAAACTATTACTGTGAGTATTATTATCATTATAATTATTATTATCATCAATTTTAAATCCAATTAAATCACTATTTTTATTATTTTCAAACTGGAATGTTTCAACATTTTGAATATAAGGAATATAGTTTATTATAGATATTAAATTATCATCATTTATATTTTTATTAATTATATCTGAACTGTTACATTTTAAATGTAAAATTATATTATATTCTGAAATATTAACAAATGGTTTTATTGTAGAATTTACAATTATTTTTCCTCCTTTTGGTTTTCTTCCTCGTTTTTTATATACCTTAGGTTCATTTATTTCCTCATTTTGAATGATACTATTATCGTGTTGATTATTTTGTTCTTTTAAATTGGAAATTGCTTCGGCAGCATTCGCTTCTTCTTGTATTTTTTTTTTAGTTCTTCTGGTTCTCTTTACTGGATTTTTTTCTTGGATTTCTTCAGAAATTGTATTATCTAAATTTTCATTATTCTCTAAAATTATAATATCCATTTTATTAATTATAATTTTAAAATTTAAATAGTTTTAATAAATTGTTTAATTAAAAAAATATTCAACAGCAAATTATAAAAAAATGAAATTCTTTTTATAAATAATTTTGATCCATTGTAAAAATGGATTTAACCGCTATGTTCGAACCCTATATTATTCAACCTAATGTAACATAAACGACATAATGGAATATAACATTCTGTTCCTATTATTTTTTGAGCAGTTTCATTTGTTAATCTATGTGAAAACAATGCTTTTTTCTTCTTACATTCGGCACAATATGAATGAAATTTTGTATAATTATCACATAATGGTATTAACCCTTCTAACCAATTACCAAATTTATTTCTTTTAAAATCGCCATCAAGCCCGCATACATATACATTTTTATTATATTTTTCTACTACTATGATAACCCATTCTACTATATCTTGAAAGAATTGCCCTTCATTAATCAATATGATTTTTGCATTTTTAAATTCTTTTTCAAAATTTCCACTTGTTGTATTATTACAAATATCTGAAATATCAGATAATTTATTCGCCATTATACACGGTATCATTAATTTATCATGTGTTGATAAATGCGAAGAAGAATATCGACTATCATCTGCGTGATTTATAACCATTGTTGTCAATCCGCAAAACGTGAACTGCTTATAAAGGTCTATTAATTTAGATGTCTTACCCGAATACATAGGTCCTGAATATAGTTCTAAATATCCAACATTATCACAATAATTATGAATTATTTCCATTATTTATTTATTTGTTATATATATATAATAATAGAATATATCATACAATTATTTTTATATTCATATAAAAATAATTATTATTATAGTATAATACAATATTTATTAATACAATATTTATTAATACAATGTCTAATATACCGTGGGTTGAAAAATATAGACCAGATTCTTTTAATAAGTTAATATTAGATCCATTAAATAAATCAATTTTTGATAATATGATTAAAAATAATTATATCCCAAATTTACTTTTGTTTGGACCTCCTGGAACAGGAAAAACAACGACAATTATTAATTTAATAAAAATATTTCAAAAAAACAATAATCAATTAAATAAAGGTTTAATGATACATTTAAATGCTTCTGATGAAAGAGGTATTGATACTATACGAACACAAATTTCACAATTTGTAAATTCTCAATCTTTTTTTTTAAATGGAATGAAATTTGTGATATTAGATGAAGTTGATTATATGACAAAAAATGCTCAGCATGCTTTAAAATATATAATCCAGGATTTTCATAAAAATGTTCGTTTTTGTTTAATATGTAATTATATAAGTAAAATAGATGAAACATTACAAACTGATTTATTACGATTAAGGTTCAATAAACTACCAAAAACAAATATAATTGAATTCCTGAAAAATATATGTAAAAGTGAAAATATTAATATTTCTACTAATAATTTGAACTGTATTCAAGAATTATATAAATCAGATATACGGAGTATGATAAATTATATACAAACTAATGAAAATAATATTAATGATATTTTAGATACCACAGTATGGGATGACTTTATTGAAATAATAAAATCAAAAAAAGATCATAAATTAATATCTAATCATTTTAATAAAATTAGTGAAAAATATAATATGGTAGTAAAACATATAATAAAAGATTTTTTAAATTATATTATTAATAATAAAAAAGAATATATATCTAAAAAATTATTGGATTTTACAGAATTTATTTTACATATACCAAATGCTCCAAATGAATATATAATTACCTATTTTTCGATTTCTTTACATGAAATTTTAAACATTTTAATATAACATAAATGTATAATTATTTAAATAATTGAAATAGATTTATTTTAAATGATTTAAACAATATAAAGAAGATATTTCCAACAATGGAAACTACTCAAAATGATATAAATGATGAATGGGAAAATTTCTGTGAATTTGATGGAACGGATGAGTTGTATAACAATGCCGATATGTATAACAATGCCGATATGTATAACAATGCCGATATGTATAACAATGCCGATATGTATAACAATGCCGATACGACCCAAAATAGGAGCAATAACTCATTATTAGATAATCCGGATGATATTATTAAAAATATAAAACCAACTGAATTATATATATCTACAACTACTATAATCTCTTATCTTAATATTCCGATTGATATTTATGATATTTTTTGGAAAATCCCAATCATTCCTTATGGAACGCCAAGTGTTGGTGTTATTAAAAAACAAATGAAATTTATATCAACTTCTCAAGAAGAATTAGACCAAAATGTATTTAAAACAAAAGATTATGAGTATGTTGATAATTATTTAATAAGTAAAGTAAATAAACCAAATGGACGCGTTAAATTCAAAGAAGTTAGGAAAGTCAGCATAGGAATATGCCGTAAAGATATTATCAGTTATCGTTGTAAAAAAAAAGGTGCATTTATGAATTGTTTTGTAGTTATTCTTCGTTTACCCGTAAATGGTATATATAAAGAAATTCATGTAAAGGTATTTAATACTGGTAAATTAGAAATTCCTGGTATTCAATCGGCGTCTACATTAGATGACGCTTTGAAATTACTGATTAGTGTATTAAACCCAATTGTTAATATTGAAACACCTATTGTTTATCTAAAAGATAAAAGTGAAACTGTATTAATTAACTCAAACTTTAATTGTGGGTATTATGTGGATAGAGAGAAATTGTATGAGAAATTAAAATATAAATATAAATTAAATTGTGTTTACGACCCATGTTCATACCCAGGCATTCAATGTGCATTTTATTATAATTCAAAAGAAAAAGTGCAAACGGGTATCAATCCTGATGCAATATATGATAAACACGATAAAATAATTCATAAAATATCGTTTATGATTTTTAGAACAGGAAGTGTTTTAATTGTCGGAAAATGTTCAGAAACTATTTTATATGAATTATATAAAATTTTATGTGATATTTTAGTAAATGAATATAATTATGTAAAAGGAATTACAGAAGAGAAATTTATAAAGGATAAAAAAAAATTAACAAAAGTAGTAAGAAAGAAAATCATTTGTTAAATAATTAAATTTATAATTAAAGGTATAAATAAAATAATAATTATTTTTTTATATTTTTAATTATTATTTAATCAATAAGTATTTAAAGATTTTAATATGATTATTTATATAAATATAAATGAGTAAATCTGAAACACAATATACGTCACCAAGCAATCAGTGTTTACAGCACGTTGTAAAAATTTCAGTCGTTGATGATAAACCGATTATGTTAGATTATTGGACTAATTCACAGGATAATAAAGTGCTTATTGGTGTTAGAGAAAATGGAGAGAAATTATTAGTTAAAAGTGAAGATGAATATACTTCTCCTATTGAAAAGATTTATAAAGTAGAAGGTGAATACATTATCGTTACCGAAAATTCTTTATATATTGTAAGCAACAAAATCGCAACTAAGCGTATTTCTTAATATATTTACATCAGATGTTATATATATATTTATTTTATATATATATATATAACATATTATTATAATTAAAAATTTTATTTTTATAATGCGTATTTTAACGTCCATTCGCGTGCGTTTTCATCATGTTCTGCTTTATTTGCGCGCAATAAACAAGCAATTTCAGGGACAAGAGGATCGTCGGGGTTTGCATCATCCATCAATGAAGAAATACTTAATAATACTTTACTAATCGTAAGCACCGGACTCCATTGATCTTTTAAAATATCAAGACAAATACTACCAGACGAATTAATATTACAATGGTATATTTTAGTAACAAATCTAATTTTTGGCGCTTTGAATGGATAATCAATTGGAAACTCTATTTTTAAAAAAAAAATACCGCCATGATATGGACTATTTTCAGGACCCATAATAGTTGCTTGCCACGAATATATATCATCCTCATTTATTGGTCCTGCCGAACAATTTGATGGTGGATTATTTCCCATGTCTTTATATTCATTTTGAAGTCTCTTAACTGTGCTCATTTTTTGTTATTAAAATTAAATAAAATAGCAATAATCTTATACTACATTGTATAATACAAAATCTTTATATGATTTATTTTTTACTTTTATGCGTTTTCCTTTTATATTCTCTATTTTTTTTCATAGTATAATTCGTTTTTATATTATTTACAGAGAATTCAGTCCATGGTTGCTGAGGTCTATCACGTAAATACGGTTCTTGATCATTCCATTGAATGTGTTGGTTACAATGCTCAGTTTTATTAAAAGCAATTCCACACGAACTGCCCCATCTGGCAACCAACGACATCTTTTTTGCTAATGCTGTATCACATACAATACCGTCTAATGCGCCACGCGGTTGATATGGTTGGGGACGTTCTGCTTGTGACATAAATGCTCGATCATCTAAATCATAATGACTACAGCATGTACGCGAAGATGGATTAATTTTATTTAAATACACATCATAGTGGTCTGCTAATATTTCTTCGCCAAGTTTAATATCTAACTTTCCCTTGTGTTCTTCTATTAATTGTGTTAATCTTACCCGTCGCGAACCTTGATGCCGACGAATATCATAAAATCCAGTATTTATACATTCTAAATTCCGGATTTTCGGATCGTATGGTGCATTAAATCCAATAAAATATCCATCTTTTTTATTTTCAACATTAATATAATCTAAACCTAACTCGATGCGCATAATAGTATTTATGTTTGTATCGCCTATCATCCATGAATTTGCATAATCTCCGCCATTATTTTCTTTAATATACTCTAAACATTCGTCTAAATTATTTCCATACTGCATTGCTTTTCTTATCCGGACACAAATTGGCGACTTCAATCGAAATTTATTAAATCCGCCGATTGTCGTTTCTAAGCAGATTAATCCCTTTGATGTAACATAAAAATCTGTCCCGCTTGAAATGCAACCAGGCGCACATTGCATGAGTATTCGATTCCCTTTTGTTGGATTTAAATCCATCATAACATTAAAATATTGTCCATCAATAAAATTATCAAATGAATTATGTCCACAAACTATTTTCCCGTCTTTTGTATAACTGCCAACTGCCATAAAAGCAGTACAATGATCTTTTGCGCCACCTTCCGAGTGCCTTCCTTTTGATACTCCTAATTCTTCTATAAATAAATCACCATACTTTTTATTTAAGTTTTCATTTTCATGGATCAGTGAAGGCAAAGAACCCATTAAAGAATCAATGCTAACATAACAATTCCACATAATAATATCATTTACTGATATATTTACATTATTTGCTTTTGCTCCATATGAAATATATTCCATTTCTTCATAAAATTCTGGATAATTATCTTTTATTTGTGGTCCATATAATTCACTTATAATTTCCGAAAAAAATACACGTGAATAACCATAACTATTCAGAAAGTTAAATTCTAACATTTTAAATATTTCTTTTAATTCAGGTGCTAAAAGATAACCATTCGCATATCCGCGTTCTTTTGCATTCCCTCTAATAGATATATATATCCATCCATTTTGTTCATATCTTAATCCGTTTTTAATTTTTTTGTTATTATTCATATATGATTATTATTATATTAATGATATATTTTTTTTTAATTAATGATATATTTTTTAATTAATGATATATTTTTTTAAATAGTCATATATTTTTTCTGCAATTATACATTATAATCATGAAGTGTTCTTAACCCTTTAAAAATGCTTTGACATGCTCGCAAACATAACGCAAATGATGTACCTGAATGAATATCATTTTCGGCATTTACAATATTATATATCGTATGAATTATCTCATCATCACAAGATATAAACCCTTTATCATCATTAAAATCTCTAACAAAATTAACCCATTCTGCGTTTTTTATAATATGGTTATGCATATCTAAAATACAAGTATACGAAGAATAATTGATTTCCATTATTATTAAACAATATAACTAATATATCTTTATATTGTTTATTATCAGACACATATACAATCATAATATATTTGAAATACTTTTCACTTGTTCTTCTGATAATTTATCAGGGAAACTTATGTTAAATTCAATAATTAATTTTCCAATATGATTATCTCTCTTCATACCCATGTTAGGTATAATTTTTTTATGATTAATATTAATGACATTACCATTTCCATTATTAATTTTAAATATTTTTCCATCAAAATATTTCAATTCAAATGAAAAACCACATAAGGACTCTTTTAAAGAAATTGTTTTATTTAAGATAAGGTCTAATCCGTTGCGTGTAAAATCAGTATCATTCTTGATTTTAACAAAAATTTTAACATCGCCTTTATTATTTTCATTTAAAATATTGCCCTTTTCTCTCAATATAATCAATTCGTTGTTATCTATTCCTTTCGGAATATTCACATATAATTTTTCTTGTTCTTCGCGTTTAATACTATTTTCAACAATCCAGCGAGTAATTTCAAATGGTATTGTGCATCCATTATATGAGTTTGATAAGGTGATTTCTATATTTTTTACAATAGGAATAGGTTTATTCAATCCTTTTTTTAAATTATCCATATTAAAAAATTGCATATCAGGTGAACGACCATTGCCCATACCCATGTTCATACGCATTGTTGCCTCTGGGTCCATCATATTCATTCCCATTCCATTAAAAATATTTTTAGAGAAGAAATTAAAAATATCATTTGGGTTTATTCCAGGACCCATATTATGTTCTCCGCCCATCTCACCTATATTACTCATCATATCATATTTCCGTCGATTATTTTCATTACCCAATGTTTCATATGCTGATGAAATCTTTTTAAATTTTTCAGTAGATGCATCCGACCCATTATTTCGATCAGGGTGATATTCCATTGATAATTTACGGTACGCTTTTTTTATTTCTTCTTGTGAAGATGTTTTACTTATTTCTAAAATTTCATATAAATTTTCATTATCGTTATCGTTATTCATTAACTAATAGTATTTGTTATAATATTGTTATAATATTGTTATAATAATAACAAATACTATATTTAAACTCTTAATACTTAAAAATTAATTTATTATAGATAGTAATTAATAAAAGTATTTATTATATTATGAAATCTTCTTTTATTTACAAATATAAACCAATAATATTAGATGATTTTGATAAAGATAAAGAATTAATTGATATTTTAAAAACAATGATTACTATTGATTCATTAAATATATTATTCATTGGCGATTTAGGGTGTGGCAAAACATCTTTAATTAACGCAATTATACATGATTATTATAATAATGATGTAAAATATAGAGATAACATTTTAACAATTAACACCCTTAAAGAGCAAGGTATTCTATATTACCGCAATGAGGTGAAAAATTTTTGTCAAACAAAAAGCAGTATTTACGGTAAAAAAAAAATTATTTTATTAGATGATTTTGACCATATTAATGAACAAAGTCAGCAAATATTTCGTAGTTATATTGATAAATATAGTTCTAATGTACATTTTATTGCTTCTTGTAACCAATCGCAAAAAGTCATTGAAAGTATCCAATCACGTCTTAATATTATTAAAATAAAACCATTAACAACCGAAAATATTCGGAAAATTATTCATAAAATATCCGTGAAAGAAGATTTAAATTTATCAGATGAAATAGAGACATTTATTATTTCTATTAGTAATCATTCAATTAAACTCATTATAAATTATTTAGAAAAAATCAAATTAATTGGACTGCCGATTACTATTCAATTAGTTACTGAAATATGTACTAATATACCTTTTATGGAATTCCAAAAATATATTCTATTTTGTAAAAAAGATAAAGACCTTAAACAATCAATAAGTATTCTCTATGAATTAATTAATAAAGGTTACTCTGTCATTGATATTTTAGATAATTTTTTTATTTTTGTGAAAACTACTGAATTATTAGAAGAAGAAGAAAAATATAGGATAATTCAGTATATCTGTAAATATATTACTATATTTCATAATGTGCATGAACATGAAATAGAGTTAGCTTTATTCACGAATAATATTATGGATATTTTTTAGTGATTTTACCTCATTTGCAATTTCAAACCACTGCATATTTTATATGATTTATATATTATTGTTTTTCTTGTTTTTTCTAGTCTTTCTTGTTTTTTCTAGTCTTTCTAGTCTTTCTTGTTTTTCTATTTTTTTTATTTGTGTATTGTAATTTTAACTCTTTTATTGCTTTTTTAAAAGGGTTACCTGATAATTCTTTATAGGCATTATCTATTTTTTTATCTGCCTTTCTTTTTATACTCATAAATTTCTTATCTTTTTTTATATATTTTAATAAATCATAATTAATCATAAGTTTCTGTATTTCATCGCGAGTTGTAATTTTATGTTTTTTTAAAATTATTTTTAATTGTTCTAATGTTGGGGTTTTCTCCTTAATTAGTTTAATTAATTTTTCAGACATTATTATATATTATTATTATATAATAATATAATAATTGAATTTTTATAATGGTACAGACTTAAAAGTAATTGAATTTTTAGATAACATATCGATAAATGATGATTTATAAATTTCAAAATACTTTATATATCTAGTGTAGGTTTCGAACCTACGACCAATGCCATAAAATAATAACTAATTATATGCAGTTCATTATTTTGAAATAATAAACAATTTAGTTATAAATGATATATAACACTGCTCTATCGACTGAGCTAACTAGAAAAAGTATTTTTAAATATAAAAACAAAAAAATGCATATCCTTTATCTTTCGACCAATTTAAGAATCGGGAACTATACTATAACAGTTTGAACACTTTAAGTTATTATTGTTGTATTATATATTATATATTATATATAATAATCGTTTATTTTCATTTAATCTAAAACAAAACTATTATTCACTAAAACCTTATTTACTAAATCTAAATTTATATTATCTGGCGCTTCACATAATTCAAATTTGTCCCAATCAATATGTACGCCATAATGCGTGTTTCCACACGGATAACATATAATAAACCGAGAATTCCCCTTCATCGACCAACTTATAGTCGCAAACCGGCGTTCATTATACCTCCACGGTAAATATGTGAATCCAATTGGACCTGTTATGTTAGTTTGGTGACGACGTCCAATTATACTATCTATTAGAACTATATCATCACGTCCAGGAATTTTAACCCAATCGCCTATTTTTAAATGAAGAACAGAACTATCTCTTTTATATAAAAGAAATGAAGAGTTTTCTTTATTTGTAGAACATTGCCATTCAGTATTCCACGCATTTTTATTATTATTCAATACGGAGATATCTTCATGCTCATTCATGATTTATTATAAGTATGGTGTATATATTTATAATAATAAGTATATTTAAATGTTATTTTATTAAGATTTTAAAATTTACTAATATCTTTCAAATCAGCGGGTTTATAGTTTATAGATTTTAAAATTTTTCGTGTAATTTCATCATATACTACAAAATTTCCTGCGTTATTTACACGATACGTTGGCGTTTCATACCGTGTTTCATTATTTTTATACCATTCAACAGTTTCTTTTGCTTCTTCTTCATTTAAACAAATTTTGGACATATTGCTTTCATGCACAATATTAAATGCTTTGTCTAAATCTATATTTAAACTATATCCCATCCCATAAACCACATATAAAATATCGGTTAAAGCATCAACAGTTTCTACTATATCTTTTTCTTTTACCGCATCTTCTAATTCATTCATTTCTTCTCGGATTAATGCCATTCGCGAATCAATAAACTTAGTATCATCTAAAATAGGGTTTTCTAATTGTAAAACACCAAATTGACTATTAAAATCAATTACTTTTTTAAAACTGGTTTTTGTTATTTGATCCATTCCAATAATAATATAATAATATTTAAATGTTTATATTAGTATAAGTTATTTTACTATAATAAAAAATTAAATATGATTTTATTAAATATTATTTCTAATTATAGATAGTTGCTCAGATTGTAATTAGAGTAAAGACACGAACGTGTCCTGCATCTTGACCATTACCATCATTTAAAGGTGCACCTATAGCAAGAGTCTTACCATCACCACTTAAAGAGACTGAAAAACCAGATTCGTCAAAAGCAGCTTCGCCATTAATATCGCCACCTATTAGAGTCCAAATTACTCCTCCATTCATTCCATCCTCACGGGTATTTCTTTTATAAACACGAACGTGTCCTGCATCTTGACCATTACCATCATTTAAAATTGCACCTATAGCAAGAGTCTTACCATCATCACTTAAAGAGACTGAAATACCAGATTGGTCATTAGCAGCTTCGCCATTAATATCGCCACCTATTTGAGTCCAAAATACTCCTCCATCCACTCCAGCGTTACCGGTATCTCTTCTATAAACACGAACGTGTCCTGCATCTTGACCATTACCATCATTGAAAGGTGCACCTATAGCAAGAGTCTCACCATCATGACTTAAAGAGACTGAATAACCAGACTGGTCATTAGCATCTTCGCCATCAATATCGCCACCTATTAGAGTC
>Ga0105054_10011399_pt1 | contig 11100 bp, 15 predicted proteins | sample BON02_FD_78091 | JGI IMG/M metagenome (GOLD analysis project Ga0105054, IMG submission 78091) | Freshwater microbial communities from Lake Bonney liftoff mats and glacier meltwater in Antarctica - BON-02 (megahit assembly) | ecosystem: Environmental > Aquatic > Freshwater > Ice > Glacier... | reverse complement strand
TCTCCCTCCCTCCCTCCTTCCTTCCCTCCCCCTCCCCCCCCCAGGAATTCGTGCACATGGTAGAATCCTTCAAGACCGTCGGCCTCTCCCTCCCCACGCAACTCCCCCCCCTCTTCCTCCTCGGCCTCTTGTCGGGCCCCCACCGCCGGACCCCCCTCCCCGTCGCTCCCCCCCCGCCCTTCCGCGCCCCCCCCCGCCCCCGCCCCCTCCTTCTCCACCTTCAACCCCTTCCTCCTCAACAACTTCAAAATGCCAGGAGGCCAGGCCGTACTAGGACCCGTGCCACTATTCGCCAAAATCCTCTCCATGAATTCTAACGATTTCTGAGTAAAACAACCTTTGCGTTTCATGATTTCCATGACGTCTGCCTGGCTCACTTTCCAGGACTGGGGGGGTTTGTAGGTGGCGAAATCGACCAGGTAAATGGGGCGGTGTCGGTGAGTGGCCCACCAGAGGCCGAGGATGAAGAGGGGGGTGACTTTCATGAGGAGGGAGAGGCCGACGGTCTTGACGGATTCGACCATGTGCACGAATTCCTGGGGGGGGAGGGGGAGGGAAGGAGGGAAGGAGGGAGGGAGATGAGGGGATGAGATGGGAAGGAGCGTCGAGGCATAACCAGCAAACATCGATATCGTAACACAATAAACAAAGCATTCTCTGATCCTGCCTTCCCTCTCTCCATCCCTCCCTCGCCTTACCTTGATCTCTCGCCCGTGGTCCGTCACGTCCACAAACAGCTGGGCAACAAGCACGGCGATGAGCGCGTACAAAATCGCGGGGAAATACACCGAAAGCGTGTGCCACCAATTGACCAGCTTGAGGAATCGGGAGGGTCGTGCCCGGTAGGAGGAGGCCGAGAGGTGGTCTTCGTAGGAGAGGCCGCCCGCGGAGCCTGCCAAGGAGGAGGAGGAGGCATTGTGTCGTAACCCGTGGGCGGTCGGTGTGGAGGGTGGGGAGGAGGAGGTGGAGGAGGCGAGAGAGGAAGAGGAGGCGAAATTATGGGCTCGGTTCAGTTCGACCATGGTTGCGGTCTGGTGAGAGGGTGAGGGTGGGGGACGGGTTGTTGTCGCACCGCACGCACGCGAAGAGGGGGTGGGGAGGTGGGCTTGCTTCCTTGTGAGGGGAGAAGCGCTTCGACGAACCGTAGTATTGGCTGCTTGCTGTAGTCAAGACCCAGAAGGCAGTCTTGTCTGTGTTTGTGTTCATTATAGGGGGTGGAGCGAGGTGGGACAAGTGAGTGTAATAGCCCACATGTGAATCGATGACGAGGAAGGGAGGGGGGGAGGGGAGGTCGAAGCTTTGACAATCAAAACATGCCACCAGTGCACCACGCTGCTGAGGCCAGGCGGCCGGGCACAAAGACACGACGCTAGGCAAGGTGGTTGTGTGGGGCGCAAGGGAATGGGGGGAATGGCCATGGACAACGCAATATAATGAGCCGAGAGCAAGTGCTGAGTGCTGCTTGCAGGATCGTGCTGGATCGTCGTGTCTCTTGCGAGCGACGCGTCGCCTATTTTCCTTCTTTTCATTTCCTTTAGGGGCGATTTTCAGGGGTTAGGAATGTGCTTTTGATGTGGAATGCGTCGCTTTTGTTGCGCAGCACCTGGAAATGGTACATACGGCCTTGAGTGTGCCCTTTCTGTATCGTTTCACCGCGTCGCTTGCCTTTCCTTCCATTTCTAGATCCCCCGGTACGACGTTCACTTCACTAACATAAACAGAAAACATGTGAGAATTAATAAAGGAAATGTTTGTTTCCGACTAGAAACAAAAATGCCTTCAAAAATGCTCATAATTCTCTTTTGTTTTTTGCAGGCTTGTTGCCCACCCCACAACTCCTCAAATAAACTACCCACCACCAGCCTAAGCCGTCTTTTCATAAACGTACCCAAAGACCAATTGCAAGTCTCCGGCCGGGTCCTCGATCGTCTTGAGCAATTTGAACTGCCGCGCATTCAGTCGCCGGTCCAAACTAATAACCCTTGCACCCACGGGAGCGGTCGCCAGCACATCATCAATGTCCCTCGAATACTTGGTGGCATACACAAAAATGACCTCCGCATCAGATATATCCACCTCCGTAAAATCCTTGTTCAGGAACTGGGTCGGGGAGCCACCCAGTCGCTTGAACTTCCCTTCGTACTTCAAAGCCTCCTTGTGCAAGCCCGCCAGATATTCCACCCCAATCGCCTTCTTCCACTTGGCCAGCTTCGCCGCAGCCAAAACCGCCCGCCCTGCGCCCGAGCCCAGGTCATAAAAGACACCACTTCCCGAGGGATTGGCGGCGCGAAGCAAGACTGCCAAAAAACTAGGATCGATCTCGGCGTAATACAACGTCTTGTCACGCACATCCCGATCATCCCTCCCCTTCTGGTACGCCTCCTTGGCCTTCTCCGCCAGTGCTTTTCTCTTGACAAACCCCACCGTGCCGGCCTCGGTCAAGCTTTGAACTTCCTCCGTCGGATCATACAGAGCCTTCACAGCATCGACCGCCGCTTGCTCGGTTTCGGAAAGCGTAAAGGCAAAGTTCTTGGCCTTCAGGTTCTTGGTGAGCAGGGCGAAGACACCAGTCAGGCCCGCAAACACCCCAATGCTGCTCACGCCAATTATCTCGGCGTTGAGCGTCGGCTTGATGTCGTCCGTGTATGCCAGAAGCATGCTCCCGGCGTGCTGCAAGGCCTCGAGGGTGGTGGTGGGGTCCAGGGCCATGGTGATGTGGGAGGAGGGGCGAATTGTGTGGGAGGAGAAGGAGGAGGAGGAGCGCTGGGCGGGCGTAGGCGCCAAGAAGGCCTGGCTGCGGTCCAGGCACAAGCCCACGGCCAGGAGCAGCATTGCGGAGACGGCGATGCGCATTATGTGGCTGTTTGGTGTGTGGGTGGGTGAGGGGAGAGGGTGAGGGGCATGTGTGTCGAAACCCGAATGCGTGGCGTCTCCGTCATCATTGGTGCGTCTAAGCAATGGTCACGGAGGGAACGCCTAGCCTCCAACCCGCCTCCAAACGCAGGCGTATTACATCTTGCACGCTTGCGTAGCCTTAGGGCCAGCATAGGCAACGCTTATAGCCAGCTTTTTTAAGCAAGAAATGCTGATATGAGGTGGCTGGTCGTGTGCGATGTGGCCAACGGCTCGCTTGTTTGGGCCCGGCCCATGCCCTAAAACGCAACACCCTCCCTTGCTCTTACGTTTTCAAGTGCTGCTTCCTTTGTTTTCATTTCGTTCTTTTCTCTTAATATTTTTTGTTAAAATATGCCTTCGCTCGATCGTCATGTTACAAAACCGACGAGTGCTCGGGATACGCCAGGCTCTGTGCCGCGTAAGGCACCAAGGACTCCGCTGCGACACTCCCCTCCCAATTCCCTTCATCCCCCTCACCACCACCCTTCCCTCCTTCTTCCCCCCCTCCTCCTCCCCCTCCTCTTCCTCCTCCACCCACCCCTACTCCTACCCCGACCCCTCCCAACATCTCAATCCTCACCGCCGCCAAGGGCTCCCTCATCCTCCGTTCACTCGCCTCGCCCACAGCGGCCACCAGCGCCATATGACAATGCTGGGCCTCCACCCTCTTCCGTAGCTTCACCCCCCTATTCTCCATAATCCCTTTCAACCTCCCCAACAACTGCCCAGCCACCGGCAACAACACCACTTCCACGGGCCTAGGACCTAGATGCACGATCCCTATAATAGTACCATATAACGTCGCCAACGCCCCCTTCCCCGCCGGTGTGACCTCCAAGAACTCCTCCACTCTCTCCGCAAAAGTCTTACAAATCACACTCGCCAAAGGCCTATACACCCCCGCATACTTCCTCACCAGCATCGCCAGCGTCTGGGCCGCAAAAATCCTTAAGGCATAATGATCCCCATTCCCTCCCTCCCTCCCTCCCACCCCTCCCCCTCCCCCATCAGCAGCAGCAGCAGTAGCAGCCGCTGTCGCACTAACACTCGTGGCCGCCAGTCGATTATTCGCAATCACCGTCATGACCGAGGGCAGCATCTGGTGCAAATAAAGCTCTAGATGCATGTGGGGATTAACGACCATACACCTAAATATCCTCATCGCCGCCCACAGTGGGTCCAGCGCCCCCCTCCCTCCCGCCCCCACAGCAGCCGTGACCGTGTTATGGACATGCAATGATAAATAAGGCACTAATTCATGTAACCCCGTCTCGCTCCCCAAAGCCGCGAAAAAATGCCGTTTTTCTCGTTCGGGCGTGCTGGGGGTCATTAGCCCTTGGACTACTCTCTTGTAGTAGAGCCAGAGCTCTTGGGAGAGAGGGTGGGTCTTTTCCGGGATGACCGAGGCGCCGCCTTCGGCTTTGAGGGTGGCATGGGTGGAGGGAAGGAGGGTTGGAGGAGGGTTTTGCGGGATGAGGGGCTGGGTGCCGTCGATGGCGAGCCAGTGGAGGAGCAAGCCGACTTCGCGGGGGACCTGGGGAGGGAGGGGAGGGAAAAATGGAAGGGGAGAAAAGTGTGAATACAATCAATTTGAATCTCCGTAGATCTTTCACTTGGCCAACAATCACAAGATGCTCGGTCCTCCCTCCCTCCCTCCCTCCCTCCTTCCCTCCCCTCCCACCCACCTTGGGTAACTCCGTCTGCATCGCCTGCACAAGCGCCTCCCTCCTCTCCCCCAACTCTGACAGCACCACTTGTCCCTGCCTTCCATCCACCGTCGTCACCTCCCTCGTGGCCTCCGCTCCTGCTCCATACCCATATACAGGCTGTTGGCCTCGTAGGCGCATGACAAAATTAAGGTCATCCACTGTAAGGGTGCGACGACGGCTTTGCGTTTGCACCTTGGTGGCGTCCTCAAGAATTTCACGGAGGTGGTATTCGACGGTGGTGGCAATGAAGGAGGCGACTTCGGCATTGACCTGATGTGGTGGAAGGGGGGAGGAGAGGGAGGGCGGGAGGGAGGGAGGGGTGATTGGTATGCTAGTCTGCACTGTTGTGTCTAACGGATGCTGCTGCGCCCCCCTCTCCTACTCGACTACCGCCTGTCCTAATTTGCGTACCTCGGCCATCTGCAACTCCTTTGCCGCCGCCTGGATGGCTTGTGGTGGGATAAGGCCCGTAGGACCGAGGGGGGCAGCACTTGCCGCCGCCGGTGCCCGTTTGCCCTTCTTGTTGGCTGACGGTGGGATGGAGGCCGTGGTGGCCATGGAACCCAGGCTGGCACTGCTCGCGGTGGCGGCGAGGGCGGCGCCTTTGCCCCCGCCTTTCTTCATCGCGTGCGTGCTGCTGCTGCCGGCTGTGTGGGGTGCGTGAAGAAGGGCGGAGGGGAGGGAAGGCGAAGCGTGAGGAGAGGGTGGAAGGCAGGAAGACAAGCGCGTTGGCCGGAGGAGCAGGACAAGGTGCGGCAAGGCAAGGGGGTGATGCTGTACGTGTCTGTTGGGTTGGTGTGTTGTGAATGAGTTAGGAATGAGAGCTCTCTTGGCCTTTGGCAATGCATGAAGAAGTGGCATCATCAGCCACAACGCCTCCTCCTCTTGCCTCCTAACCCACAAACCACTCTACACACACCACGACACATGCTCTCAACCCCGGCATCATTTCCTTCACTCCTCTCACTCTCGATATCCCCATCCTTCCCCATCCCCACGCTGACAGGCACCGCGCAAACGGGCTTTGCTTCATCATCAGCCGCTCTCCACTTCTTCCACACCTATGCCACGCAGCCGCAGCCGCAGCCCTCCTCGACGGCGGAGAAGGAGCAGGAGCAGGAGCCACAGTCCTCTTCCCTCCTCCTCCTCCTCGCGGCGTCGTCACCATAGTTCAAGGGAAAGGGAACGAGACAGAGATGGGGAGTACAGCAGCAGCAGCAGCAGGAGAAGAGGGAGGGAGGAGGAGGGGGACAGGGACAGGGACAGGGGGGGAAGGAGGGAGGGGAGGAGGGACAGGGCATCGCCATCCCCTCCCCGAAGAGAACGAGGACGAGGAAAGACGAGGTGGGAAGAGCGTCCTGCTGAAGGTACCGCAGACGTCCCAGGTGGTGCTAGTAGTGGTGAGGGAGAGGAGGGCAGGCGTGAGCGCCCGGGGCAGCGGCAGGAGGGTGGACGACCTGAAAGAGAAGCAGGAGCAGGAAGAAGAGAAGGGGGAGGACAAAGAAAAGAGAGGAGGCGCGAGCGGCCAGTGCCGTTTGGGGAGAAGCCGACGGAGCAGGAGGCACGCTAGTAAGTATAATAGGAAACTAGGGGGGGTCGTGGAAGGAGAAGGGTAGGGATGCATGTGTCTTGTTTGATCAATGTTGACATCTCTCTGTGCCTTTTCCTTCCATCTTAAGCTCTTCACTCAAATTACACACACATACTCACCATCCTCCTCCTTCCTTCCCTCCCTCCCTCCCTTTCCAGCGAATGGGGCAAACTCGCCCCCAGCGACGACCAAGAAGGGGACGGCGAAGGCGGCGAAGGAGGAGAGGAAGGAGGAAAGCCGAAGGCACCCCAACTAGTCGCAAAACCTGATTTTGGTCTGACGGGCGCGTTGGCTACGGACTCTCAGACTGGAAACGTGTATAAGGGCGTGGTGCTTAAGTGGACGGAGCCCGACGATGCCCGCAAGCCTGAGAAGGGGTGGAGGTTGTATGTTTTCAAGGAGGGGGAGTTGAAGGATACTTTGCACTTGCACCGACAGAGTGCTTACTTGGTGGGGAGGCATGATGTGGCTGATCTTAAAGTGGAGCATCCAAGTTGCTCGAAGCAGCATGCGGTGATTCAGTTTAGGAGGAGGGAGGAGAAGGAGGGAGGGGTGGGGGGCCGGGCGGTGGTGAAGCCTTATTTGATGGATTTGGAGAGTGTGAACAAGACGAAGTTGAATGGGGAGGAGGTCCCGCCGGCACGGTATGTGGAGTTACGGCCACAGGATATGATTCAATTTGGGCTGTCGAGCCGGGAGTATGTGTTGATGCATGAGGACATGGTGGGCAAATAAAGTAAAGAAGAAAGAGACAAAAGGAAGGGGAAATAGAGAAAAGTTGGTGAAATTGTATTCGTTTTTTGGTGGCTTTTGGGGGGTGGTGGAGTTGAGGCCGCAGGACATGAGTCGGGAGTATGTATTGATCATGAGGATATGTAGTGGGCAAAAATAAAATATCAGGAAAAAGAGCTGAGCATGACAAGCAGCGCATTCATTTCTTTTTTCATTTCCCTGTAAATTAAGTCTTTTCCCTTCCCTTCACATCCTTCTTTCCCCCTTCCACTCCCTTCTATTTTCACTTTTGTCTGCTCCCTTCTCTTTCGCCCTGTCCCTACTCTTTTCCCACCTCACTCACACAAGCGTCCAAACGCCTTGGCAGCCGCCGGATCCTCTTTCAGACGCACCCCCGCCTGCAAACCCATAGTAAACGTACTCAGAGTGATAATAAGCGCGATACTTAACATAGCCACCCACTGCTTCCGCCAGCGCCCCAACAACCGAAGAGTGGCCCAGTTTGTCACAAACGTAATGAGCGCGCCATACGCAAACAAAAGAGGACCATAATCCTTAGGCATAAACCCGAACACTAACAGCGCCAAACTGGACGAAGCCGAGGTGAACAAAATCATCTGCGCGACCGTGCCAGAGACAACGGTGGGCGGCGTGCCCAGCTCCAGCAGCAGCGGAGCCTTAATGGTGCCCCCGCTCGACCCAAGCATGCCACTCATAACACCAGCGAGAGAGCAGATCAGGGGCCAGCGAAGCGTATTCCATCTCGTCCACTTTACATCTCCCGGTGGGAAAGGAAAGCCGGCCCTCTTCTTGGTTTTGAAGTCGTGGATGACGTGCCGTCGTGCGAGAAGGAAGAAAGGCAGCACCCAGGGTAAGAGGCCCAATGTCAGGATCCAGTACGTGGTCGAGCCGCAGCGGACAGCTTTCTGACCAATCCTCAAGGCCGCCATGCCAACAAAGCACAGGGTAATTGCGGCAGGCTTCCACCACTGCACGTACTGCTCTTGATGTTTCAGGCGCCTCACCACCACCTCCTTCTTTGCAGTGCAGCTTTCGGGGGTGCCTGGTGAAGGCAGATTGTAGAAGCTGTCTTCGGTATCAAGCACGCAAGAGGCTGAGTGATAAGAGGCATCGTCGTCGCAGCTGGACCCACTCAAGGGCGTATTTTCGTCAACGTTCTTTGTGTCCATATTGTCCTTACTCTCGCGGGCGTCGTCGATGGCCTCTTCTTGAGTTGCGATGTCATTGAATGGGATTTGCACAGGAGGAGATACGGCGGTAGGACGAGCTGCGGCGGTGGGTGAGTTCATGCCGGTGGGTGGCAGGCGTTTGCAAATGTACCACCAGCCGCCCTTTTTCTCCACCAATTGGACGGCCCGAGACATGGTCTGGTAGGAAAGGGTGCCGTACAGGATCACCAGAATGACTTCGAGAACCACGTCGGGCAGGAGCTTGTTGGCAAAAGAGCCGAGGACAGACCCGAAAATCACAACGGGCTCAAAAAGTAAAATCAAGTCCCACGCTACCAGAGGCCGGTCCACGTAAGGGTGGCGCTTTCGGCTGGCAAACCACACATTTGCGATTGCACCTCCAAGAATCGTGGCATTGGCCAAAGCGACGGCTTCCTTGAGGCGAAAGTCGAGGACGAGGATGTAAATAGGCAGCAAAACCCCACCCCCACCCACACCCCCAAAGGCAGCGACCGCAAGGGCGATCAAGGCACACGTAAGCGCGGCGCCGTCCCGTTCATCGAGGGGCCACAGAGGCTTGTGCGACATGTCCGCGTGATGACGCAGCATCTAGACCTATGTGCAGTGTGGCGTGGAGTGGAAGATGGAGGAAAGGAGTGAGGAGGGAGCGAGAAATGGAGGGTGGTGTGTATGTGGTGGGAAGATGAGAGATAAATGACGAGACATTGTATTGTGGACGAGCCCACGAGGTTCCTAACCAGCCAATGAACAACACCTCCAGGGTTGTAGCACAAGCTGTCCTCTCTCTGCCGGTGAAGCAGCAAATTTTGGCGCAGCACACCTAGCAGGAAAGTTCTGCCCGTCGTGAGGAAGTAACCTCCCATGCTGCGGGCACGTATTTCCGCTCCAAATGCCCGCCGCAGCACGGCAATACACACACACAGGATGCAGCATGTCGTGAACACGAAAAGGTACACGATGCACCCGTGCCAAAATTCCGCGTTGTACGAACGTGCCTTCCGCACGTTGTACGAACGTGCCTTCCGCATCCTTTGCGGCGGCACGTGGCTTTTCAAGGAGAATCCCTGGCTGGTCTGCGTCTCGTGCCCTTCTTTTACTCAATTGTCTCGGCACGTGATATCTTTGTCTTGTGTCGCACATTCTCGTCAAGACAAAGACATGTTGTGTGATCTTTCGCTTGCTTGTTTTATCTCTTGTTTCTTAACTTGACTCTGCCCGTCCTCCTTTCCTCACTTGCTCCCACAGGGTAACCCCACGGCCCGCCCGCGCCACCCACCACCAGTGCTGTTGCCAAGTGGCCTGGCTCCGAGGCCAGGCTCCGGGGCCACTTCGCCACGCGCTGTCTACCAGCACACTAACGTCCTGCTCGGCGCCGCATTCCGTCACCTTGGCCAAGGCTGCAGTCCATCGCCCTTCCCTGCACTGCCGTCTGCGAATGTTCTCGCAAGCCTGTGCATGGGGGAGTGCCTGGGCGCTTTCATAACTTGGGGAATGTTGCTCACTGTCATCGTCCATGGCAGCCGGTGCCCATCGCCTCTAGCCTGTCCCTTCTGAATCCATGAACAAAGAGTGCCTTAACGAGTACGAAAGTCTTTGGTGAAGGGTCTTCTGCCTGTGAGAGTAAACATGTGCTGTCTAAGTAGGGACCGTCGCGATCACAAAGCGGTGGGGCTGAATGTGATTTCCACTGTGGGACAACCTTCCAACGGAAAAGCGTCCTTTGTTTGTCGCACGGTGAAAATTACACTTAGGTCCACTCCTTGATGCCGTACCGACGCTCTCTCCTTATTCCGCACATACTTATGCCCTCAGGCGTCAGACTCCACTCCAAAGTACTTCATGCTCCTTCAGGCACCCTTCTTTCGTGAGATGGATCATGGGTAACGCAGCCAAGAGGCGGTCTAGCGCCGGCTATACGGAGTGGTGGGAGAATAGTTAGCACATATGTTCAAAGTTTCTTCTCCTCATTGTCCTACGTCGCAGCGGGTCCCGTCTCCGGTCTTCCAGAAAAGGGAAGAAGGAGGTGTGTCTGAACATTTACGGAGGGCTTTGATTGCAGCGTCTACATAGGCGGTACGATGGGCGGATTAAATCAGAAACAACAAATGGCACAAGTGCTTGGTCTGATTATGATACCGACGAGACGACAACCAAACAAACCAATGGTTGTCGTGTCCTCCGTTAACATCGATCGGGCGGGGAAATTGTGTCTTGCGGCTTCCTGACTTATCCCGCTTGTCATTCTCCCTGATTTGCTGGCGGAGCTCGAAGCTTTGCGTATTCTTTTCGTACCACATCCCCCTCTTCTTACACTTCCCCGAGAGGAACATCAGCTAGATGAAAAAGGTGAAATCAAATTTAGTACATTCTGCGATAAATCACATTTGTAATTTGAAGGAGAAGGGCGCGAGGGTCTCCGAGAACGAGGAGAAAAAGTGTAGATTGTTGCTTGTTGATTCTTGATTCTTTTGATGGCTCACTCTTCCGCCCACAAGTGTCGGAAGGAAAGAAAAGTTTTATTGGAGCAAGTCAAAGAAGCACTTACCATGAAAAAGGAACAAAAAAACACCGACGCCCCAAGCATGAGCAGTATTTATGAAATCTGAGCTTTCCTTTTCTTTCCTTCCTTTTTCTTATTCGTGGCTAGCGTGTGTGTCGCGTAAGCCGCCGCTTGCTGGGTAAAAACATGAACGAAATGTGTAGACCCTTTCTCCTCCTTATCACACAAAGACCCCACCGCTCCTTCCCTCGTTCCCTCCCTCGTTCCCTCCCTCCTTCTTTCCAACCCCCCTTGGAACACTTAAACCACACAATTGAAAGATACTGAGAGCCATACACATGCACGGATAGATAAGAAGATCCCTTGCTTGACTACGAAGAATGAAAAAAAAATGCGTCCTCTTTTTCCTTTTCCTTTCTCTTCCCCTCGTTCTTACCCCTCTCTCTTTCCCCTCACACTCTT
>Ga0105054_10011396_pt1 | contig 11101 bp, 12 predicted proteins | sample BON02_FD_78091 | JGI IMG/M metagenome (GOLD analysis project Ga0105054, IMG submission 78091) | Freshwater microbial communities from Lake Bonney liftoff mats and glacier meltwater in Antarctica - BON-02 (megahit assembly) | ecosystem: Environmental > Aquatic > Freshwater > Ice > Glacier... | reverse complement strand
TGCCCCGGTTTAATGTCCACACTCAAGGCCATAGCATACTGTGGCATGGCTGCTTCTTTTTTATTTTTGGGAATGTAGCCCGATGCACCTTCTTCTATAGAGTCCAAAATGTTTTGTTCGCGGAGTTCGGTTACTGCGCCAATCAAACTGTCAGGACCATACTGCGCCCGCAACAGTTGCTTGGCCGAGTCGTAATTTCTAGCTGCCACTTGGGTATCAATAGTTGTGGAGTTGTATCGATCTTTTAAACGTACTTTTGCTCTGAAAGTTTTCATAGCAGGATACAAACTCTGTGATTCGGTAAAATATTCAGGATGTTCTGCAGCAAAGTCACGCATGAAAACTCCAGCCTGTGCGTTGGCTTGATTTTCCCAACGACTGCCAGTTTTGCCGGCATGATCGGGCAAGGGTGCTAATTCATTTTGGCGACAATGTATTAGTTCGTGCGCCACTGTACGCAAGATATCCAAGATATGACGGTTGGCCAAGCTCACTTGCAGCACATGATTGTCTGGATCATATCTGCCAAATGAATGATTGCCTTGGCTCCAGCCTGTGTCCAAATACAGAACAATTTCGGGCATGCGTTTGATGCCCAGTTGGACTGCTACTTGCTGGATGAATGCATTTACTATTTTGGTACTGTCTGCATCCTTTTCGGTAAGGAACATGGCAGTACTGGCACCCACTCCATCTGGGGTCAATCCTGCACTCTCAACAAATCCCCATACACGTTTTGGCTTGGGCTGTTGTTCTGCTAGGCTGAGTTCACGATCTCTTGCTGCTGTTTTGGCCGTGCGTAATTTGTCAATACAACCATTTGTTCTTAATATTTTAAAAACAATATTTTCACAACCAAATTCACCATGCTGCTCCAACCCACTTTGTCGCATGGTTCTTATCTTGTCCCACAAGAGACCCATTGCATTAGCATCACCAGACTCAATTGCAGCACGAACTCTGGCATCTAAATCTTCTACCTTGGCGCGCACACAGGTATCATCAATCTGGGCACGTTTCCTGCGAGGAACTTGTATCCACTTGCCACGACTCACACTGTATTCACCTTGACTCACTGGAGATTTGGCAGCGTTCTGCACATATAATTCAACATCGGCGCCGCCAATCTTGATATTGTGTTCTGAGTTGTATTGGAATTTCTTGGCGTTGAACAGCTCTTGATATATTTCATTGTCCTGCGGGAAGTCTACCACAAGGTGTAGATCAATGTCTGAGTGTGACGTATAGCTATAAGCTGCATTGCTACCGCTCAAAGTGATGTCTTTGACTTGCAGATCGCCAAGACCCAGGAATTCTTGAAAGTCTTGGGCTATTGCTAGCAGTTTTTCACGTACCGCTGGCAATGGCTGTTCGTCTGTTGCCCAGATTTTAGGGTTCAGGCGATTGCGAAATTTTACAGCATCGCTTAATTTAAAGGAGTCCAACTCATGGATGTTCATAAGCTGTATTTATCGTCAAGCAGCTTTCTTACTTTTCTTGCTGGAAGCAATGACTTCTGCATTGACTTGAGCATCCTTAACTGATGATGCTGCTGCAGCCGTCTCGGCCAAAACAGCAATTTCGGCAGCGGCTGATTCAGCTGCCACTGCTGCAGCCGCAGGGTCAAATATCACACGAAGATCCTTGTACAGTTGCTCATGTGTGTTGTAATCAAACACATAGGTACCGGTGTGCTTGAGCAACACACGTTTGTCCACAAACACTTGGCCTCCTATATCTCGCCAGTTTTCGCAGAATGTCCAATCTTCGCTGTAGTAGCGACCTTCGCGAACTGCGGTGTCAAAGTATGTTTTCATATAAGAATCAAGCTCTTTGGGCAGTCCAATGTCATTGCTAAAATTACGCACAGCAGGGTGAGCATTTAATTTTTCAAACACATCACGCTTGATCAACATGAATCCTGTGCCTGTTTTTGTAACTTCAATGTTGGGATCTTCTGCTGCTGGCTCTGGCTGTCCCGGAATGCCATTCACACACCATTTGACTGGCAGGCTTTTCATGGGGTACAGGCCACCAATCACATCTTTTTGTGCATTCAACAGTACCAACAGATGCCAGGGCTCCCAACCAATATCGGCATCAATGAACATCAAGTGCGTGGATTCTTTTGTGTGTAAAAACTTGGCGGACAGGGTGTTTCTTGCCCGACTTATTAGTGATTCATTTGTCATGGTTTCTACCGTCCAATCAATGCCCAACTGACGACAAGTATTGGCCCATTTGATGAAACTCATGAATGTGGATTCAGTAAGTTGCCCACCATAGCACGGCATCATGATGTGTACTCGAGTGGTTTTCAAGTAATCAATGTTTACTTGTATTTGCTGTTCAGCCATTGTGTTATCTCCATAAAAAGTAGTCAAGTATTTACTACTGCTATTATGATGGCATATATTTTGTCAGCGTTCGTTGATGTAATCTTGTTGTTCTTGGATGTATCCCACTGTCTTGCGTTCTTCAAGTTCCTGACCTATCGCTGAGTCCAGCATCTTGACCACTGTTGCGGCCAGTTTGGGATTCTTTTGTGTGACAGGATACAAGCTCATGACCATGCCAGTCTTGCCACGTGCATCTAATGTGGGCCATGTGGCACGAATTTCGGTTGCGCTGGTTATTCCGGACCCAAATTCTACTGTGGGCAAGTATGCCATATAGGCATGTTTTTCAAATGTCTCCAATTTCTTGGTGCCCAGCAGGGGTTGAAGATATGCCGGTTGGCCATTTTTTTTTATACCTCCTGCTTGTGGAGGACTGTTTGCATCTTTTTCGGACCGAACAAAAATAAGATGATCCCTGGACGCATCAAAACGACTGGTAATCTCTATTGATTGGAATGGACTCTTGACCTGAACAAAATGCCCAGGCTCTACGCCTGCCAGTCGAGCTAATTTTTCTTTGATCACAAAAGGAAAAGGTCTGCTGCTGGTGTCATTGGTGGCAGCAACATACACCTCAGCCCCGGGGAATGCTCGTTGTGCGCTGTTGTACAAGGCGCTGTGCCCGCTGTGCCAGGGATGAAAACCGCCTGCTATTATAACTATTGTTTTGCCCATGTGTGTATTTATGAATAAAGGTTTAGTCTACAATACCCAATCACTCCAAACAAATATCATGCATATTTTGCAAGAAACAGTTGGTACGGCGCCCCAGATCACATGGGGACACTTGTAAATCAAAATAAATTACATTGACTCAAGCAGCCAGAGGTAAATTGGGGAGCTGAATTTCAAAGTTACTTGACCGTTGCAGCCCATATCACCGTAAAATTTCTCCACAACATCTTCACCGCATCCATTAAAATTGTGAGTGTATTTGGCTGCGGATGTTAGAATATTTCCAATATCAATTTTGTCAAAATTCATGTGCAACACAGTCAGACAGGCGTCTTTTATTATATTACCATGATTATCTAGTTTGGTATGATCTGCTGTTTTACCTGACATCTCAAACGCAAATGTGTATTCTTGCTCACCGTCGGGAATTGTGTATTCAAAATGCACAGTCTCAGTCACATGCAAAATTTCCAGCACAACCTGACCGTTCAACACAACGCGCATGCTGAGTGGAACAGAGGCATCAGTTGTGCCAATTTGGCAACCAAATACACTGCTATCTTGTGTCATAATTCTTAATATGTGATAGTGACAGTGTCAATTGTGCCAGCATCAAACAACTCCACCCGCACTCGCACCCAAGTGAAATTGCCCGATACAGTGACAGGATGCCGATCTGTATAACTAATATCAGATTGGTATACCGCAGTTTCGAACCAAGTGGCAGTGTTGCCATCTGCGTCCAGGGTGGCTTCCAGTACCATGCGTCCCACAAAGTTTGTGACACTGAAGGTTATTGTTTGCAGACCACCGTGACCTCGATAATAATCAGCGCCCATATGGGGGCTGCCAACCCAGTCTTGGCTGGATCCATCATAATTGCCTGATGGTTGCCCAGCAACAGTGGTGCCTAGGATTACTGCGGTAGTAGTCATTGTGACCGATCAATTTCCACAACAACACTGTCACTGGCAAGTTCTTGGGCAACTGCTTGCAAGGCGTCGCAAATGTCGTCAGTGACCATGTGCTCCTGGTTGCTATCGGTGTTTTTGATCAATTTTGATAGTCTGATCACAATTATCTCTTCGTGTATTTTTGCCATAGTAAACTATTTAGCGGCGTTGTAGATTAATGGTTTTTCTTACCAAACCAGGAGATATCATGCCAATCATGGTTTCGTAACTGTTGCTGTTGTGATCAATATACCAGTGACTGCGAGTATGATAGTGGCCGTGTGTCAGCAGGTACAACTCTACGCTGCTGGAACATTTGATTTCGTTGGCTTGCTGCTGCTGCTGTAGCCAGACTTTCAATTGCCCGACCGCCTGGGCTGTAATTGTAATCTCCTTAAAATAGGTTCTAAATTTGTGCTTGGGATCATTAAGTATGATTGTGTCTGGTGCCACGGTCAGCAGGCACTTTTTGACTGTCTTGATTTTTATGGGCAATGTTTGCGCTGTTGCCGCTGCAACAAGAGACTCCACCAGCTGCAAACTGTTGGTGTACAAACTTAGATGGCTGCTGCCAGCAAAAATCAATTTGAATTGGTCACTTGAGTTTTTGAAATACAGAGCTGTAGTGAGCAGATCAGATCTGATCTGCTCAGAATATACCGAATGCTTTGATGCTCCATATACCGATCCTTCCCAGTATTTTCGTTTGCCAATACTTTTGTCTACTTGTGTCTGTTCAAGACCGCCACGAAGAATATCGATTTTGGGTTGAATCATTGTGACACAATAAGTGTACTGTTTCCAGTACAACTCACTTCGGTGTTGTTCAAACACCGTCAACACAGATAATTCCTTTGGCATTTATAGTGGGGATAGCTTGTGGAACAATTTCAAATTCGATCTGATCCTGCACTAGTATTGCTGAAATGTCGCAATCGCTCAGACGGTCAAACAGAATCTTTTTGCTGAGTGGTACACGAATCAACTCGTCAATTTTGCGACCCAACGGCCTTGCCCCCATTTTGATGTCATAACCTTTTTTGGCCAATTGATCAATCACTGCGTCAGTGAGGTTCAGCCGAATATTCTTAGCTGCCAAGCTGATCTTCAATTGATCCACAAATTTTATCACAATCTTCTTGACGGCCAAGCTATCCAGCTTTGTGAACTTGCAAATTTGATCAATACGATTGCGCATTTCTGGCTTGAAAAATTCTTTCATAGCCTTGTCATCTTCCCCGATCTTCTCTTGGCTGCCGAATCCAATGTTGTTTGTTTCGCTGTCTCGAGCACCCAAGTTTGATGTCATAATAATAATGGCATTTTTTAGATCCACAGTTTTTCCATTGCTGCCAGTGATTCTGGCCTCATCCAGCATCTGCAGCATAATATTGGTCACATCGGGGTGGGCTTTTTCAATTTCGTCAAACAACAGCACACAGAACGGATTCTTGCTTACATCACTGATCAATTTACCACCGCTTAGATTTGCATCGTCGAATCCCACATAGCCAGGCGGCGCGCCAATTAGACTGCTGATTGTGTGTTTTTCCTGATACTCACTCATGTCATATTTCAGCAGTTTCATATCCAAGTTGTGCGCCAGCAATTTGGCCAATTCAGACTTGCCCGAACCGGTTGGGCCCAAGAACAGGAAGCTAGCGATGGGTCGGTTCTCGTTGCCAATACCAGAAAAGTTTATGTATACTCTCTCCAGCACAGCATCCACAGCAGCGTCTTGTCCGTACAATTTCTGTTTGATATTGCTTTCCAACTCCATGATTTTGGTGCTGCGTTCGTTCTGCAGGCGATCAATTGGTACCCCGGTTACCTTGCTGAGTTGTGCTTCAATCATGGCTCGAGTAACTGTTACATTACCAGCATCCTTGACTCTTTCTTGTGCACACGCTGCGTCAATAAGATCAATTGATTTGTCGGGATTCTTTTTGTCGTGTATGTAACGATTTGCCAGTTGTACCGCTGCGGTCATTGCTTCTGTGTCAATCAACACATTGTGAAATGTTTCCAGGCGCGGGCTCAATCCAATGAGAATCTGTTCTGTGGTTGCTGCATCAGGCTCGTCGATACTCAATCGATAAAAGCGGCGCATGAGTGCACGGTCTTTTTCAAAGCTGCCATAGAACTCCTCCCATGTGGTTGACCCAACAACTTTGAGTGTGCCCTTGGTAATGGCCGGTTTTAACATGTTGGCAAAGTCCAACGAACTGTTGCTGCCGCTGCCGGCACCGCGCATGGTATGTGCCTCGTCAATGAACAAGATGCACTTTTTCTTGGCTTCCAGGGCAGCAACTACTGCCTTGAACTTTTCTTCAAACTCGCCACGATACTTGCTACCTGCCAACAAGCTGCCTATCTCAAGGCTCCATACTTGATGGTCCTTGATAAACTCTGGCACACGCCCGGATATAATTTCTTGGGCCAAACCATCAATTATGGCAGTTTTGCCCACTCCCGGATCTCCCACCATCAACACATTGGCCTTGAAACGACGTGCCAACACAGTTATCATTTCTTGCAGTTCTGCGGCACGCCCAATCAAAGGTTCCAGGCGGTTTTCACGAGCAGCAAGGGTCAGATCCGTGCAATACTCTGTTAGAACTTCTTGTGCTTGTTGATCATTCATTTTGACATCAGTCTGAATATGGTTCTTTTGCCAGAAGTCCACAAACTCTTGCTTCTGCACGCCGTACTTTAGAAAGTAATAATGAGCATGACCATTTGTTTCTGCCATTATACTCAAGTACAAGTCAATCATGGTCACCACTCGACGGCCGGTAAACATTACCTGCACATGGCTGCGATTAAAAATTCTCTCTAGTGCAGATGTTTTGCGTGGTTGCAGGTCGTCTACATCCTTGACCAGATTTACCAAACTCAGCAAGTAAACACACACTTCTTGTTCCATGACGGTCACTTCGACGCCAAACTTGTCAAGTATTTTACGAAATGGTTCATGTCGTAACATGCTGAGCAACAGATGTTCTGTTACCACGAACTCATGTTTCATATTTTGGGCAATGACTACCGCTTGTTCGATCACGTGTGCTATTTCTGGGTTATGTTGCATGGTAGGCCTTGGTTATATTTTGTACTATTGTAGCAGAGTTTTTAAATTTCTACAAGTAATTTTGGTATTTATGGGTAGTGCTTTTGAATAGCATCAATAATATCCTGCGGAATTTCTCTTGGGATTTCTGGCATTATTCGTATCATTATATCACCGTGTTGGCCTCGGGTGTCCCGTAGACCCTTGCCTCGCAGTCTCATCTGTGTTTTTGGTTGTGTTCTTGGGGGGACGGTGATCTCCAGTTGATCTCCGGTCAAAGTTGTGACTGTGATGTTGCAGCCCTGGATCATGCCCCAAATACTGACTTGTTGTTCCTGTTTTAGATTTAGTCCTTCCCGTTGCCAGTTTTTATCTGGCTGCACTCTAAATTGTACCACCAAGTCATGACCTCCCGGGGCCAACCCCGAATACTGCACACTGTCGCCATCATTTATTCCCAGGGGTATATCAATTTCAATGGCCTGTTGTCCCAGAGCAGAACCCACTGCTACTGTGCGAGTTCCGCCGGTGGCCACGTCGTGCAGTTGTATCCAAAGATTCATTTGTACAAAACTTGGTCTTTGGGGGGTTTGCTGGAATCCTTGACCAAACATGGTTCGGAATATATCACTCACGTCACCACCTTGTCCAAAGTGGAAACCAGATCCGCCTGGCCCTGCTCGATGTGACACTGGATTGTCGTACTGTTGCCGTTTGTCTGCGTTGCCCAGAGTGTCGTAGGCAGCTTGTATGTCTTGGAATTTTTTTGTATCTCCGCCCTTGTCAGGGTGATGGGTACTTGCTAACTTGCGAAAAGCTAGTTTGATTTCGTCGGCACTGGCAGTGTTTGCAACACCCAAAGCATGATAGTAATCGGTCATATTAGGTAATTATACTATCAATGCCCCACCAAGTCAAATAATGTGTTGCCTGCCGGGCATGACATCCAAGTGGGTCCGGTACCTTGACTGACTCAAATCAAGACCATGAATGATATAGGGCTGGTATATCGCTGACTGAATTACTTTCTAACAGGTACTTTTGTACCTTCTAGTTTTTTGTGTTGTTTTATTTGTCGACAGCTTTGTTTTGTTTTGCCAGTTTTGGGATCAACAACTGCCTGGCCGTCTTTCTTGATTTCAACACATACTTGTTTGGTAACCCGGCCTTGGGCATACACAAATTGACTGACCAGAGCCAATGCCAACACAATTAGGAATTTTTTCATTATTTTATCTTTCTGGAAATTCGGGCACCGGAGGAGCTGGCCTGCCTCCAAAGCCTGTGAACACAGGCAATGCTGCATCAGACTCTACTCCCGCAAAGACCTGACTGTATTGCCTTGCAGCGACTGCTGTGCTGCTGTCTGCAACCCTTCCAGCTGATTGAGCGTGTCCCAATCCTGCTGCTGGAGCCGAATGTCCGAAATTGCTTGCTGCTGTTGGCGCTGGTGCGGCGAAAGTGCTTGGTGTGCTGAATCCGTTTGCCGGCGATACGCCATGTGTTGTAGTCCTGCTGAATGTGGTGGGGACTGATGGTTCGACATTGTTAACTCCTAATAATTTTTCTTGAGTCCGGCCGTATGCTGCAATTCCTAATATGGCTCCCATGGACAAATGAAATAACCCAGCACCTTGTAGTGTGATTGGCTGCCATTGGCTGGTCACAGATCCGTTGCTGACGCTCTGCAATATGCTCCACAAAATTGGAAACACAATAAAGTCAACTGCACAAGTGATCATGTACAAGAAAGCCATCATGGGACGCCATTTGGAATTTATCCAATCTTCTTTTTTCCTGCGTACTCCAATTCTTTCCAGCATGTTTGTCTCTTGTTGCAATATTTACCAATTTGGCACCAGTTTTATGGGTCAACATGTTAGATATTGATGCATTTTGTCATCACACATTCACAAATAAAATCCTATATTATTCATGTGGTAAAAGTGTGCCAGCCAATGGCCCATATCATCCACGCTATGTACAAGGACACTACACCAAGCATGCTGTTAATTATAATATCAGCTAGTTTGCTGTTAGACGCAGCCTTGACATCTCTGGCAGCAGCCTCATGCGCGTTGCGCTCTTTCATCAGGCGAACCCGTTCTTTCATCATTTCAGTCCACACATCGCCGTTTCCCGACCAAATCAACATATCTTTCAATTCACGTTCGGCATCGCGCAACACTTTGCTGCGCATGGCAGTTTCAAGTGCATGTTTGTTGATCTGTGAATTGGTCAAACTTGTTTGTTTGATCACATTATTGCCAACATGCACTGCGTCGGCGTGACTGAAAAAATCACTGAATTCGCCAACCAGGCTGTAGATATCCTTGCCTGTTTGCACAGCCGCTTTGATATTTTTTACAGCAGTTTGTGCAGCAGCAAAGGCTAGAGCAATAGAGATTGGATCCATTTGTTTTGTTATTGTACGGATCCCAGCAATGAAAGAGGTCCTGCATTATTTACAGGACCTTGTTGCTCAATTAAACGAGTATTTTAATCATGCTGCCAGTATGTGTATCGCATGTTCTGTATGCTTTTGCCGATCTGCAAGACCGTTTTCGCCGCCGTTGATGGCGCGGGTCAGTCCGCGAACATCATTGGCATCTGCAAAGCGATTTAAATTGTTTTGTTCCCAAAACCAGCAGGCGCTTTGTACGGCACCCTCAAACGTGGCCAAGTATTCGCTGGCCTCGGCGGTACTGATACCCAAACTGCCTGCAAAGAATGTGTAGTTGTCTTTGCCTGTGAGTTGTATAAGGCCCCGCCCGCAGTAGAGATAGCCGTCACCGGACGCTTCGTCACCGTTGCCCATTCTATTTGCATACACTCGGTTGGCTATTTTTTCAGGTCTTTTTTCGTATTGTTTTGCCAACTCATCTGTGGGGAAATACTTGCCAAATGTTTTTCTTAGGCCTGCTGCTCGGTAGTTTAAGTTTTCTTTGATGAACACAAAGTTACCACTTTCATGTGCGCATTGTGCAATAAAATGTGCTATTCTTAAAGGTGTGTTAATGTCGTAGTCGTTGAGTAGTTTCTCCATAGCATCATACCATTGATCGATGTTTGGATTATTTGGGATAAGTTCTGCTAGCTGTTCTCTGCTTAAAATGAAATCTTCCATGTTATATTCCTTAGTTTTATTGTAGTATTTATCTTAAATTCAACCAAATATGTTCACGTAACAAGAGAAGCGGTTTTGTATAATAAATAAAGTTTTGGGGCATTATATGACATACTGGGGTCATCACTTAATCTTGGATAAATGCTGTGAATGATTTAAGACCGGACGAAGAATGCGTTAAGTCAGCTGGAAATAATACCTTAATAACATAGCTATCAGCTTTTTTAAAGACCATTGCATCTGCACCGGAGCCAATCTTTTTGTAACCGTTTTGTTTAAAGAGAGACATAATCTCTGTACGGTGATCTTCGGTTGCTAATTCTCTAAGTCTTATATTATGTTTACTTCTGTGTGAATAGGAATACAGTTATCTTTGCTTGTTTGCGTTTAATAGCACTAACAACACGATTATGTCCATCAAGTATATAGTGGTCTGCTGCGTATGACAATACAACCGGATGCTCTGTATATTCGTCGAACAATGCTTCGTCTCCTGCTTCGCTGCTTAACCAGTCCTGTGTAGCTTCAAGTTGATTTATAGGAAAATCGATTACGGTTGGTTTAATACCTTTTTCAATTTGATCTTCGACTATATCCCATAACTCCGAGGCTTCGTATGATTCTGAATGATCATTGTCCAGTGGATTACTTAGTCCGCGATATGGACCCAGCGGTAGTGTAGTTTTGCTGTATGGATTTGAATTGAAGTCTTCGATAACAATGTTAAGATAGTCGTTGAGAGTTTTCCTTGCAGTTTCAACTGTTGGCTTAATTACTTTTTTGCGGAGCGCAGGCGGCGTAATAGAGAACATATCGCCAGGATAGCTCTTTAGTTTCCAATTTGGCAATAACCGTTGAATCATTCGCTTATATAATGATT
>Ga0105054_10011383_pt1 | contig 11107 bp, 8 predicted proteins | sample BON02_FD_78091 | JGI IMG/M metagenome (GOLD analysis project Ga0105054, IMG submission 78091) | Freshwater microbial communities from Lake Bonney liftoff mats and glacier meltwater in Antarctica - BON-02 (megahit assembly) | ecosystem: Environmental > Aquatic > Freshwater > Ice > Glacier... | reverse complement strand
TCCAACATGGTTAAAAGTGTTGCAAAGAATGTACTTAAACATGGGTGAGAATATGGTGGCAAACGGTGAACATGAGAAAATATCAATAGGAAGGGTCCTGGTGAGCGTTTCAACCCCTCGATGCAGGCGATGATGACTCTGACTCATCTGGCTCTGATTCCTCCTCTAGATCAGGGCTGTGGGTCTGTGACGCCGCCTACAACGTTGGTGACGCCGCCGACAAGAGGAGGCAGTTTGGCAAAGAGGGAAAAACACACGTTGGGACCAGACAAAGCCAGGAAGAAAAACAAGGGGACATCGAATAAAAAAGCATGAACACAAGAGAAACGAGTGAGTGCGTCTTGGCTGCTCTGTTGGCTTCGGTCTGTCGAAAAGATCGGCACGGGGGAACTTGGTCCAGGTTCCCCCCCTCCCATCTATACGGCAATAGTTGTGGGTAACTACAACTACTGCCCTGCACGCCAACAGAGTGGTAACTACAACTATTGCCCTGCACGCCAACTTCAATAGTTGTGAGTAACCACAACTATTGCCCTGCACGCCAACTTCAATACTTGTGAGAAAGCACAACTATTGCCAGGCGAGCTTCTCCCCTCAACTATACGACCTCCTCCCCCCTCTCTCCCTCTCCTCCTCCCCCCATACCCCCACACAACGGGCAACGCGATCCACATATGCATGAGGAGTTAAACACACTCACATCCAAAAAGCTTTGGACTTCTTCCACCGAACACATGTATACTCTTTCGGACGGTACTCGACAATCTATCAGGGTAAGTGGGAGGATACTACACTGGGTAAGTGAGAAGATGCAGGCGATGATGACTCTGACTCATCTGGCTCTGATTCCTCCTCTAGATAGATCAGGGCTGTGGGTCTGTGACGCCGCCTACCACGATGGTGACGCCGCCGACAAGAGGAGGCAGTTTGGCAAAGAGGGAAAAACACACGTTGAGACCAGACGGAAAAACACACGTTGGGACCAGACAAAGCCAAGAAGAAAAACAAGAGGACGTCGAATAAAAAAGCATGAACACAAGAGAAACGAGTGAGTGCGTCTTGGCTGTTCTGTTGGCTTCGGTCTGTCGAAAAGATCGGCACGGGGGAACTTGGTCCAGGTTCCCCTCCAGGTTCCCCCCCTCCCATCTATAGCGGTCTGATGCCGAGCATTGCTAGTGCTGTGTCGATGTTTGCGCTGTCTTTGTGCTGGGTCTACGTCTGTGTCTATGCTGTGTCTGTGTCATATTCACGCTCGTTATTGTAAGGTAAAAGGATCGTAAAAGAATCAAAGTCGTAGGGGCTACCGAGCGAATAAAGACACTCTGTTGGACCGCGTTCTTATTCGAGGGTGGGGTAAAAGATCATTCTTCTTTGTCCACATCTTCTCGCCATCTTTGTCCGCCCCATATACAGCACGCAAGGTTGTTTCTCTAAACTATATTTCGCTCTAGTTAGTCTTCTGGAGCATGATGGCTGTGTATATTCTGATGAAACAACTCAATCAATCCATTCTACTTGTCATCCAGTCATACAACTCCACCACCGTTGGAGGTTACAAAACAGCGCCGTGCTGGGCGCGGAACCCACCTTCTCGTTGGAATAGGCGGAACAAGATAGGTGCTTCCTTTTGGAAGAAAACTAAAAAATCCCCTTGTAATCAATTAGATGATAACACTCCTCGTTTTTGTTTCTTTTGTAGTTCCCTAACCTTATAAAGAAGGTGACATCCGAAATTAGCGAAGAAGGCTTCTCTTCGAATTACCAGGGCTTACACCGGTTACTAATCTGCTTCATGATAGCTGTAAAATGCATGTTGATTTTGCTCCCTTTCGTTGTACTGTTTTTTACTTCGACCGCCGTAAACTCGAAGGCTTGAAGGGCCCGTAACGTTCTCATCAGCAAGCCTCTCCCAATGATAATGGCAAGACGTGACAGTTCAGTTCACTTTCTCATATATGGTGTTCACACCATATGAACCTACCAATGCTCTCTCCCGTAAAATGCTCCTAGCACAATAGATCTACAATCACGTTCGCACCGCCCATTAACATAGCCCAAAGTTCTGCACGTTCGCGGGGAGGGAAGCCTGGACCTGACCGATCGTCATAAAATCGACCACCACATTCCTGTTCTTTTTTGTCGCTTTAATGAAGCATTTGGTCAGCTCCGCATTCACGGCGGTAGACAGGAAGCAGCTGTAGGAGCAAATATGTGCATTGAGCTCATATGTAATCCCGTCAAATAATCGCCACGTATCCTGAATGATATGTTCTGGGAGGCCATAGTGAGCCGGAGGGGTCGGCAAGTAGCGGTAGTCAAACAGCACGTTGCCGCCCACGGCCTGATAGGGAACGGAGACCGTTTCATCTCCCTTTGGCTTTGTCGCGACTGGCACAACATTCGATTCATTTTTCACGTCGCAAACAAATTGTTGCGGGCACATCGTCTGCGGGACCAAGTCGCCCAGTGGCTTCAGAAATAAAGTGTTGGGCTTATATGCCACATAGGCCACGCGCCTGCCATTGACCTTGTTATTGAATGCCTCCGCAAAATCAGAATCGCCTGCTGTGGGCGGCGCAAACATGGCAGCGTCCACAGGAATGTTGGAGAAGTCTGCCGCCAACGCTAAAGCCAGAAGCTGCGCCATGCCACCGCCCAATGAGTGGCCTGTCACGATGATGCGATCGGGACTCTCACGTGCGACGTCATTTTTAATCTTCTCGTAGATTTGCACAAAGACCCTAGCAAAACCAGTATGAATGGCCATGCCCTTAAAGGGCTCTAGAACCGACCACGGGTAGGTGCTCAGTATTTCGTCGTTGACGTGGGTCTGGTTGTACATCAAGTCGGAAATCCACTCACTGCGAGCCTTGGTACCGCGAAATGCGAGAACAAGAGTCCTCTTGCTGCCTGCGTCCAGACCCACGGCCGACTGCAGGATAGCGGTATCCGTAAAGTTGCTACCAGGGAACTCGTAGTCGTTTTGAATATGATAAAGGGTGGCCGGGCCAAAGCCGGGGGCAAAGGTATCCTTAAGTTCATAAGGGATCTCACCACTGCCATCGTCGCACGCAGCCCATGGTCCTAGTTGTTGCGTTTTGTCAAACAGCCAGAAAAGGGTAGCCTTTTCCGCCTCGATGGTGTTGTCGGAAACCAAGTCGGGGAGCGACCCATTTTGCAACAGATTTACAAAGGGTCCCGGAAGACGCTTGCCATCCTTATCCGTCCCAAGTCCCTTGCTTTGATTCACTAAGCCCTGCATATAGGACGGATAATCGCCCGCACAGGCCAAGTTCTGAATAATCTGAGGAAGCATTATTAAGAACCTCTTGGACAGACCCAAAGCTGTTACATACTTTTTTGGGCCCCCAATTTGTTAAAATCGAGCAAAACGGTTCGTGGACATTCTTCATAGAGACCGGATCATCCAACGGGCCCCCACCAGCGGCCCCCACGGCAGCCGATGAAGAGTCGACATCGTTCGCTTGCTTGGCGGTAAAGAAGGTTCGCCCATACATGGCCACAAGATGTTCCAAAAATATCTCGTAGAAATTACCCGCATTAATGCTGCTGGGGGCTGCCACGTAGCGGAGGGCGACACGGAACTCCGAGCGGCGCGCTTGCTTGGTGCGCCACTTGCTGTTGTCTCCAATCGAAGGCTGGGGGCACTCGAACTCCGCCATAAAGATGGTGTCCGTCGTCGTGTTGTGTTTGGTAACCTTGCGATTCTGGTTTCCGGAAAGATTGGCCATAATGGCCGCATGGTCCACCCGCAGTCGTCCCTGCACCAAGGTCATGGCTTGGGTAGCCCAGGTCTCTTGCTTGAAGTGGCCCAAATTCACGTCCGAGGCGTCAGTGCTCACGAGCACCTTGGTTTGCACGCAATCTGGCCCTATAGGGTCGCCAGTGCGGCGGTCCACCAGGACAAAGTCGTTGGTGAGGGGATCAAGCGCAGCGGGCTATTTTGTTTTGGGGAGTGACAGAAAAATAAAGCGGGATAAGAAGATAAGTGTGTATGAAGTAGCTTCGACATTGGCGTGATTGGACGGACAGGGCGCCTCCAAGTGTTAGTGTGGATATAAATAATCACGACGAGAGGTGATATGTGGGTGAGAGGATGCCAAATGTAACCATATTTGCAGGTTACTCGCCTTCTACTCGTAAAGGCTAAAAACGTACCGTGTCGAGGCCGAGGAACTCCGGTAAAGTATGTGATACCATGAAGCACGCGCCCTTTTTCAAGGGGGAGCGCTTGCCAGGCATGGGGTAGCACATGTTGGACTGTGCGTGGATTTCTGAAGCCAGCAGCATGAGACCGCATGTGGCGAGTGTCAGAAGACGAGCCATCCTGGCAAAGTTGCTGGCACCTTTAACGATAGGTGGGAAATCTGCGCGTAAGAAAATATGTGGATGCAAGAATTGAGGGTTTATATCCACCAAAGAAGGCCAACAAACAGCCCCAAATGTGGGAGTTTGTGACTTGCTCCGATGCTTTTCCGGGGGCGTTTAATAAAGATAAGGCTACTAATCACACATTCAATTGCATCGTTGATCAATATATGTCGACCAATTTATCAAATCAGCCGATCGAACAATGAAATAAACGTCATGCAATACTACTGGTAGGGGTGCCGGGGAATCACGCAATACTACCAGTTGATGGAGCGGCAGCGAATGGTAGGGTGCCGGGGATGCGGAGAAAGAAGGAAAAGGTAGTACAGTGGTTGTTGTCGGAGGCGCGGACCTCGTATGTTGTATACAAATGAATAAACAAATAAATAAATAAATAAATAAATTCCATTCATTCGCTTAGATATTCCATGTGTGTATCAGGCGTGGAGAGGGTAATTTCTCCTGGTATATAATACATACGGCGCCACAAGAATCGCATTCTGGCCATCCAAATCATAATTAATATACCTGATCGTTCCACTGCATCTTTAATAGACCGACATGGACCTACGTGGGCACAGCAGCAGGAACATGACACGCCTAGCCCAGCGCAAAAAGGCTTCTACAAGGCATACCCCTAAATATGCACCTGAGCATTCAGCCGCCTCTAGCAGCCATCGCAACGGTCCTCAAACTGTTTGCAAAGCGCCACAGAAGCAGCGACGATTTTGGGCGACAATCATGACGATGTAAGTACATATTGAAATGACATTGCAAAATTAAAAGATTGCTAGGCCACCGTAAAGTGCACAAATCATCCATTCACACGATCGCGTTCCTGACATGGCTCTACAAATGAACACCTCAGAAGTGCATCCGCTTTCTGCGTGTTATTGGGCGTCCTTTACATTTTGGGTGCCCCAGAATGGGGTACTCGGCTACGGGATCTGCTGACCGACAGCAATGCGCAGCTGCGTACTGGGGTGGCCATGGATGTCAAATTGTCCCTAGATTCTCTCCTCTTTGCATCGCCTCCTGCTTGCCCAGATAATCCCCGGGACCCCGCGCTAGTGCCACTGCTCGACATTATGGCCAATTGGAATCCCAACAACGTCACCATCCCTCCGCATCACTACCATTCACTTTGCCGCTTTGATCATCAGACGGAGTACGACAAAGCATTGCAGTATCGAGAAGCGGACGTGCTCTTCGTGGTTTACAATATTCCAGAAGTGGCTGACGCCGTGACCCAATGGGCCACACCGGGATACCTGGAGGAGTTACTTGGCAGCAAGGCATCCCGTGGATGTGTCCCAGAGCAACCATTTCCGGTACTATGACTCGAAAAAGGTGAAGAAAAGTAAGCGTGACGTCTTACCCTTCAAAACCGAACGATGTACCTACAGGCAATGGCTCGACAACGTACGAAAGTCAGCTTCCTAACCACACGACGCCGCTGGCAGGCGGGAAGGTAAACACTACTATTTCCGCCCGACCAGCAAACACTTTAATGTGGAAGACCTGGCAATTTTCGACCCTCGACGAAAAGATAATTTATTCGTCACGGATCCCACTCCTGGATTTGTGACTTGTCGCTTCGGGGCGCCTGGTGTCATCACGGAAGGGCATTTCGATGGTCCACCCAACATGGTAGCTGTCATTTCGGGCAGGAGGCGTTGGATACTGGCACCCCCTGCCGAGTGTAAAAATGCAAATTTATTTCCCCTCGGTCATCCTTCAGAGCGCCAATCACAATTGGACTGGGCCACTCCAGACCTAATACAATTTCCCAACTTTGCCCAAATGAAAGCTACCGAAGTGCTGCTCTTTGTACCATCATACTGGTTGCATCACGTGTCCAGCCTGGACAGTAACATTCAATGCAACGCCTTTTCTCAGAATTTAAGCAGTCGAGGAAAGGCAGAGATCGGGGAATGTGGTCTTTCCATGCATGAATCCCCATAAAATGAGTGACGAATAGCTACATTTCATGTTTCCTCCCCCCTACCTTGTGGGGTCCATGAAAAAAAAAACTCATGCATAAAGCACACGTGCCTGATGTGTATTGACATTCGTCGTTCACTACCTACCAAAAACGATGAAATTCTTATTTCGTATTTACTAGCGGGTGATGCCCAGATCCAGTGCGGCGCTTTTTTGGTGGACCCAACAAGTTGAACGAACACATATAAAATCCTTTTAAGGGCTCAAAACACAAACCCACAACAAGGGCTGAATAATACCATCCAGACGTGTTAGCACTCTTGTAGACCTTAACATTTTGCATCTTTGATTATAGAGGTGCAAGTGAAGGCCTGTTGTGTGTGTGCAGAGAATGAAGCTAAAAACGTCGATTGTTTTTGTGGACGATTGCTCCTTTAACAGAGTTGATATCACGGACGGCAACTACACGACGAGCTCAAAAGTCTATGGCTTTGTACCGTCCACACGTACGGAAAGGTGAATGTACGCTCAGTGGGTTGACACGGTGCGCATGCGCGATCGTCAAAGCCCAACACGCATGGAAGTGTTAGCGGACACTATCATTATTATCTCCAGATCCTTGGCGACAACAACAAAGCTTTGAAAGAGGAGATGGTCATACAAACGGGGCGGAGCATTCTTCTTGTTGCCTTTGGGTTGATGCTGCTGCTGATGTAAGAAAAATGAAGAAGAGGAGGGTCGGGAGAACCGAATGTAGAGCTCGCATCCTGGCGGCCGTCACAGCGCTTGTATGCCTGGCGTATCAACTTTGCTTTCATTTCTTCTTCAAAGTTCGGTTGATTGCCATTGATAAGCCTTCGCATTCCATTCCTTTCGTGCGTAGCATCACATGTGCGTATGTTTCCTCTCTTTCTCATCTGCCCAGATGTCTTTGCAGGGTTGCAGCAAGACTTTAATTTACCCCAAACGAGATCTAATGCAATCCCTGCCCCAGTGCATATTTTGATTTCCGCTTGGCTTTTTCCCCCTGCATTTTTTCCCTTCTTGTACAAATAACACGAAGGCCCAGTGGGCTAACGCTTCGCTTGTACATACTCGTACGCAGCCACAAACCCCCTCCTTTCTCTCCTCTCCTCGCCCTCACGACCGCAAACAAGTAAATAGATACGTTCGTTCAATAGACATTTTTCATCCCTAGCGCACCACACAACCATTCTTCTGGCCGTCGACGCGTTGGCAAGTTGGCGCCTGCATCCCCGCTGCACCCTCTCCATGCGAACGCAAGAGCATTTTCTGTATTTATTCGTCCCCACCACCGTTGAAGATGATGTTATTCTTTTAGAAAAACCACCGCAACTCCGGCATACTTCTTGGATTGGGCCTCCATCGCAGGGCATTGTTGAGAAACCACGCCCGACAGAAAGGGAGTGACCAATGCATACGACACCTTGCGCGAGGCGTCAGCTTCCGATGGGGCCGAGGAGTACCCTCCCCGGAGAAGCCCACATGCCTCCGCTAGAAAAGTGTCATTGTCATCGGTAAAAATATAGTCGTCGTTTTCGTCCTGCGTGATGCCCGCGCACTCCTGCAAAGCACTCGTCAAGTCCTTTTCGTCAGCATCAAAAGGCAAGGCGCATTCAAGAAGGCGTTTGAAGAATCGGCCACAGACTTTGCAGTCAAGGTTGCGGGTGGGGTACACACCTTTGGCGTTGTAATTATCGTAGGAAGGTAAGCTGTACGAGGCGTACACTTTTCCTTTCTTGGTGACTCCGCCTGCGACAGCAGCAGGGGGGGAGCCATTTTCAAAATCACCCGCGGAATAGAGGGCCCAAAAGCCACCATAGCACGCTTGAAAGTCTGCGCTGTAAAAATCCGCACATTCAGAAGGGTCTGAAAACGAAATAGACTGGTCACCGGCATTAACACCGAGGTCCACGCTGAGTGCGCAAGAGATAAAATTCGTGTATGTCTTGTTGCAGAGTTTCTATATATTTAAGGGGAGTGATTGCGAGACGGTGAGGTCAAGACGAAGATTGCCTCCAGTCTGCCGGTGGAACCTTACAAGCCCAATCCCTCCCTGTGGATACGAGCATATACCTTGTCGTCGGGAGAAGCACCGTAGGACATACTTCCACTCTGTGCGGCCACATGAAGAAAGGGCCAAAAGAGGAGACCACAGGTGAAAGTGTTCAACTTCATGACGGCGCTGAAGGCAGGTGATAACGCGACTAACGAGAGCAAAGGTTAGGTTAGGCCGTGTGTCTGGTGATATGTATGAGATTCGATATTATAGTCAGCTCACATACATGAACGCAACATAATCTCTTAGAGGGTAAACCTGCATATTGAGAGGCTTCTCCATTCATGTGGTGTTGGCACACGCGCGGAATTCATTTCCCAATCATTAAGACCATGTATGGTTACAAAATATGACCCATGCAAGTAATAGAATTCACACATCATTTTGTTGGGTTACCTCGTAATCATCGCATCTTTTTTTGAGCGTGTTCTTGCACAAAAAGTATTATATTTGATAAAGAAGTAAATAAAAAAATAAAAAATAAAATGACAGGTTTATTTTTCCAGATTCTAATGTACCAATAATTGTTTTTTGAAATATTTTAATAGACCAATAATGTTTTTTAAAAATAACATGTTTATTTTTTTTCGTATTTTTATTAAAGTACCAATATGTTCTGCCTAAAAAAATAATTCAATGTACCAATAATTGTTTTTAAATATTTTGATATACCAATACCAATTGTAATGTACCAATAAAATAATATAAAGATAATTGTAGCGTGTACTGGGCTTCACATGTGTGGGCTACGTTCATGTCCCAAAAAGAGGAAATTGTCAAAGCCTTGTTGTGCGGCCGTCGCCCGTCGTCGCCCGTAAAATCAGCAGCAAACAGAATTGTATTTGCCTTCGGTTTACCTTCGAAAAAAGCTTAGTCTTCCTCTGTGGTAGTAGGACTTGACAGAATACAGCGCGGCAAGAAGGACCCAGTGTCCCGTAACTCCTCTCTTGACATCTCCCTTGAATTCACTTTATCTTGTTAAATCGCATATTGTATCCCATACTATACTACCTACACACAGACACATACATAGGAACCCTTCTCAGTATAATGTTCATATACCCTCTTCCGCCGCCTTTATGATTTACGCCCCCATAATGTACTGAAGTAACCACCAAATCGTTCGTTGTCTTCGCAGTAGCCTTTTTCCGGCTGGCAACCACGCTTGTGTGTACAGTGATAAGATTCTCAGTCAAATTGCCTTTGTTTTTCCAGGGCCAACCAAAGGGGGTAAAAAGGACACTTTGCTACGAAGAGATTATCTCTAATTCAGATACGAGAATCTGCACTACACACTTGCAGAAGCTGCCACGGATGTATGACATAGATACTCACATGCCAACACTTTGCCCACCTTTCAAAGAGAAACACCACAGGTGAGACTTCCAGAGGCGACCTTTCTGCAAAGGAGCGAAGCATCGTTACAGAGTAATGCGGATGCGTGTTGCTCGATCCGGCCGTCCACGTTTGGCGGTTGTCCTTCTCATCCTTGTTCTGAATTGCGTGCTGCTGCATCATGGGTCGGCGTCAGTTTTTCCTGTTTCGAAGAGTCGCAGTAAAAGGACCAGGCCAGTGGCGAATTTGTCATACGACAAATGCCGACGCCTCCAAAAAGGCTACCAAAACTGCCTAACGTCCACCTCAACGCGCTTGGGGCGGGCAAAACAGGATCCAGGAACTCCTAATTCAGATCGCCGAGCCACCTATTGCAAGATCAAGAATCTTCCGCTGTTGAAGCGATGCAACTATTGCGTGCAGGATTATACATTTTGCACTCCCGAGCAGTACCGATACTCTTCCAGCCTCGAAGAGCTTGTGTATCAAGTCGATCATCTGGGTCCACTTGGGAAGCTGCATGGCCAGGCAGCGACGCTGGCCTATACGCTGCCCAATCGTGTGGCCCAATTCATTGGGAAGGCGACTGGCACCACGCCAGTCCTAACTTACTATTACATTCCGCCCAATAATGGCGTTCCAGGAAGTTGCGAGCAACTGCCCGATAACGCCTCCGCAGAGGAGTTGGCAGAGCTAAACGGTAACGGCACATCTGGGAAGCAATGTGCTTTCATGAGGTGTGAGATGAGGGACAACTTGGCTACACTTGGCAATGTAAGTGGGTACCTTCTAGGACTAGATTTGGTCTGTTTCAATCAAGTGAGGGGGTTTCGTCTTGGCACCTGGTCTGTATGACTGTATCCATCTAATCCTCGTTACGTACTTTTCTTAGGCCATTGGCGACTTGCTTGATTTGGGTTTTAGTACAAATACTACGGAGGCCTACTACACGGAATACATCCAGGCAAAGTTGGGTTCAAGTGTTATCGCGATTACCGGCCGAATGAAGAGCCATCTGCGTTCGACAGCTGGCATACTGGCGGTGGAGGCGGCACTGGATTTGAATTGAACTGCCACTACCCGAATGGTACACTGGTGGAATTCTTTGACGGTGGAGGTGGCGCTGGTGGTGGGTTTCAAGCCTACGAGACAGCGTACACTGGGGGTGGAGGGGGTGGCGTCGGCTCGCAGGTGTACGATTTTACTACTCAAGAGTACATTCATGTTGGTGTCGGGTCCGACAACCAACAAAATTCTAACGGCAACTCAAGCTCCGGGAACGACATCAGATTCGATCCCAACAACGAGTACCTACGCTTTGGCTCAGGTATCAAGAACATTGCGGAGGTACAGATT
>Ga0105054_10011381_pt1 | contig 11108 bp, 6 predicted proteins | sample BON02_FD_78091 | JGI IMG/M metagenome (GOLD analysis project Ga0105054, IMG submission 78091) | Freshwater microbial communities from Lake Bonney liftoff mats and glacier meltwater in Antarctica - BON-02 (megahit assembly) | ecosystem: Environmental > Aquatic > Freshwater > Ice > Glacier... | reverse complement strand
GGGCGATTCAACCTCACAGAATACGACTTAGTGTATGCCAAGAATTTAAACACGGCTCCCACGACGCAGCCCACTGCACAGCCCACAGAAGCAGTAGTAGGAAAGACTCTGACATTCAATGTATCTGAATTGCTGGAGAATACTCAAGTGAATTTAGTGAAGCAAGGCGACAGCTTCGATTTGCTGTCCGCCCTGCAGGAGCTGCAGCAGCAACTGCAGCTGGATCCGAACCTCAATAGAATTTAACAGGAGGGGTCGCTTTCATCTAGTTACCCTTGTTGCAGTTGATGTCTAGATTTTTGTGCGTTCGCGGGCTTTCCATGTCGTCACGCATGTGAGCACATCTAGATATCAACGAAGGGAGGGAGGGGTGGGATCTGCATGTGATAGAGGACAATGGGGGGGTATAATGCGTTATACACCATAGCAGGATAGTAGAGTGTTTATTTGTAAGTTCGTCTAATCCAGTGTTGTTAGTGTAGCTGCTGGGGCGATGCCCGCCTGCTTGGACTCTGCTGGGCTGCCTGTGATAGACCTCGGCCGATGGATATATGTCCGTTTCGATTCGTTTATGTGTTCATTTCTTCACAATATATTACAGCTACCGATATTATAATTAGACATATATGCAATGTCAAGCTGACTGCTCGCCGATCGCTGACCACAGTCAGCTGCACGCGCCGCGCGGCGTCTCGCAGGCCACGCACACCGCGTTTTCTCGGCCGTTGAACAGCGTGCATGACAGACACGCCCACACCTCGGCTGCCTCTGGAGAAGCAGATGCAGAACTTGAGCTGGAGTTTTTGACCGCTTTTGACTTGACCTTTTGAGGGACTGAGGGTGGGTTAGAGATAGTGGCGCTGTCTGCGTCAGCAGCGCGCGAGGGCACTAGACCGGATGCCTCGGTAGAGGCGCCAGCAGATGTCGCTGCGGCTGCCGGCTTCCGTACGTCCGGGGCTGCCGCTTTCGTCTTTGCCTTACCACCAAACCCCAAAGCTCTAAACACACCACTAACAGTGTTTTGTACTGCCTTTTGCTTCTCAGTGTCCATTCCAGTCCCGATGTCCTCACTCGTGTCCACCCCACCTGATCGTGGCCGCGCCGCCGGCGGTTGCGTGGGGGAAGCTGACAGCTTGTTGTTTTGCTGCGCTGGAAGTGGCTTTGGCACAGCAGCAGCAGGCTGGAATTCTGAATCGCGAAACGCCTCATATTTGTCCTCGTCCTCGCAGTCTTCGTAATCTTTGCCGTGATCACCTCCACCCCAATCGTTTTGTCGCTCAGCCTCCTGACTCGCACGTGCAGATGCCGTGTTCTTTAATGCAATTACATGCGGGGGATCAGCTGGGACCGGCAAACGCTTGCCAGTGCCGTCTCTATTTTTGGCACTAAATATATCTAGCATCGAGCTAAAGCTGAAGCCTTTATTGGTTGCATATGGCCGTTTCCACGGCATCTCTTGCGACGCAGCGACCTGCATCCCATCGGGCAACATAGCCTCTTCTCGAATCTGCAGATAAGCTTGTAAGAAAATACTCGCACTATCAAACAAGAAGACGGGCCTCTTGGAATTGTGGTCTCCATCCACAAGAATCAAATTTTTCCCATCACTTACACAAGCGTCGTGTAAACTGGAACTGTGGTGTGGCGGGATAAAGGCATCTCCTGAGGCTGCTACAAACAGGGAAGGCACAAAGCAACTTTTCGCAGCATTTAATGGAGACAGATCTCGAATATCAAATTTCGCACGATCAAGCACGCTTGATCGGATGAATCGCAGCGCAAGAGACACAAGCAGTGACGGCGCATACACTCCTTGCTCCCGTCCTTTCTCGACTAATTCTTCGGCTAGCTGCTCCAGGGATGCAAAAGGGGAGTCCAGCACCATGCCTGCAATGCTGGGATCTCGTTCCGCGTACATGAGGGCCGTCGCAGCTCCCATACTTCGCCCCCACAAAGCTATTGTACTAGTACCGTGACCGGGAACACGCAAGTGCTGCACGACTGCATCCAGGTCGTCCTTCTCAAACGCCCCCAGGGACACCCACTCGCCATCACTGTGTCCAGAGCCGCAAAAGTCCAGTGAGAACAAAGTAGCTCCCATCGATAAGACTAGTGATAGCAGTGGCAGTGCTTCCGGCCTAGCAGATGCGTTCCCATGTAAGTAGATTACGCACGGCAGCTGAGCTTGAGATCGTACTGCCGGTTCCCAATGGGAACATGCAATTGCCATGCCTCGACTGTTGCGCAATGTCAGATCTGTCCTCTTGAATTTCTTCCCCACGAAGTCGAAGGTAGGTGGGCCTAATTGACGCACATCGTACTCACAACGTGGGGGGCGAATGATGGCACACACGACTTGCTCGTAGGCCTCTTTGGCCTGGGCATAGTACGATGGACCAGATTCCCCGCTACTCGATGAATTTCCCATAGTAGATAGTGAGCTTTATCTCCTCTGTGTCTCAAACTAATGAGGACATGTCCATGAACGTGATTAGATCTATGCCAGCTGTACCGAGAGACGCGTGAATGAGAGTCAGCTGAGAGCTCTCTAGGCTGTCAAATGTTCTTTGGTACAACCCTCACTATACGGAATAGAGTCGGAGACGTTTGTGTTATTTTCTTTAATCTCATTTTACGCTGTTTCAGCTTGTATAACGATTTTCGAGCGGGTTAGAAATTTGGTCTTGTAATATACGTTAATCAATGATATTATATGTACTATTATTTAAGTTAATATTGAAAATATATATCTTTGTGTGCATGTCTTTGTATTGGAACATGTGTCAGCCAGTAAGTTGTTGCCGCCGATGAGGTGAGGACCCAGTGCCAGTGCCGGTTGTCAGCTACATCTCCTCTACTTCATCCAACTCCGAGGGCTTCAGCAGTCCCGGGATGCTCTTCTGATACGCTCGCAATTCTTCTGAGACCATTTCTTGTTGCAGCTGCTTCTCTTCATCAAACAATTCGTCATTGTGATCTCCAGCAGAATATTCCTTGACATTAATCAAGAAATCTCGCATATGCTGCTTGAAGGCATTAATGTCGAGAGACACGTCAAAGCACCCATTCACAAACGCGACAACTTGTGCAGTGCTCAGATTGGGGAACGTTTGCAACAGAAGATGTCCGACATGTTCTTTCAAGTATTGCGCGTTATCAGTGAACCCTGGATGTCTCGCAGTATCGAACAGCGGAACCCGCACAGAGCCTGCCTGCACCAGGTGAAACAAGTTCATCAGGATCATAGCTTGCACTTTAAATCCGCTCTTGTGCAGTCTGTCCGTCATGACACCAAGAATGTCTTGGATTAATGCTAACAAGAAGGAACTGTAAAAAGATTGCGCGAATTCTTCTCCTGCTGCACCATTGCCGCCAGAGCCACGGTCACTACCAGCCCCAGCTGCGGCCGCGATGTTGTTCATGAGCTCTAAAAGAATATCTAGTCCAGTCTCAGATATGTCACGTGCGGTGTGCTTGAATGCCCAAACAATGGAATCAACGACCATCTTCTGATGTGCAGGCGGGATCGAAAACAATCCGAAAAAGCAGAATTCATTCGCTGATTGCAAGAATTTGAAAAATCTGACTCTATGCTCCGGATGATCCAACATGTTGCTTGTAATAACTTCAAGAGTGCTTTCGAAAACAGCTTCCATAATGCGCGGAATGTCTGCGTTCAGGCGATGTTTGAACACACTGATAGCGGTGGCAAACACAGTGAGCACTTTGGAGTCTCTCGCACACGAAGGTGCGTTTTTATAGTCAGCAAGGACTTCGTTCATCAAGTTCGGCATGAAGGTTTCTATGATGACTTCTAAGCGCAATGAAGGGTTATTGGCTGCACTGGCATCGTGCCCTTCTTTGCATACTTCAAAGAAGGCTGTCATTAATTCTAACACTTCTCCTTTGAGATGCCTCATTTGTTTGTACTCGTGCTTCTTGACGGCGATAGGGCCCTGCGCGAGCACCGCATCGCGCACCTCCTTGGAGTAATACTGATACAAATTCAGCATATCTAGGAAAATCACGCTTAATTGGTGAGCGAATATGACTCCAGCTGTGCTACAAACGCGAGTATTGATGCGAAGCACTGTGATGAGAGTTTTGATCGTAGTCTGGTCGGACAGCACACTTGTTGATGACTGGGCAGCTGTCATGACATTCCGCCACTGCACATTCGCTAAATCCATCAGACGCATGCAAGTGTCGTCTCTAGCTAGAGATATGCCTGGTCCATAGTCGCTAAGCATCGTACCTGCACTCTCATAAAAACTGAGCACTTGGTGCGGCTGCAAATCGACGGTATGCAAGTGCAGGTCGCCAATCAGGGTCAAGATAAACGGCTGCGGGTCGTCTGTTTGAGGAGTCATAAACTTCCGCTTGCACTTCTGAGCAAGCTTAAGGAATGTATCACATGCCATATCTTGTACTCCTTTGTGATGCTCATGCATGAACTCGAATAACTTGTTGACTACAGTCTTCAAGAACTTCCAGTGAGCCCGGAGGAACCGAGGATATTGCCCTACTATGTACATGATGTTCGATGCTACCACTGCCTTATTGTCTTTCCCCTTTTGTAACTCACATAAGCGCAATAAGTCCTTAATCACGATAACAAGAAATCTCTTTTCGTCGCTTTCTGACATAGCACCAGAGATACTACCTATAGCCCAGCACAATGTGTTCAACCCGCTCCAAGTAAATTGATCGCGGCTGACCTGTGCGTCTAATTTCTCCAACATGATACACTCCGTGTCCTCATAGTTCAGATTCGTAAGTAGCACAATAGCTTCACGCATGGTTTTGTATTGAGCAATCACTTCCAGATCTTTATTCATTTCTCTGACTATCTCTCCATCATCGTTCTCCACGACTATCACCTCCTCAGGCTTAGCCATGTGGTCGATCATAATGATACGCAACTCTTGCAATAAACCTGTGAAATAGAAAAAGTAGGTAGGAGTTCGAGGTGAGAAAATATATCATAGCATATCAAGCATATCAAAATCACATGTTCGACCACTTGTCGCACGCAACCACACATACGACGTACCTGCGAATCGTCGCTGGTTTGTTGAGTTACCTGCTGACTGATCGCCCCCAAGCCCGCTGTTGAAGCCTTTTCCCATGCCCCCGGCACCATGCATTCCGCTGGCGAACACAGTATCGCCCATGCCATTCATCAAGCCCATTTCTTTATCTCTCAAGATGCCTTTCTGCAGCTCACTCGCATACAGCTCCTTGGCGAAATGCTGCCAGAATTCCAAGGTTGTCTTGAACACTTCATCATCCTCACTTCGGATTTTAGATATGCGTAATAAGTATTGCAGTGCTAGATCAACTGCTGTGTCATGAGCAAGATTTCTACCTTGAGCTCCAGCACTGCTGTTACTGAAGATGTCAAAGAAGGGCATAAATGATTTCATGTAGGTGGCCAGGAACAGAGCCAGGCGCTGGATGAACAAGCAATCTTCATCGCTCCCTTGCTCATAAGCTACTGCAAGATCTGCATCCGGCGGGACAATGACGACCAGAGTTTCCATCAAACTGACGATGACTTGTATCAATATAGGCCGGTAACTCTCTGGGATGTCACTCGCGGGCAAGGATGCTACCTCCGTCAAGCAGTCTAAACATGTGGTACGAAAAGCTGGAATTGATAAAAACTTCAACAAATCAGGTAACAAGCTTGTTTCGAATATATAACCTAGTGGAATCCAGGTCAGAAAACGCTGTAAAGTTTGTAATGTAGCCAGCACCAATGAAGCCTTCTGACTATTTTCAATCACAAGTTGGCAGAGGTGATACACACTAGCGAATTCCTCATTCAAGCTTTCCTTCATAGTCTTAACTTTTGCTGCTGTCATGCTCTCTAGCGAATAATCAAACACTTCTTCTGATAACAAGCGTAAGATGCGCATGTTATTTTCGCACAGAGACTCACTCGTTTTGCTACTGGCGACTATGTCACTGATGAAGGTGGGCCACGCGTGAGGCCAATCTTGTTTCAGGATCTGAACCAAAGTCATATTCAAAGAACTAGAGAGGAACTTGCCGTGTACTTTAAGCAGCTCGTCCGTGGCACTGTATGCAAGGATTTTGGAAACAATGTAACTTTTCACTCCTTCCTTCAATTCCGACGGTAGAATTTTCCATCTAGTGTTGATGGCATGGCCCAATGCCTGAAGAATGAAGAACTTTGTCGCCTCGTTTTTAGATGTCTCTAGAACGTCGTAAGTACGCTTCCAAATATCAGGGTTTTCTCTGAGCTTCACGAGAAAAGCATCGGCATTCGCTCTGTTTGGATGACTTCCATCATTCGCCACGGTGACAATCTGATCTAATAAATCGCACTCAAAAGGCTTCGAGAAGTCCAATAGCGCTGCTTCAGCCTTGTCCATCGCAGATGCTAAACTTCTTGGACTTTAAGAAATGTGTTTAATACGTGTGTTCACGTTCTGGGTTGTTAACAGCGCACGTCGACTTCTCTGTTTGAAGAATGAACACAAATTAAACAGACTTTCGGAAGAGCTATCCGCAAGATCGGTTTTTGAGCGACGCTTGATAAACTGAAGAACACGAAAAAGGACTTTTGTTGACCTTCAACAGAGTGAATCTCTGAAAAAGAAGTTCTTCCAAATTGATTGATCTATCAAAAAAATCCAGGCTGGGAAATTTTGAAAGAGCAGAAGTCCCGAGGACAAAGACGAGTCGTACGAGAGAACTCCTTGTCCGGTCGAAATTACCTCAAGTTTGTTGAATGAGTGCTCTAGGAGTGTGCTACAATGGCCGACGCAAGGTGGTCAGTGTCACACCTTCCACACCTCTGCAGAACGTCCTGGAAGAAGCTTGTCTGTTCTACAATCTTGATGTATCAAAGTGTAAATTGAGAAAAGGAAAGACCTTGGTTGACTTGTCGCTGCCATTTCGATTCAGTAGTTTACAAACGAACTCTTCTGTTGATTTAGAAGTGTCTGAAAATCCATCTTCACCAAGAGACAGTCGTCCTGCGAACACGCGTATTTCCATCAAGCTGCCTGGTTGCGCTTCCGCTGAAGTGTTCTCCTTCCCTGCGACTCACACACTGCATGATCTACTGCAGCAACTAGTTCACGAAGGCAAGCTGTCTTCCGCTGTCCTGGAGGCGAAAGCAGAAGCTGAAGTCATTTATCTGCAGAGTGCATTCAGGGGAACGCAGCTGGGCGGAACCACCTTGAGCGGCCTGGGGCTAGCAGGGTTGTCGGCGAGATTTCAACTCAGATACAAGAATAGTGAAGGTCATGCCAAGGATGCCGGCGAGAGCGATGTGCGCACCGCGCAAGCGAAGGCCGCTGCAAACGAGGCAGCACCAATGGACGTCGTTTCCAGCGAATCTAGTGCCCAAAGTACTCAAAGCACTTTCTCTTCTGCGCCACTTACTGCGCAGACATCCAGTGTCATCGACATGCCTGCTTCTCCAGCAGCACCACCAGTCCCAGCCAGTGCTAGTGGTAGTGGAAACCCAGCGGAGCTGATCCATCAGCTAATTCAGACCCACTTCGATGCTGTGTCCCGACCCGCGGTGCTTGTGCTTTCAAAGTATATGTTCAACATTTACGCCGCGCCGCTGGAATCCAAATATAGATTACTATACTTAGATAATAAAGCCTTTGTAGAGCGCGTGAAGCCATGTGCAGGCGCCGCAGCTTTCCTGGCTGGAATCGGCTTCGTGATGTGCGACGTGGGGGGGCGCAAGGCCCTCCGGTTACCAATCATGAGCGTCGCGCAAGGCCATGTAGACACAAGTGCGCAAGAGTCTGTCGAGGCCAGCTTATTAGAGCCAGTGGTACGTGCTCTTGAAGCAGCGTTGGAAGAGCTGCAAGTGCCGCAGGAGGAGCGACCTGTAGCAGTAAATCGTTCTTGGTTACTAGCACAGCGGCAAGCGCATGTTGCGGCACTGCCTGTTTTTGACCCATACAAAACATTTGTGCGCCGTGTAGCAGATGTGAATCCCGATGGAAGTGTTAGCATGGCTGGCTTAATCGGCAGCGGGTCCAGCAGCAGCAGCACCACAGATACCAAACTTGCCCTTCTGGCGACCAAACGCGCGGAGTTGGAAGGACATCCTTCAGACGTCGCGGGCGAGGCCACTGAAGTGCTGCTGCCTTCCATGTCTGCGGAAGCTGCTCCGATGAAAGCTGACAGTGCGGACATGAAAGTGATGAGCTCAGCAGCAGCAGCATCCGCCGAGAGCGAGGAGAAGGCGCCTGGAGACGGTCGCTTGCTGGCCGCTGCTCTCATGGACAAGATCCGCAAGCCAGAGGAAGCGCCGCTAACCACAGCAGCGGTGAGAGCTTTGAAAAAGGCGCAAAATGAAATGGTTTATTCTAGAACATTGATTCGTGTGCGTTTGCCAGAGCGAGTCATTTTGCAGCGAAGGTTCCATCCGCGTCACAGTATGAGTGATGTGTACGCGTGGGTCAGCAGCTGCGTCATTCCCGGTGCAACTTTCGATTTATATGTGACACCACCTAGAAAAGTGTTGCCTGTAAATACTACGACTTTAGCAGAGCTGCAGTTTGTTCCTGCTACATTAATCAACCTCAGCTGGACCAGCGAGCCCAGCGCTGGGCTGCTCCCGCAGTTGCTTGGGGCTGCCGTGGCCGGATCGGGCATGCAGATCCCCACAGGTGTCCCCCTTGTGGGCCACTCAAGCGCTGGTGGTGGCAACAGCTCAGGCTTGCATGAACTAGCAGGGGCTAGCTCGAGCATGTCGGATGCTAAGGACACAGCCGAGCCCAAAGCTGCCGCCGGGAAAAAGCCTTCTTGGTTCAAACTGTAGACTAAAGGAGAAATCACTTGTCGAATCAGCCATCGCTTGGCAATTTAATAGAATATGGAGCATGCCCTGGTGTTTGCGCAAGCGGATGAGACTGGATATATCTTTGCCATTTACTGTTTTGATGAGTTTATGTGTACGTGTAAATATAAGTGAATCAATGTAACTACAACTCTTCGCTCCGTCTCCACTGTCTTCTTCTGTCTTGTGTCTTTTAGTTCGCTTCCACGTCTTTCCATCGCGTGTAGTTCAGAGGCGTTCTATGCTGCAACTTTTAACTTCTCCATAAAAGTATGATACGCTGCCCCGTCGTGGTACGCATACAAGGTTTGGCCCCTCGCCGTGTCTCCCGTGGCAATATTCCCAGCGCGGTCTAAGGAGATGAGCCCCACATAGTCGCCGTCCGCCTCGCTCTCTGCGATTGACTTCGACACGGCGAGGTCCAGCGCCATGCCATCCAACACACGCGTATGCACCTTGGCAGCGATTGCTTTATCGACGATTTGCTCACCGATGCCGGTGCAGGATATGCCCATGCAGGCTGTGGCGTAGTTACCCGCGCATGTCGGAGTGTCGCTGACGCGTCCGGGCACTTCGAACCCTGCCCCCCCCGTGGAAGTGATCGCACAGATGCAGCCTTGAGAATCTAAGGCAACTACGCCAATGGTGCCTGTGAGCCCTGCTTTCAGCTCCAGGTACTCCTCCCAACGCTGCTCCGTCATTGGGTTGAACGGCATCATCTTCAGGGTCTCATTTGCATACTTCATCGCGTGCTCCCCGGCCAGTACGGAGTGTCGTTGCTTGTGTAAAGCGTGCGCCACTTCTGAAGGATATCTAATGTTTTGAATACCGATGACGCCAGCGAACTTGTGCTTGATGCTATCCATGTAAGAGGCGCTCATCCGAATCTGCCCATCTTGTTGCACTCTAGACCCTAGCCCTGCATTGAAAATAGGATCATCCTCTAGTAATCTGGCTGCAAATCTAGCTGCTTCAATGGCATTATCGGTTTTTTCAAGATGTGCTTGACTTTCCTTTATGATCTGATGCAAGTGCTCCGCGTAGGTTGCAAAGGGGGTTCTTGGGTCTTCTCGCGCTCCGCAGCCGCCGTGGATTATAATTCTCTGCATTGGAAAGCCAGTTTTCACTGTCTGAAGACTTAAATGGCCGGTCGAACAAGCACAACGATGGATTTCTCTGCAGATCCGAGTCCCAAATCCGGACCAAATCTGCAACTTTTGCTTCATCCTATTTGCATTTTTCTTCTTTTTTCAAGCAGAGTCAGAAGAGCTAATGCATAAATGATTACACGCATGTACAAGTAAAACTTAGTGATTTCAAGTTATTTTCGCCACCTCGTTCCTCCTCCTCACTTCTTCCTTCCGGTGCTAACATTAATATCAGTTGCCGTAGTGACGGCGCGGCAGATAAGTTAGTGCGTGCACATCCACTGTGACGAAGCAGCGACCTCACTTCGTGCCGCAATTCGCACACATCAAACGCATGTGAAAATAACCTTTCTGCCCCGAAGGACGAGGCTGGGAACATACTCTGTCACAGATCTTCCGTCTGCGGCTGCCTCTGCGACAGCTGCAATCTGGTGAAGGCGTTGTTCTTCGATGAGGAGCTTGTGAATGAGCTCAGGACGCAGCCCGCTGGTCTTGCTCTCGGGACTGGCTCCAGGCCTGTCAATCTCCAAGCGCCTGTAAGCTTGAGATGAATTCCACTCATTCCGTTTCATCAACAGATACATCACCACGCAGGCGGCCCGGCCCAGTCCCGTCCTGCAAGCGATCAGCACATCCCTGCCGGATCCCAGCACTTTGTTCACGTAGCGCTCTGCTATGTCGAAGCAGATGCGGTCGTTGACTAAGGGGTCGATCTTGCAGTACTTGACCCCTTCCTCGCGTGCTAAGCCTGTTGACACGTTGACACGTTGACACGTTGACACGTTTGTGCGTGTTGTGAAGTGTGAAGTGAAGGAAAGAAAATAGTCTTAGAGTTAGAATGTGAATGGTAGGGAAATGTGCACAAAGATATATGCGGGTACACTCACTCTGAGGATGAGGAACGTACCGAACATGTCCTCCTCGCATATCACACAGTCCTTAATTCCTCGATGCTTCAGTTGTACCATGGAGCAGCTATCCCGATCACCTAAATAGAGACTTCCGCTTTTCGCTCCTTCCTCTACTTGCACGTTGTAGAATGCTATCCTTGCAGCGGATGAGTCATATTGCATATGGTTATTTGCGTCACTGAAGTGGATTTTAAGCTCCGAGGGAGGGGG
>Ga0105054_10011379_pt1 | contig 11110 bp, 2 predicted proteins | sample BON02_FD_78091 | JGI IMG/M metagenome (GOLD analysis project Ga0105054, IMG submission 78091) | Freshwater microbial communities from Lake Bonney liftoff mats and glacier meltwater in Antarctica - BON-02 (megahit assembly) | ecosystem: Environmental > Aquatic > Freshwater > Ice > Glacier... | reverse complement strand
GTGTCTTCAGAGGCACCACTAGCAGTTTCATGATGTTTGGTGCGGTGGAGGTCGAGGATGGACGCATCACGTGACTCACGCCATGAAGATGCTTCGCGTGCACTTGCATGAATAAGCTTGACTGCCTGGTCAATCTGATCTTGCAGTCCCGATACCCGCAGCATGGGTGCTTCGTTGCGACCAATGGATGACTGCACGATTTTGGCGCCGCTTTCGCGCTCTATCTTGCGAAGACCACCCCCACCCCTTCCCAGCACATGCCGCATAACTGTCTTGGGAATCTCTACACACACATCCTTTTCAGTCTTCTTGTTATCCTCCTCGGCGGCGCCGGCACGTTTGTACCTGACGAGAAAGCTTTGCTCCCAAAATCTACCAGGGTGAACAAAGGTCGCATGCAGCGGGGTTCCCTCGCTGTTTTTGTGGCGCAGACTCGCTCGCGAGTTGGCGCGAACAGCGTAGAGCCTTGTCATGGCCTCAAAGAGCGTTTCACCATCCTCAAGAAGCACGCCATGCTCGATACCATCATCAGTTTCGGCAGCACCAGTACCGACATCTGCTGCAGTCGCTACGTGGTGCAAAGCACCTGTAGACGCGCGTGGAATCGGAGGAAGAGTGGCATATGTGCCAGAGCCACCGTTACCACCGTTACCACACATGAGCCAGCCTCCCACAGCACCAGCACCTTGGCTATGGTCCTCTTGCATCTCGTCATTATTTTGTGACTCCTGTGACTCTTGTGACTCGTATTCGTGCATCACCGCAATCTCATGCGTTCGTATGCCCGCTGGCCCGCTGGCCTTCGAGATCTTGCCAAAACACAAGTAAATGTCGAGAGGGATGGGTGTTTTTGGCACGGAGCTAGCAGAGCTGTGAGTCGCACTGCGCGCAGCACCGACGGACCGTGCAGCAGACCTACGTAGCATCTCCAAACGCGCTGAGACCGACGACGGTTCAGAAATATCAGGCATGTCGTCATCGTCATTATCAGAGGCAACAGGAATCGAGCTGCCATGCAATGGCGCAAAACGGTTCGATGCGACAGCACCGCCTGATCCTGCAGTCTGATTTGCCGCAGTGAGCGCAATGGGAAGTGACCGTTTCGCTGTACCAGTCACTGCAATCTCGCGATCCCAGCTGTGTATGCAGGGCAGTGCCTGGAACTTGCGTTGAATAGGCGGTGCAGCATCGTGTGAGCGAGGCTCGGCATCCACCAAATGCCGCATATGCTCTAAAAGCGATGGGGGCGCGCCCTCGGGATCATCGCCAAAAGCCTGCATCATAGCACGCAGTTCGCCCTGCTTGTCCTCACGACTTCTGCCAGCACCTGCAACTACGGGCGACTGCAGCATACCCTCCAACGTCGAGCGCAAGTTCTTCACCAAGCTCAGAGGTTCGGCACATAACTCGTGGCCAGTCGGCACCTCTTCGAGATCCGATTTGTCCAATTTGCACTTTTCAAAACGAATCGTCACCCACTGCTTGAGTGCCCTTAGGTCCGAGACCGCACCGTCTTCATGCACGACGAGGGGTAGAGCATCGTGTTGCATCTTGTCCACTGCAAGGCGCAAACACGTTACCAACTTGAGCAGAGCTTCGTCGTCAACACCTTGCAGGACGTTTTCAAGCAGGGCTCCAGCGTCATTGTCGCCAGTGCATGCGTCTGCTGAATCCATAAACGAAAGGAGCATTGCCGATAAATTAGAGGCCAACAGCTCCTCACAATACACCCCTTCGGGCGCCTGAAAAAGTGCCGCCATTTTTTCCAGCGCCTGCCGTGCCTGGTCCTCGTGGTATAGACCCGCCGACCCATGCATTTTGTCGTCGAATTCGAGACTCGCACGGATGTCCAAAAGAGCCGTCAACACCTGCTGGCCCACATCTGTAACCCGAGTGGCGCCTTGCTCGCCACCAAAATGTGTTTCAATCATATAGAGCGCCAGGTCATGAGGCTGGTGGATCAAATGATATGCCCCTGTGCTGTGGTCATGTCGCGGGTCGACAAAAGTCAACGACGAACACAGCGAGTCTGACTCTATTTGCGAAAGACTTAGAATCTTGGCCACAATGCCACAGCGCCGAAAGCTCTCCTCAAAGGAGCAAGACACGGTGTTCATGACGACGTCAAGGCACATGAGCAATGACACCATTTGAGTAGGCGCACTGTCAAGACCCCTCACGTCGCGCCTCTCTATGATATGCGACGGCGCCTCGGAAATCAAATTCTCGAGGCAACGCACTAATAAGGTCTTGAGGTCTCCTGACAGCAATGCACCAGAGCATAGAGGAAGCATGCGCGAAAGAATTGCGAGCATTTGGCGCTTGGTGGTTGCTACATCACGCCCACTGGCACCGACCATGGGCCGACACAGAGCCTCAAGCAACATGCGACTGCCAGACTCACAAAAGGCAATTTGCAAGAGGGGGTGAGCATCTGTAGGTAGGGGCATAAGTTCATGATGCAGTTTTTCGAGTTCATCCTTCTTGAGTGCCTTGTCATGAATTTGAATATCGGCGAGAGATCCATGAAAGCGCGCTTTGTCATCCCTGCCCACGCCTTCAGGAGGCGAGCCCACCAGGATGTCACCAGATGGATCCAAATCAAGGCCTTGCAGCACCTCGCTAGCCTTGAGTTTCGCATCCACGTACACTTCCAGCTGACATTCGTTGCTGTTGTAGACCACTGTGAGAGTCGCCCACCTGCCGCGGCAGACGGCAATGTTAATACTCGTGCACGACGACCTGGGACATAGACCCTGCCCAAACTCCATGTGTCCACGCGTGTGAAGAAAGAGGCTGAAGCCTTTAGCACATGACAGGTTGGTCTTGTCCGCGTCTGAGCTGCCTCCCAACGACAAAAGACATGCCCGGCCAGCACGTACACCAGTAGGATCGAGGTGCTTGATGCGCAAGGATATGGTGAAGGACGAGTTGCCCATAAGCGTCGATGGCATTGGGTAGCGAAATCCTGCCTGTCCTTTTGCAAACGAGCGCTGACCACCTTCCTTTTCAAATTTGAAGCGGCGAACGATGGGCGGGGGCTGACCAATCTCGTCCTCCAATATCCGCAGCACTTTGCCATAGTTGGCAAAGAGGGCTCGCGGGCCATCTGGAGGCGCTCGCTCGATACAGCGTGAGATGAAGTCCAGTGCCGTGAGTCCCTCAGCATCTTTTGTCGTGGGATCAGCCTTGTGGTCCAGCAGAGCACGAACAATATCGGGACGTGCACGCTCACATGCTAGATGCAATGGCAACCGTCCTCCACTTGCCAAGTTGGGGTCCGCTCCGAATTCCTCCACTAGTGCTACCACCACCTCAACATCCCTGTCGTCTGGTGTCTCTTCGGCATAGTTTATAGCCTCCAGAAGTGGAGTGAGCATTCCCTGGATGGCGTTGACATCACTGTCGTCTTGAGCAGCAGCCTCACGTAATGCCACCAGGTCCTTGCTACGCACAGCTGAAGAAAAAAGGCTCACGTGCACGGGCTCCACGTCAAAGGAATTTTCAGCACCCCAGCGATAACCATTTACCCCACCCTTGTCCCATTGAACACGCACCCAGCCATCGCTGTTTTTGTCTGTACCGCTGACAACCAAACCCTGATTGTCCGGACCGCCGTCTTGGCTGTGCCATTTCCAGTCAGGACCCCGTTTGACGCGCGTTCCTGTGGCTAAGTCGCGCGCAAGCGCGCTGCCTGCCCGGCCAGGCGCGGAGCCCTCTACACCAGCGGCCCCAGGGCCCTCACCACCCACGAATCGGCGCCGACTCTTGACCTCTTGCAGGCGCGCTATCTTAGAACGTCGCAGGCGCTGCATTCGGATCTCGAGCTCAGCACGGCGACGATCGGGAACGCCGAGCACGGAGCGGCTACGAAACATCTCTTCCTCACGGATCTCGTCCGCCTCTAGCATCTCCCTCAATTCCATCTCTTCCACGTCATCCTCGAACATCATGTCGCTCATTCTCTTATGATGGTCTGGATCAGCCAACATGCTACCAGGGCCAGCACGCGTGGACAAAGACTTGTCTTTCGCGGTGGCCTTGTGGCCATCAGTCATGCAGCAAAGCACAGTCTCTATCACTCGCAGCAATCCTGCACATGGCACTTGCCTGCCCTCGTGCTCTAGAGCACCACCAATGCACGCAAGCAGAAGCTCTTGGTCTGTAGCTGAAGCTTTTGAGCTCGTGGGCGTGGCCGCAACACCTTCGCTGGACGTACCGCTTGACATGACCTCCATTGCCCCCCCACCCTGTACAGCACCAGCTTGATCGGTGTCAGCTTCATAGCCAAGCACCAACTGACGGAGCACCCTACTCGAGAGAAGACACAGAGAGCAAACCAGCGACACAACCAAATGATGAATTTTGCCAGTGGCAGTCGCGAGGAGTTGCATGACGAGCGGCGCCACAGGGCCTTCCGGACGCATCAGGGAACCCAGCACCTGGTCACAATCTGTGCTCGAGAGACGTCCAAACGACTGCAAGAACGACGTTAGGACTGAGAGTACGCTCTCGATAAGTTTCGGATCATTGCGTGATAGCAACGGTCCCATCTTCTCCAGATGCTGTGCTGTCTTTTGTAAGACTTGCACGCTGGAGGCCTCAGGGGACGAAACAAACATGACGAGAGCCCGCACAGCAGGTTTAAGTTCCACAGCCGAAAGCTTGCCACTTGCACCGGGAAGCCCTGAATTGTTCTCGGACGCGGACATGAAAGTGTGAAATGAGGCCACGAGCTTGATGAGAATGGTAGCGCACTCAAGACGCTCCGACTCATCCAGCCGTGACGACACAGCCGAGCCCGTTAGATTGTCCAGCAACTTCAGCGTCTCCTTGACCATTTCACACACCAGGCTATCCTTGTAATGCGCTAGACGCAAGTCGCCAATACTTTTGACCATGCGCACAACGAAGGGCGCCGTTTCCAAAGACATTCGATGCCGGTCGCGATCTCGATCTTCAGCGGCTGATGGGCATTCATCTAAAGCCCGGTTCATGAAGCATGTAGCCTGGTACTTGACCGCCGTTGACGTTCCGAATCTGGTTTGCCCTATTCATTGTCAGTTCAACCCCGTGCACAAACAGCCACAATTAGGTTGCGTCAAGTTCGGAAGAACTTCCAAACTTTCGGGGTAAAAAAAGAAACCCTGCAACCAAAATCCGCTGACCCAGGCCAACCCGAGTGGCATGCGGCAGTGAGGGTGCCGAAAGCGTTGGGCGCTCTCAGGCAGCGAGGGCGGGATAGCTGTCCCGGGACAGAATGCTGTCCCACAAAGTGACTTACGGAAGTTTGGGTTGCGCTGCAAGCTGGCGCAGCTGCGGGAGAAGCGGCAAAAAGTTCTCCTTGAGCGCTCCCTTGAATCCGCGTCCCCGTTTGGCACTCTCCATCTGCCCAGCGAGTGTGTGACATCAAGAGTAGGCTGACAGGGCGCTTGCAAAACGTCAGAGACAAGACATTTAACGACGTGTCCGCGCAAGAGCAGCACTAGCGTCACCAGGTGCGCGTATGTGCGCTGCAGTGCGCACCAAAAAAGGGCTCGAACAAACAAAGGTGGTGAGAGCAAATTTGCAAAGAGACAGACAACAGGCCCAGATCAACTGCATTCTGCACAAATAACAGCACCTGCCAACCCCAGTACTGCTCCCCGAGATCACGAAAGAAGTCCAGGAGACGTTGCATTTTGGCCTGATCGCTGTTTTCCTCCGCGTCGCCAGATGCGCCCGTCGAATCCTGTGCGTGTTACCAAGTCAAGCTCACGTCTCTTTTGAACGAACCTGGCTTCTTTGAAGTGAGATACCCACAGCACCACGCAACAAATACTGTCTCCTCAAAGGGGTCTTAAACAACGCGCTGCATTTTCCCCCGGAAGAGAAGTGGGTGTACCAGATTTGTGAGACTCACCATGCTCGCATCGGCGTCGTCCGACGGGCACGTTAGGATGAGAAGTGCAGCGAAGTCATCATTTTTCGTTTTGCGCAGCGCCACCTGCACGCAAACAATCACAAGATTGAGTGTCCAGAATACTCTGCCCCTGAGAAGGGGGGGTTAGTCCCCCCCACTTCTTTCCCCCCCCAAAATCCCAATTTTGCACAGGTGCTCAAAATTGGGATTTTTGGACATCCCCCAAAGTCCCGTGTGCCCCCTTTACCCCTGGATGGCCTGTTCCCCTTTGGCCAAACTCACAGAGTATCCGAAGTGCTGTGGAACCTCCATGTGTCTGTCAACTCCCGTGGCCCGAGCCCCAGAAGGCAGTGTCCGGGCGACACTCCGGGAAGGGGTGGCTGGGGAACAACAGCCGTTGAGGAGGCAGGAAAACAGGGAAAACGGTGGTAATTTGGGCCCAAACGTTAGAGCCTTCACCCTTCCAGGATAAAGACCTTCCAACATGACTGCGTCGGTTCCCTCAAGTCCTTGCCCCGACTTGCTCCGTTACGCGAACCTAGGCCGAAATGCTTACAGCTCATCTGGCATAGGGGCGAGGCTAGAGTCGCCGCCGGGTGTGCACATGCTTGCACGCACTTCTAGGGCTAGGTGCCATTTCTGCATGCTTACACATGGCGCAAGAATGCTTTCACACATGCATTTAACAGGCGCTGGTGGACTCACCCTGGCGGCCTCAAGAGGGAAGCCCTGCGACACAAGCTGCTGCAGGACACTTTCGTTTACTTTGACCTCACCCTGATCTTCGCCCTTCCACACTTCACCCCGCACCAACGTCTGCAGCCGCTCGGGCCATGCCATTGTCGCTGGCGTGTCGTGTGCGCGATGTGCGATACTTGTACCAAACCACTTCACGGCATCACAATCGCACACTCACAGGCACGAGATCACCACGGAGACAACGCCCAAACGAACCTGCCACATCTGATCTCAGTAACCCCGCAGCTGCTCGCGCCAGAGCCAAGCCGAAGAAGAATTCGCGCAACAGTCCTGATTCCAGGGCAAACTCTAAAGTGAAACACAAGAGGTGCTCGCCCTCACACGCTATCCGCTGTTCATGACATGCAAGACATAACGTAGTCTAGCTCAGTAGTTACGCACACCACTTACCACACGCCTGCCGTCCAATCTTCTTCCAAGAGGTCGTCTGCTTTGCCCAACCCAGCTGCTCAAAATGATCAAAACGACACGCTTTAGTCAACTTTGTGGTACTAAAATTTCTCAAGAAATTTATGGCGCGGATTCCAAAAAAAAAGACCAGTTTCTTCAACTTTCTTGGGGGTCCTGAACTGGTAACCCCGACGGTGCAGTGGACCTACCCTTGCTGCCTTGCATGCTGTTGTGTTGATGCCTTGCCTAAATTTACTAGGGTGTAGGGTTTAGGAAAGTAAATGGGGAAAAAAAAGCCCCCTACCCCTAGCGCTTCTCAGCACAAAAACACTACTTTTAAAATACGAAACTCTTCCCTCCAAACTCTACTCTCCAAAACCCCCCCTGCTCCTTGCGTCACACCCCGCCACTTGCACAGCGCCCCCCCGCCCCCTTGACCAGCTGATTCCCCGCCAGAATCAGAGGTTAAGTTGCTTGAAAATCAAGTCTAGTACATGTTTGGCCATGGAGGGACTTGGGCTCTTGACCTGTCTGGCGCGGGTCTCTCTCCCTCAGGTTTGGATTTTTTTTTGAGGGGACTGGTCCTTGCGGGCCGGTCCCCCCCCTCTTCTCGAGTTGCTTGCATTTCCGCCGTTGCTGCTGTGTTTATTGCATTTCCGCCGTTGCTGCTGTGTTCATTACACCAACTAAGGGTTCTGAGTCACCAGGCAATGGTCGTATAGGAGTGATAGGTGCATTGTTTTTTTTTCCATCTGAGGCCGTTGAGGCGCGGCAACTGCGCGCTGAAGCGCTCCGTCGCCGCGCGTTCCACATAAACTTCACTCTCTCTGGCCGGCCCATTAGTGCACTAAGACACTGAGACGTAGTCGGATACTCTTGACGTATCGGATTCCGTACATGCCAGAACTTGTTCCAACAAAAAAGACGGCTGACATGGACGGTCTACGCCCTTTCCCTGACGACCCTTACTACAGACGTGGGCCTGTTCATATGTGTCTCTATGCACGAGTACGTGAGACTGGTGACTGGGACCTCTTCCTGGGTCCCCTGGAATGGGCGAGGGCGGAGACTGGTGGAGCTGACCAATGGGTGTTATAGAGGAGGGGATTCCCAGGGGTTGCCAGAGTCACGGTAAATAAAGTAACCCCCGTGTCCTTGGGATACCCACTATCAGTTTTCAATAAAAAATCTACTCTCAACTCTACTCTCAAACATCCGAGTCCAAACTGCACCACGCCCCTTACTAATACAAACGGCTTATTGAAGTTCGCAAATGTCAACGCACTCCATCCGACGTGATCGTCACGAACAGGCCTCGAGAATTTTCTTTTCAAGGAGGCGGTAAGCATTCCGAATAGGCGGTCACGCCGTTTCTTACGATACCCACCATATCACCCCTCAGTGACGCCCAAGAATGGAAAAATAGCACTCTGGTTGGCCACGAACGGGTCGATTCCCGATTTTCGGGCCAATACTCTTGGTGTTGGCTGGTAGTGAATCCATCTTCACTGAGATTACTGAGTATACATGTAGCTCATATTCTAATCTAATATAGACCCGAGTTGATTTTAAGTATAAAAGTGACTAAAATAGTGTACCATCGGTTCTTATTATTGGACGAATTCCGTTTTTGTGAAGCACATTTTACTACATATCAGCGGTCCGCGGCCAACACGAGTGCGATTTCTCCATTCTTGGGCGGGGAACGATTGGGGCTCTTTTTCAAAGGAATTGAATTCCTTGCCAACCAGACGTGTGACACGCATGTAGCGACACAGCTGAAAGCGGTACTCTGGTATACGTCGAGATGCAGGAAAAATTCAAGGTGGAACAGGAGGTCACCTCAAGCATGTCCCACAATCACAAGCACTCACACACGCTCTCGCTCTCTCGCGCCCTCTCTCTCTCTCTCTCACGCACGTTACTCCTGGCAGTGTGAGCCAGTTCGCATCTCAGAGATTGCTTTTTCGATCTCGGTGCTATTTTGATTGCAGCACACGAGCCGCCAATCCCTGAAGGCAATGGGAGGCAGGTGCTTATCGACGATGTCATGCAGCGCAAATCGACTGAAGCAAAAATTGCTACCTTGAATGCAGCGACTGAAATTCTAGCTGTGTGAGTTGATCGAAAGAAACCCCCCCCCCCGGGGGGGGTTCCTATTTACTATGTTCCCTCATCAAGAACCGTGTGTAAGAGGACCCACCTCGAACAACCTGGTACAAATCCTTCGAGGGGAGTCCTCTTACACACGGTTTTTCATGAGGGAACATAGTAAATAGGAAACCCCCCCGGGGGGGGGTTTTCTTTCGATCAGAGTAGCGTCGAACCCCTTTCTCCTGCAATGCAAGGGCCATTATCTCAAGGCGCGACAATTTTTTTGCTTCTCTCAATGTGTGCTTCATGGCATCTTCGATAAGATCCTGCCTCCCGTTGCCTTGAGGGATTTGCGTTGCGTCTACTGCAATCAAGACGAAGTTCGAACTTCCTTCTTCTGAGATGCAAGGGATGCCATTCTCTCAAAGCGCGACAAACTTCTACCTTGCACGCAGCCACGCCACACGTATGAACGAGTCACGGCGCACATATGCACGAGTCGCGCGTCACACATAACATCGAGACATTCATATGAATGATATGTGACGGAGGTGTGCACCGTGACTCGTTCGTACGTGTGGCATATCAGTGATATGAATGAGTCACGGCACACATCTGCATGAGTCACATCACACGCATGCTCGAGACATATCGGTCATGCAAATGCGCGGACTCGCCCTTTTGCAGATTGTTTTTTGGCGCCATTGAGATACGAAACTTGGGTTGCTGTTCGCATGACTAGTGGGAAAGAATGAAAGAACGGAAACAGGATTGTTTTAATGAACAAGTTCAGAATGTGACTCTTCGGAACGAGACTGGTGTGTGTGTGTGTGTGTGTGTGTGTGTGTATATATATATGTGTGCGTGTGCGTGTGTGTGAGTGTGACCATGACTCCTCGGAACGAGACAGGGATGTAAGTTCCTCTAGAACTGGGTTCTTTCTTTCTTTCTTTCTTTCGAGTTTTCAGACATATACACGACCCATGCGAGGCGGATACGAGTCAGTGTTAAGGTTTTTTTTTTTAATCAGTCATCAGTGACTCATCATGAATGTAGTGTGTCGAATGACTATACGTGAGACATGACTCATACCTATGGGTCCTGTATGTGTCAGATCCATGAGTCATGTCTCATGTATGAGTCAGTCGTGACTCATCATGGATGTATTTCTATGAATGAACTTTGTCAAATGACTACATAAGAGTATATGAGACCCAACTCATACATAAGACATGACTCCTGCATATGAGTCATGTCTCATGTATGAGTCAGTCGTGACTCATCATGGATGTACTTTGTCACATGACTATATATGAGTATACGGGACGTGACTCATACATAAGATATGACTGATGCATATGAGTCATGCCTCATGTAAGAGTCAGGGCTATGCCATGGCATGTCTCACGTGTGAGTCATGTCTACGAGTCATATCTCATGTGTGAGTCCGGCCTCCTGTATGCGACTGGGATGTCGAACTATTGGGCCATATGGGGTGGCTACGATGAGTACGCTCATTAAAATTATAGGTCTCTTCTGCAAAAGAGCCCTATAAAAGAGACTATATTCTCCAATAGAGACCTGTAATTTTAAGGAACCTACTAATAGTAGCCACCCCATACCCCGGTTATTTACAGGAGGACGACACCCAAAGGCTTACCCAAAAAAAAAAGTGGGGGGGAAAACGACAAAGAAAGAAAAAGGGGTTTATGGGCGTGGCATGATGTCTATAGTTCAGAATGTGTGGGGGAGGGTGTTAAGAGCGCACGCATCCGCTCGTTCACTGCAAACTGTGCGAAAGAGAGAGGGAGAGAGTGAGGGAGAAGGAGGGAAAGAGTGAGAGAGAGGGAAAAAGGGAGGGAGAGAGAGAGTATGTGTGGGAGAGAGTGTGTGTGAGAGAAAGAGAGAGAGAAAGAACGAGAGGGAGGGAGGGAGGGAGGGAGGGAGGGGAGGGGGGGGGGGGAG
>Ga0105054_10011377_pt1 | contig 11112 bp, 6 predicted proteins | sample BON02_FD_78091 | JGI IMG/M metagenome (GOLD analysis project Ga0105054, IMG submission 78091) | Freshwater microbial communities from Lake Bonney liftoff mats and glacier meltwater in Antarctica - BON-02 (megahit assembly) | ecosystem: Environmental > Aquatic > Freshwater > Ice > Glacier... | reverse complement strand
TGCGACGCTCCGAGAACAAGGAGAATCAGAAAAGTAATGGGTTTGATTGGCGTTCGATTTTTCATAAATTTGAAAAGTTTTAAATGTTACGATTTAAAATTACCAGCCCCTTTGAACTTCGGTTTATTGGGGCTTTTTATGTGAGTATATATACTCATTATATGACTATTCAAAACTAGAAATAAAAACTAAGTATCAAATTTGAATGGGCAGGTTTTGTGCATAATTCTTTGAATAACACAAGAAATATTTCTTTAATTTATGAAATATATAAAATATGGCAATAATGAATATATAAAGGAGATAAGTTTGATATTCTAAAATATAACAACTTATATAAAGCTTTATTGAAGTTATAGAAATATATTAATTGGAAACAATAATGAAGAATAATTGAATAAATAATTGAAGAAATAATACAATTCGACTAGTATATGAATTGTTGGATTTAGGTATAAAATATATAAGTATTTTAGACTAATATATTTTTCAACAATGTGCATTCTTTTTAATTATTAAAGAATGCTTAAGCTTATGGCAATTTCAAATACTTATTTAAAGAATTAGTCAATTAAGAGTATACTCCGTTCTCCTTTATGTTTTTCAATTGAAAAGATGATTTTGCAGTATCACAAACAGAGCAACAATAACCTTCAGGAACTTGGTTAAATTCTACACCAGCTGGTATGTCGTTTAGTTCGTCGCCATAAGTGGGATCATAAATCGTGAAACAGGATGGGCATTGATGAAATGCAGAATGCTTTTTACTTTCCTTTTCCGTAGACTTGTCTACATGCGTATCATAAGCTATATGCTCATTGAAATTCAAAATGGATTTTCTGAGTTTTTCTGGTAAAGAAAACCCTAAGATATTTTTTGCGAAATAGGCCACTTTCCTTCCGTTAGGATCGTAATCGGTGGTATACGTAATGTCGTAAAGCTTAATAATAGGGAAGTACTTGGGTCTTTTTTGACGCACGAGTATAGAGGCAAAAACCTCTGTTTTAGGAAAGGTCTTTACACCTAAGCATATGCCAAATGTTCGAAGGTCTTTTAAATTAAAATAGTTGACCAGCTGATTCTTAAGTTTAATGGCCTCAAAAGAATCATCTTCTATTTGCCAATTAAGCTCATTAGCGGCATGCCTAACGTTTATGTCATGTTTTGCCAAAAGTCCACTCCAGAAGGTCCTGTCTGCCTCATTTATATTCTTGATAATAATTGATTTCCAAGGTGTTAGGCAAATTTCGCCAATTTTTGTTTTAAGGCATAAATCACATAAGTCGATTAGAAAATCTACATCAAAAACTTCTCCTCTTCTATAAATACCTAGCCAGGACTTTTTGCCATATCTGTTGAAACCTTCGTAATATGGGAGGGTAAACTTTGGTAAGACTAGCTCTTCTTCTACCGGCAGCGTAATTAAATTAGGGAGATGGTCAAAATGTATTTCTCCTCGACATATTCGCTCATCCAGAAGCTTGGAAACTTTCGCTATTTCATTGCTAAAGATTAATTTTTCATAAACTACTACATCATTGGTTTTAGGTTTTCTTGTATATAAGTACCAGAAGTTTGGATGGTTTGAAGAAATGAAATTTATATGCCCAGAAAAGAAAGGTGTAAAGCTCTGTTGGCTATCAGAGATATTAATTTTCACTTTAGGGTTATAGTCAAAGACATCCAAAATGTCTTTATAAATACCTTCTCTAAGCCAGCTTCCTCTTTGAAAAACCTCTTCTGATACATAAGAGCTAACCACGTTTGGATGTGGGTTTTCATCTATGTAATAATCAATTTTGGCAGCGACCATTTTGTTTTTAAAAAGGACTTCGTGAGCAAAAGAAAGGTAAAGAATCATCTGCTGGCGAAGGCCAAAACGAATCTGGTCAATTTCACAATCTTTAGCAATTGACATGATCGTTTTAAGCTCGCCAGGGGAAGCAATGCCGCCAATGAAATTGATGCGTATAGTATAATGTAGTGTCATATTAATTCTTTAGAAACGCTGTCTGTTTATTCTAAAACCAAGATTTCATTTTCACGTAAAGTGGCTTCCAATATTCCTCTTACTTCTGGTCTACATGAGCCGCATCCAGTACCAGCACCGGTCGAGTTACATAATTCTTTAAAATCAGCACAACCATTATTTATTCTGTTTTTTAAATTCCCTTCACCAACATTATTGCAAGAGCAAATCAGTTTCCCTTCAATAGCCTCTACTTTTTTGCCAGAACGAAGAAGTTGAAGTCGTTTTTCGGAAAGTTCAATTCCTTTTGAGATGAGCTCACGATATTCTAAAAATTCAGATTTATCTCCTATTAAAATGGCTCCAACAAGTCTGTCGTTTTTGACTAGGCATTTTTTGTAATAGCGTTTCGCTTTGTCAATGAAAATAACTTCTTCGTAGTCTTCAGCACCTTTGGGGATTTCTGTTTCGCCTAAAGAACATAGTTCTACGCCTTGCATTTTCAAGATATTCATAGAAAGTGAACCATCGTAATGAGCAGCCAAGTCGCCGGCTAAGTACTTTGCTACTACTTCTGCTTGCTGTTCTGCGGCAGCGGTAATTCCCCACATTTGACCTCTCCATTGTGCTATTTCACCACAGGCAAAAATGTCTGGGTCCGAGGTTTGCATATAATCATTAACTTCTATTCCTCTATTGCAATCGAGCCCTGCCTCTTTAGCTATTTCTATAACGGGCGTGGTCCCAGCAGCTACCACAATTAAGCTACAATCTAATTTCCTTCCAGATTTTAGGCGTATCCCTTCAATGGCCTCAGTTCCATAAAACTGTTCTACTTCGTCATTATAGAAAGTTTCTATACCTAAACCTTCTATTTCTTCATGCAGTATAGCACTGCCAGTAGGGTCTAGCTGCCTATCCATAAACCTACCGATACGCTGAATGACGGTGACAGGCACATTCATTTCTCTCAAAGAAGCAGCTAATTCTAAACCTAGAAGCCCTCCACCTACAATTACGGCCTTTCCGTTTTTTGCCAAATAAGGAGCCAATGAATCCGCATCTATCCGATTACGCATATTGAAAATGCCAGGTATTTTAGGGAAATTACGTGGCATAAAAGCCTTGCTTCCCATGCCTAAAAAGAGTTTGTCGTAGAAATGCTCTTCGCCATTGGAGTCCACCACTACTTTGCTTTTTGTGTCAATGTGCTCGATGCTAGTTCCCTTATGAACTTTTATTCTGTTTTCTTGGAATTGGTCTTCTCTAAGTTTCACTAATTCTTCCCAACCTTGGCTTCCGCTTATATAGTCGGGTAGCATTACTCTATTATAGAAAGGGTATATTTCTTTGGAAAAAACCTCAATTTCATCTGTTTGATTTAATTGACGATAGGCCGATATAAATCCCAAACCAGCAGAGCCAGCACCTATCACTATTATTTTTTCTTTAGCTTTTTTGTACGTTTTTACTTCGACAGCGGCGTACTTAAAATCAGGTTCTTTTGAAATAGGGTCTACCAAGTCGCTGGTGAGGTTATTGGCTCGTGCAAAGTTATTGTTGACAATTTTGCCCCAATGCATAGGTAAAAAACAAGTGCCTTGCCTTACGGTATCGGTTAGTTTTGCCTTTACTTTTACTTCGCCACGTTTACCGTTTACTGTGACTACCTGATTTTCTAGAATCCCTCTTTTTTTAGCATCTAAAGGATGGATTTCCAGATATGGCGTATCTATATGCTGGTTAAGCTTATTTACTTTTCCTGTTTTGGTTCTAGTGTGCCATTGGTCTCTTATTCTTCCCGTTAAAAGGATCAAAGGGTAATTTTTTGAAACTTGTTCTGATGGATTTTCTCCATCCACAGCATAAATTTGAGCCTTTTGATTCGGTGTAAAGAAAACCTTATCTTCAAAGATTCGACTGCTAGCATTGGAAAATGTTTTATCTGCGGGATAAGGCCATTGAACTGTTTTTTCTCTAAGTAGATCATAATTGACGCCTGAGCAATCTATATTGGTGCCAATAGTACTTTTTGCGTACTCATCGTAAATGTCAGAGGCAGAATTGTACTTAAAGTGGTTTCCCCAGCCCATTTTAGAAGCAAATCGACAAATGATTTCTGCATCTGGTAGGCATTCGCCTGGGGCATCTATTGCTTTTCCCAAATAAGAAATTCTTCTTTCTGCATTGGTCATCGTCCCTTCCTTTTCTGCCCATCCAGCTGCAGGAAGCACCACATCGGCAAATTTCACAGTGTCGGCATTTTGAGAAATATCCTGCACCACCACAAATCTTGCTTTCTTTAAAGCGGCTTCTACTTTGTTAGAATCTGGCAAGCTTACTAAAGGGTTAGTACAAATTATCCAAATGGCTTTTAGTTTTCCAGAATCAAGAGCCTCAAACATTTCTGTGGCCGAAAGTCCGGGTTTATTAGAAATACCCGCTACTCCCCAAAAGTCCTCCATTTCTGAAATATGAGAAGGGTTGTTCAATTCTCTGTGAGAAGCAAGCATGTTGGAAAGGCCACCCACTTCTCTTCCGCCCATGGCATTTGGCTGCCCTGTTAAAGAGAAGGGCCCATTTCCTGGTTTACCAATTTTTCCCGTGATTAAAGACAAATTGATTAAGGAAAGGTTTTTGTTGACACCGATGACACTTTGATTTAAACCCATTGTCCACATGGACAAAAAGCCTTTTGCTTTGCCTATCCATTCAGCTGTTTGAACAATTTGCGATGCATCAATGCCGCATGTTTGAGCATATTCGGTAGTGGTTTTTTCAAACACCTTTTTTTTATAGGCTTCAAAACCATCGGAGTGATTGAGTATGAAATCACTATCTGTATAGCCATTTTCAATCAATTCTCTGCCAATAGCATTGTTAAAATAAACATCTGTCCCTGGAATAAGTGGTATAAATAAATCTGAACTGGAAGCTGTTTGCGTTTTTCTAGGGTCTACGCAGATAATTTTAACATTAGGATTGGCCGCTTTATGTGCTTCCACTCTACGCCAAAGAATAGGATGGCACCATGCAGGATTAGCCCCTTCTACCAAAATTACGTCGCTAAGCTCAATGTCGTCATAACATACCGGAACCACGTCTTCACCCAGTGTTTTTTTGTAACCTACGACAGCCGAGCTCATACAAAGCCTTGAGTTGGTATCAATGTTATTTGAACCAATAAACCCTTTCATGAGCTTATTCCATAGGTAATATTCTTCTGTAAGACATTGTCCTGACACATAAAACGCCACAGATTCTGGCCCATGTTTGGCTATAATACTTTTAAAAACGGCTGCCGTTCTATCCAAAGCACTATCCCAGCTAACTCGCTGTAGAGGCATACTTCTGTGCATCCGCATTTCTGGATAAAGGAGTCGGTCTGAGGTGTCATTGACAGTATAGTGGAGGTTCATGCCTTTAGAGCAAAGCATTCCTTTATTTACAGGATGGTCTATATCTCCTTCCACTATTATTTTGCCGTCGCTAGTTTGAGATATCTCTATCCCACACCCTACGCCGCAATAACTACAAGTAGATTTTAATTTCTTTAGCATTCCGATTCTGTTAAACTGTTTGATTCTAGATATTCTGCTAAATATTGAGGGCAGCTTTTTACAGTTTCACCAATGACTATTACTGCTGGGCTAGTTATGCCTTGGTCGCTTATTTTCTTTTCAATGGTGTTCACTTCTCCCAAAACCATTTTTTCATCAGGTCTTGAGCCGTTTTGAATGACTGCCACTGGAGTGTTCTCTTTTCCGTGTTTAGCAAAGAGTGCCATAATCTCTTCAATTTTATGCAGCCCCATTAAAATTATTATAGTGGCTGATGACTGTGCGGCTAAAGCCATGTCTTTAGGTAGTGTGCCTTCTTTGGTATGGCCTGTCAATACCCAAAAGCTATCTGCCACACCTCTTTTTGTAACAGGAATTCTATTCAGTGAAGGAACGGCCACACAACTACTTATGCCAGGAATAATTTCTGTGGCTATGCCAAAAGATTCCACATATTCTATTTCTTCGAAAGCTCTTCCGAAAATAACTGGGTCGCCACCTTTTAACCTTACCACATGTTTGCCTTCTAAGGCATTGTATACAATTATCCTATTTATTTCATCTTGTGAAACACTGTGCTTGCCAAACCTTTTGCCAACAAACACTACCTCGGCATCTGCCTTTCTATATGTTAATAGAGAGGGATTTGCTAGGGCATCATATAGTATGACATCAGCACTATTTAAAGCCTTTAGGGCTTTTAGCGTAATTAGCTCTGCGTCTCCAGGGCCAGATCCTACAAGTGATAGTTTCATATTAATTTGAGTATAAATACTTAGTATATAGAATTATTATTTATTTGCAAATAAAGTAAAGTATAAGATAAAGTCCTAGTATTAAATAGAAAATATTGCTCATACGACTTATTGTGCAATAATATTTTTTATATTTAGAAAATAGCAATATATTTGAAACAAGAAAAAATACTTAGGTATAAATAATATTATTTTAATACAATTTAGTTAATTTCTGCATATAATAATTTAAGTTAATAATGAAAAAGTCCAAAATTGTTGTCATTGGGAATGGGATGGTTGGTTATAAGTTTTGTGAGAAGGCCATAGCTTCTTCACTTAAATCCCATCTTGAACTTGTCGTTTTTGGTGAAGAGCCTAGGCCCGCATACGACAGAGTGCATCTAAGTTCCTATTTTGGAGAAAAAACCTTGGAAGAATTAACAATGGCTCCTATGTCATGGTATGAAGAGCATGATATAAAACTGCACCTTGGTGACCCCATCTTAACATTAGACAAAGAGAATAAACAAGTTATATCACATAGAGGGATTATTGAAAGCTACGATTACCTGGTTTTTGCTACAGGCTCAGGTGCTTTTGTGCCTCCTATAAAAGGAGTTGAACTGGATGGTGTGTTTGTTTATAGAACCATAGAAGATTTGGATATGATGAAAGCTCATGCCAAAAAAGCTAAAAGGGGAGTGGTCATAGGAGGTGGTTTATTGGGTTTGGAGGCCGCTAAAGCACTTTTAGATTTAGGTGTTTCAGATGCCCATGTGGTGGAGTTTGCTCCTAGACTTATGCCGAGACAAATAGACAAAGCTGGGTCAGGTATTTTAGAAGGTAAATTATTTGAATTAGGTATTAAAGTACATGCGAATAGAAACACAGAACATTTTACGGGTGAGAATGTCGTAAACGGATTAAAATTTTATGACGGCGAAATCTTGGAAACAGATATGGTAGTGATATCTGCGGGTATTAAACCAAGAGATGAGCTGGCCAAAAAAGCTGAAATAAGCACGGGTCCTAGAGGAGGAATAGAAGTCAATGACTTCATGGAAACTTCTGCCGAGGCTATTTATGCTATAGGCGAATGTGCCTTATACAATCAAATGATATTTGGATTGGTGGCTCCAGGTTATGAAATGGCCGAGGTGGCTTTAAACAGCATTGCTAAAAAGATTATAAAAGAAGAAGTTTCTAAACGAAATCAGTTTAGTGGTTTTGACATGTCCACTAAGCTTAAGTTAATAGGAGTAGATGTGGCCAGTTTTGGAAACGCTTTTATTGAGGCTCCATATTGTAAATCCATCACTTTTGAAGACAGTTCTAGAGGAATATATAAACGTGTCAATATTTCAAATGATGGTAAAGAACTATTAGGTGGCATATTAATAGGTGATGCAGAGCAGTACAATATGTTATTGCAAACAGTTAATAATAAACTGCCAATTCCAGAAAATGCAGAAGAACTAATTTTGGGTTCTAGAGGAGGCCAAGAGTCTGGTGGAGGAATAATGGCTATTTCCGATTTTGCACTTATTTGTTCTTGCGAAGCAGTAAATAAGGGAGATATTTTAAAAGAAGTAGCCAATGGTTGTAGTACATTAGAAGGCCTTAAAAAATCTACAAAAGCTTGTACGGGTTGTGGTGGATGTACGCCAATGGTAAAGGATTTATTGAATGCCGCTTTGGCAGCTCAAGGTGTCTTAGTACGGAATGTCATCTGTGAACATTTTGACCATACACGTCAAGAAATTTTGAGTTTGACGAAGTTAAAAGGCCTCAAAACGTATGATGAGGTTTTAGATAAAGTAGGAACTGGTGATGGTTGTGAAGTTTGTAAACCCGCAGTGGCGTCAATTCTTGCCAGTTTATGGGGAGAAAATGTTTTAGAAAATGGACGAGTAACGGCACAAGATTCTAATGATAGATTTTTGGCTAATATTCAGCGTGGCGGTACATATTCTGTAGTTCCTCGAATTCCTGCTGGTGAAATCACTCCTGATAAATTAATTGTGATAGGAGAAGTGGCTAAGAAATATGGCCTCTACACTAAAATTACGGGTGGCCAACGGATTGACATGTTTGGTGCCCATGTGGGCGACTTACCAAATATCTGGGAGGAGTTAATTGCTGCAGGTTTTGAAACAGGACAGGCTTATGGGAAATCACTTAGAACGGTAAAAAGCTGTGTGGGAACCACTTGGTGTAGATATGGCGTGCAAGATGCTGTGAGCTTTGCCATTGAAGTAGAGAATAGATATAAAGGACTTCGTTCGCCACATAAACTCAAAGGTGGAGTATCTGGATGTGTGAGAGAATGTGCAGAAGCAAGAGGAAAGGATTTTGGAATTATTGCCACAGAAATAGGCTGGAATCTTTATGTAGGTGGTAACGGCGGAGCCACGCCACGTCATGCAGAATTATTAGCCACCGACCTTAGTGATGAAATGTGTATTAAACTGATTGATAGATTTCTGATGTTTTATATACAAACTGCCGAACCACTTCAAAGAACGTCTAAATGGATGGATAAAATGGAAGGCGGTTTGGCCTATTTAAAAACGGTCATCCAAGATGACGTTTTGGGTATCTGTAAGGAATTGGAAGCTGATATGCAAAAACTAGTGGACAACTATACCTGTGAATGGACGGAAGCAGTGAGCAATCCTGAAATCAGGAAACGTTTTACGCATTTTGTGAATGCACCTGAAGAAAAAGATCCTACGGTCGAGTTGGTTCCTTTTAGAGAGCAGGTGAAAGCGAAAGATTGGAATACTATTTAAAACATGTAGTAATAAATAAAAAATGGAAGCAACAGTAGATACAATAACTTGGGTAAAGGCATGTAACGTAAGCGACATACCTAGCAATGGCGGCAGCTGTGTTTTACTTAATGGTGAGCAAATTGCCATATATAATTTTGAAAGAAGGGGCGAGTGGTACGCCACACAAAATTTGTGTCCGCATAAGCAGCAAATGGCTCTTTCTAGAGGCATGATTGGGGCTTTAAGAAACGAGCCTAAAGTGGCCTGCCCTTTTCATAAAAAAAACTTTTCGCTTAAAACTGGAGCCTGCCTTTCTGGAGATGATTATAGCATAAAAACGTATGAAGTAAAAGTAGAAGGTGATGAGGTTTTCGTAGGTATTTGAAATGAAAGTGGGAGATTTGACTATTATTATATGAGAGGAAATTTTTTAAATGATAACAATAGACAAAACCGTCGCTAAAAAACTTACGGGACAGTACATCATAGCTCTGTCCATTGTGGCCATTCTCACCATTTTAGGGCATACTTTAATTCAATTTACCCTCTTAAATGTGTCAGATAATAGTCACGTGGTAAATTTGGCAGGTCGTCAAAGAATGCTCTCACAAAGGCTTACAAAGTTATTTTTACTGAAATCTTACGGCGAGGAAAATTGGACAAAAGAGTACGAAACAGTTTTTGAAGAGAATTTTCAAGATTGGAAAAACACGCATATTGGACTTAGAGATAATGCTTTAGTAGATATTGAAAAATATGAGGTGAATAACTCAGAACTAATCAATACCATGTTTGTTGAAATAGAGCCATATTATATCAATATGGAAAAGTTCTTTAATGATGCTTTAGCAGGAATTGTATTGCATGAAATGGAAGTTTCTTATCTGCTTCAAAACGAAAATGATTTTCTAAGAATCATGGATAAGATTGTTTTTCAATATGATTTGGAGGCAACACATAGAATTAAAATGCTCCGGAATTTCAAGTTTTTAATACTTTTTCTAACACTTCTTACTTTGTTTATTGAGTTCATTTTCATTTTTAAGCCTATAACCAAATACGTTAAAGGAGTGGTGAAAGAGTTAACAGGTTCAGAGCAAGATTTACTTACAGCAAATAGTCAACTTTCTGTTTCAAACAAAATGCTTCTGAAATCGCAGGATAATTTGCACAAAGCCACTCAAGAAAAATATGAGAATAAGAGAAAACAAGATCAGGTAAGATCTGCCTATCTTTTGGAAGGCCAAGAAGAGGAACGAAAAAGGATGTCTCGCGAAATACACGATGGTTTGGGTCAAATGTTAACAGGTATTAAGCTCAGTTTGGGAAGGTTAAATACGCCAGATATGAATTCAAAACTACGCAAAGCTTATGAGCACATGAAACAGCTGACGAATGAAACTATTGAGGCTACTAGAGTGATTTCATTTAATCTTATGCCAACGGTTTTGAACGATTTCGGCATGGCTTCGGCATTAAAAATATTTGCACATCAAGCTCAGCTGGATAATAAATTACAAATTTCTGTGGAGGTTTTTAACCCTGAAAAAAGATATGCTCAGAACATTGAAATCAATATTTATAGAATAGTGCAAGAAGCCATTAATAATATTCTGAAACATGCAAAAGCCAGCACCGCAAAGGTAAAATTAGAAGAAAACAATGGCCTGTTAGAATTAAGCATTACAGATAATGGGCAAGGCTTTAATCAAGAAAAGTTAAGGTCTACTCGTCAATCTTTGATACATAATGGACTTGAAAATATTAAGATGCGAGTAACTCTTTTAAATGGTACGTTCAGACTAACTACTTTAGAAGGAGAAGGAACTGATATTTTCATTAAATTGCCGTTCGAATCTATTGAATAAGAATGGCTGATATTAGGATTTTATTGGTGGACGACCACGAGGTAGTTCGTAAGGGAATGAGCTTCCTTTTGGAAGATGAGGAGGGCTTGACCATTGTAGGTGAAGCAAGCGGAGGCAGAGAGGCCTTAGAGAAGATTCCTTTATTGGAGCCTAATTTGGTTTTATTGGATATTAATATGCCAGAAATGAACGGAATAGAAACAG
>Ga0105054_10011373_pt1 | contig 11114 bp, 9 predicted proteins | sample BON02_FD_78091 | JGI IMG/M metagenome (GOLD analysis project Ga0105054, IMG submission 78091) | Freshwater microbial communities from Lake Bonney liftoff mats and glacier meltwater in Antarctica - BON-02 (megahit assembly) | ecosystem: Environmental > Aquatic > Freshwater > Ice > Glacier... | reverse complement strand
AACTGCAGCAATTGCCGGGTTGGCCAGGACTCCCTGGGCACTTGCAGCAGCTCCCAGTACACCACATTCATGATCAACGTAACCGTGGACCCGTCAGTGAGGCCGACCTGCCGTTCGGGGGACACCAATACGAACAGATCCTCCGCCTGGCACACCAGGCCAGCAGCAACATACAACTGCCCGTGGGAGAACACTTCAGTTCGACAGTCGTTACCGGACTTGGCAAACGTCTTCCCTGGGCCTTGTACGGGGAGCCAGAGTAACCCAAGCGGAGGGGGAACTGCTTCCAGACGACGTTGATGCCAGCCCCCGGCATGACTCAAACTGGACACGGGGCAGGAATACGGTCCGAGGAATGGGGTCCAGTGTGGCCAGCTTGACAACGTGGGCACTACCGGTATATAGTACCTCTATGTCCCAACCAAAAGTTTTAAGTATTCCCACCAATTTTCCGAGAACCCTATTTCAGGCTATTTGGATAGGCCTGTGTCCATACATAGTCTGTGTAGATGCGGCTGATGCGCAAATAACAGTCACGGTGGGCGCCATTTGGGTCTTGATATGGATTATCCTGCCAATGATGCTCAGATGCTGGCCATCATTACTAGTATAATTTAATACCCGATGCTGAATGCGCAATAGCGGGTTTGCACGGCTGGCCAACTAGTGTCAGAATCATGTCAATCTCATTATGTTGCCCGACGTCGTCCAAAGCTTCTGTACCTGATCTGCAAATTTGGCATATGATGATAATGTAACCGCAAATTGGCTATCGACTGCGCTGTGGCAGGTTTGCCGCTAGTACACCTTGATTAAAACAGCAGCGTTGGTTCCAATGGGCTACCGCGTTAATTTCCTGGTCCCAATGCCCCACACAGCGTCGTGTATCCAATAGCCACCGCTTGCGCACCTTGGTTTTGATATCCAGCAGAAATGCCAATAGAAACGGCGCCTGACCTCTCAGACCTACACGTCCGCCACCAACATTGTACGACTTTGACACGGGCCCAGTACAAGCCATGTCTTACTATGCGTTATTTTGAACGGGCGCATTATTGTATGCGCTCACCTATTAATTTGTACGTAGTCGTACATCGATGGCATCCTCTTCTGTGGGAGTAGCTATCAAACACGCCAAGAAAAAGGGGCGGATCCCTCCCCCGCCTCAGCAAAGCATGGACACGCCAGAAGTTGAAATTCAACGCAAGATTACACCAACAATAAAGCATATTTTGAGCAACATGCTCGCTACTGAACCATGCGATCGGCTTGAACACCCCCCCATTGACGTTCCGTTGGATGAATGCAATCAGGAGGAAGCCGAAGAAATTCTGGCAGACAGCAGTGTCCTTCCCATGTCAAACGCCATATTGCTGCATGTGCCCACATCGTTATCCCCGCCCCTCCCCGAAAACGCAGTGTATATCCCACCAAAGCCTGTGAACGCACAGCCGTCGCGCACTACAAGTATATGGGGACGGCTTTTTGGATTTACTTATAACAAATACGATTGATCTGGGCTTCCACATCTCGCAATGGCGAATGTCTGTGCAAACACGACGGCGGCATGACCGGCTTCGGCTCCGTGAACGAAGACACCGTGAACATCAACTCGCATTCTGAAGTGCTCGTTTCAGACGAGATTGGCGCGATTGGAATGACCACGGAATCATCAGAATTTGACAGATACGACATAATGCTCAGTCGTGTCCCCATTGTATTTACGTGTGCCAAAACACACGCATCTCTTTCCAAAAAAATAAACTTCTGGATTGTATTTTTGTACCCAAATAGGAGTCGTTAACTCGATTTCAAAACGCGTGCTCAAAGGGCACCCTCTCCGCCTGCCGTGTACCCGAACATGACATTCTGGTATCCGGCAGATCGCATCGTCGTCACAGCCTTCACACCGTACAGGTAATCCTGCTTCTCCGCATCGTCTCTCTCGACGGACAGGTTCAAATGAGCAGTCGCTACTCCGTAGACGGATTTCTGGTTGATCGATGGCACCGTCTTCCCTAAATTGTTCTCAACCCACCAATCTTTGAACCGGGAGGTAACCTCCGTCATCCTCATGCGCCAATCGTGCTTCAGATCGTCAATGTGATTGGAGTCGGGTATGGACGCCACAGATTCTATGGCGGTGGCAGGCCTGCGCGCATCCGCGGATTGGATGAGGTGGCGGATGTCTGCAGGTGCCAGAATGATATCCCTAGTCTCCTCCAAGAATCGAATGAGGGGTTGTGTGCGCCGCAAGAACTCTGTCCTCGAATCACGGAGACGGTCTGGCAGCATGTCGTCAACGCTGCGCTCCCCCACAGTAACCATTGCCATACGGATGTACCTGCGCACCAGACGGACTAAAAACCTGCCCGTGCTTTTCATGAAACGTTTCTGAACAGTTGGGTCTTGTGTCTTTGGTGAAATGTCAAACGGGAACGGGATGATACGACGGTGCAACGCCTTCATGGTGTCGTTTTGCCAGGCAGTGGGCTCCTCGTTACCGAACGCGGCTCCTTGTATGCGCCACTGTATGTCCACAGCGGTCATGTTCTTCACGTGCACAGGGACGACCTCCCCTGAAATCATAGACTGCAGCACAGCGGTGGGGAACCTCCAATCCTTCTTCAGCTCGGTGCACAGCCACACGCGCTTATCGTGCACGGATGCCAGTGCCCACTGCTCCTCGCAGTTAGCGGGGATGTTGCCGACGTTTGACGCGCCGAATATTTTCAAGATGGCCTTCGCGATGGTAGATTTGCCGGTAGCTGCCCATCCTTTAATCACCAGGAACTTTTCCCAATTGTCAAACTCACCCACAGAGAAGAACAGTCTGCCCAGGAAGACATCAAGCCACGTGCGCATTTCGTCGTTGTAATCCTGGCTTGCGACGATCTGGTCGTAACCAGGGACGCTGAGCTCGGACAGCTCAATCTCCGTCCATGCCGGGTCAAAGTACTCATCGATGTGATTCACACAGCAACAGTCTGGCATGGATGTGGACCCGTAGGCGTAGAACCGGTTGTCGCGAATATCGTAGACACCATTTTGAAAACTGAATTTCTTGGGATCAGGGGCAAACTCTGGGAACAGGGGGCTGTTTGCAGTGCTCATGTACTTTACGCACGTGCGTCCACCCTGACTGTAGTTCGTAATGAACTTGTTGAACAGAGTGGACTGACTGTGCTGGTCAACGTTCCTGTGCATCCAGGTGCTGATGTCGACCGTGGACCCGTGCTCAATTTTAGGAGCCCATGCCTGTGTTGGCGTGATTGTGGACTTGCGTTCATCCTCTCGCATGCGCATTTGGTCGTCCTCCTCGACTAGCCTGCAGTCCACATCACGGGCGTGACGGTGGCGACCGCACCTAGCTCTGGCCATGGTTATGTCTTCAGCAAAGCAGGCGAGGTCGCTGCACTCTTCGCAATCTGGGTTGTCAGGCAGTGGGCGCCACACGTCCACCACAGTCATGATCCTCTCGTAGACCAAATCCTTCTTGTGGCGTAAATTCAGCCGCCATGCCAATTCCAAAAAGTACTCTACCAATTCGGTGGATGGGGACTTTGTCTCCTCGGTCTCGATCCCGAAATTCCAAAATGGCTTTTCGACAGCAGGTCCACTGGCGGACGCACCTCCAGCAGCGGCACGCAACAGTGCGCGCTCCGCGTACGCCGCGTAAAACAGCCGGTTCTGTATGGTACGAATGGAGTTCAGTTTGCGCGTGCACGCATCCGCCACGTGGCCCTCGCAATTGTACAGCTTGAAGCTCTTGCTTTTCTCTTGGATGATGTTCATGTTGGCGATCACAGATTCGTACATGGAGATGATGGCTTCGGGGGAGCCGTTGTCCACAGCAGTTACGCCCATGGACAGCAGACGCTGGGTGTTGTCCTTGCACTCTACGAACTCGTCAGAGGTAAGTTCACGGTGCAGTGCGTGTATAATATTCACGCAATCCATGCGGTTGAATTGGGAGGGGTCATCGGGTGTCACGCGCGGGATGGTGAAGAAGCTCTGGCTCGTGTACGCTGACGGGGCGCTCTCGGCAAGGACGACGACATTGTCGAGGACTTCATCTACGAGTAGAGTGACGGCGTCATCGTACTCACCAGAGGGGTCGTACGCCTCTGGGACGATGAACATGCCAGCGTGGAACATGATCGATGTTCGGTTGAGGGTGAGACGACGGCCATCCTCAGAGACGGCGAGTATGCGGCCACACACGGGCCAGACCTCATCCTCAGCGACAATAGCTGTGGACATGGGCGCGGGAAATGCTGATTTCAAATGTGGGGAATACAAATATTTTTTTTCTTGCGAGTTTTTTTTGGTGTGTAATATTATTTGTCTACGCGTGAATATGTGTCTGGCCGGTGTGTGTGTGTGTACACTTCACTCGTTGAATATGAAACGCACTGTAGTATTTGTTGGTACAGTACAATGTAGAAGAGGGTTGGCAAATGGACGTGGGTATCCTCAAGCGGGCGTATCCGCACATTGCACCTGCTATCGACAGTGTGGGGACGCTCATCCGTCAAATTCCAAAACACAAGGGTGGGAAATTCTGCGAATTGGAGGCAAGAGTCGGTGTCATCAGCACCGATGCGCACGGGAAATCGTACTTTAAATCTGGAGCTGGTGACATGGACACGTCATTCATCTCCAGGGTATTGTGCAAATTGGAGACGTCAGATGTGTGGAAATCCAAAACTGATTGGACGGAGCAGGTGGACAGGTATTACCTGCTGCCTTCTGGCTTGGAAGTGCGGACGACGACTGAGGGTGTCATCAGGAAGGAGGGCGGAGAGAGTGTGCAATGCGTGGTCTCTCACATGATAAAGACGGACGTGGCCCACGCAGATTTCAAGTGGGAGGTTGCAGACCCCAGGTGTCTGTTGGCTTCGGAGACTGGTGTCGTCTTGGATGTCCGTGTAAGCATCAAGCAGGAAGAGACTGTGTTCGAGGATGAGCTCCAAGACCGCGTAGACGATTTGCACGTAGTCCGCATAAAGCAGAGGAAGTCGTTCAAGTACGCATCCAAGACGGAAGATGTATGGTCTGTGGACATTACGCAGGTGTACCAGGCGCCCACATTCGTGGAAGCGTTGATGCTGCTACGTAATAGGCACGTATCTACGTATGAAATGGAGATTGAATGCGAAAATGCAATTGACCATTTGAAACACATGGACTTTGATTACGGAAGGTTGGCGGCGAGTTTGCTGCTAAAGACGGCGGATATGTTCGAATGTGCCAATGGACCGAAAATACAAGCCAGTGGATCAAGGCTAGTGCCACAATGAAATCTTGGCTGACATTTACGGATACTGTTTGGCATGTACCCCTGCCGTCAGTTTCAATTTATATATTCGCACGGCAATGAGTCGGTGGGAAGCATTGCTGCGTAAGCAAAACAGTAGTGGTCATGTGGAATTTACTACAATAACCGGCGTCACGATATTGGGCACGGGTGCGGACACTGTCGCCATGTGCCCTTCTGCGAACCAGGGCACGGCAATGACGTGCTACTGCTGCTGCCCTGTTCCGTACGACCCTACGTTCTCCACGTGGGTGGCTGTGTTTACGGTGCCCATTGGCGAAACCGATACTCCCTTGCATGCCGATGATTTGCCGTTCCCGCTGGTGTTGCCGCTGTACCCGAATAAGGACATTATGCTGCTGGCGTTCAAAGCCAAGCGTGCTTGCGGCGAGGCTCCTCCCACTGTGTACCTGCATTTCCCGTCGAATCTGGAAATTCTGGGTCCGTTGCATTTATCGTCCGCGCTTTGGAGAATGGCAGAACCTGCGTGGACGACTGCGATCCAGTCTCTGTCCATAGGTTCGTGGTTGTCGTATGCCTTTGACGGGCTCTGGTCTCTGAGTGCGGAGGCTGATATCAGTGCTGCGGACGAGGATGCTGACGAAGCTTTGCCGGCGTTCGAATCTGCTTCGTTGTTGTGCGTATCTGCATCGACAAGGCAGGCTATTGACGCTGTCGACGTGGATTCCAGCTCTACTGAAAGCGTGTGCGATGAGGAGGAGGAAGCAGAAGCTGGAAATGCAATGGCGGATGACAGTGAAGGGACATCGGATGAGGAATTTGATTACGGAGAAGCGTGCGAAGAGGACAATGAGGAAGACAATGAAGAGGAAGATGACAAGGATGAGCCCGATGATTAGTTGGGACACACGTATGTTGTCACGTATGTTGCCACTTGTTTTACGAATACAGGATATCTATTTACTGATAATAACATTATACATAACCTAAACATGGCAGCATTTTTTGTGATTGGGTCAGAGTCCCATAGTTCCGGCATGTATGCATCTGCAGAATTGACGACAAAGTTCAACGATGAACTGACTGTATTTTTGGCGAGGCCAAGGACGGCAACTATTGAAGGTGGTTTGATCGAGATTAACGGGTCGTATTACATGACTCCACAAGCTGAACGTTTAGTACAGTTCATTCGAAATTCCATAAGTCTTGACGACCTTAAACGCGCGAATTTTAAAACAATTTTTACGCAGTTCAAAGAGCAAGATTCACCTGATACTGACGATTACAATTGGTACATACAGAAATTTGCAAAATCTTTACCCGTATCTCCGTTTGAATGCAATTGTAAAGACGAGAGTTCGGACGCTGTCGGGCTTTCCAAAGCGGATGTGTTTTTGACATTTACAAACGGTGGTGCTGGATTTGCGACCGTAAAAGAGCAAAACATTGAATCTGCCATATCGTTTTGTAAAAATATTTTGTCATCGCAAGGGTCGCAAGGTTTTACCGAAAAAATGCGCGAGTACGCAAAGGCGAACGAGGATAAGTACGTTTCTAACCGCGAAGAGGAACGTAAAACAAAATTAATGGGTGGAAGACGCCATCGCAAGCGGTCGTCCACGCCCAAGAAAAAGTCCACCCGTGGGTCTTCGTCCCATTCCCAGAAAAGGCGTTCATACAGAAAGTATTGAAATTACCAATATGCATTTTGTAAATAAGGTTTGCGCACGAATGCAAACGTAAGCGCTTGTATGTTCGACTCAATGTCATCCGGAGTCAGTGTCATCGTCTTATTCGCGCGCGAGAGAATCTCGATGCCACCAAGCGACACGAGCATGTCCAACACGTGCTCCTCCGCTTCGGATGATAGCCATGCAATGGACGGGAAGCAGTTCCTGACGGACTTCATAGCAAAATAGCAGTCATCGTCGTCGACCTCCGGATGGAATACCATGCCGAATATTGTAGACACCATGTCCGTATGATTCAGAAAAAGCGACACGGCTGTGGGCGTGTTTGCCATCAGTACCAAATACACAATGTAGACAGCGCAGTTTGTTAATTCGTCCCCTTGTTTCAACAGAGTTTCTGCCGTCTTGTAAATACCCAGATCGCACAGCATCGTCTTTGTGCGTGGGCATTGCACAGATGCCAGATCTATGAGGAGCATGACAGCGGCGTAGGAAATGTCAGGAACCAGACACCAAGGTGCTGTCGTCACCATGAAATTAGCAAACATGAACAAATGCTCAAAACACTGAAGCTGAGAGGGGCCAAGCGCGCTTCCAAGCGCGCGTGCAGCTATCAGCAGACAGGACATTGCTTCAGATGTTGCGGACGCATCGCCTGCACTTGCGATTGCAATCAATCTTGGGATCATGGCCATGGCATCCGCAGATGGCAGGGCGCACGCCAGCAATTGGCCGATGGCTGGCAGCATCAACGCCTGCTGTGGCAATGTACCGCACGATTCCAGGACGGACATGAGGACGAGATGGGGCTGCAATGCGTGCTCCCACACCAGACGCGCACAGCAAGGGTCGGTGGCAATGGCCTCCAACACGCCAGCCGCGAGTACAGGCATGGACCCTTCCACATTCACTGGCTGCTTTAAACCATGGACTACATACTCCACAATTGGGTACGATCGGAACGAGCTCAGGCGTTGTTCGGCAGACATGCCCATAGCAAAAGGATCAAACAGGATGGACAGAATAGCAAAGCCGGTGTCTGGTGATGTGGAAGGCAGGAACACGGATGCCAGTGCGGTTTCCATTTCTGCAGTCGTCAGGTATGCGCACCGACTGCGGAGCTCTTCTATGGACAAGGGGAGTGCACGCACTCGGCTGCTGTCAAAGGCAGCAGCTTTGAGGGCAGACCTCCGTCTAGCAGCTTGCTCCCTGCCTTGCTCTTGCCATTTGCCAATAGTCATGTGGCTATCGGTCTTTATGTTTCTGTTCCTCACTGACATGGTATGGCGGTCGTTCACACAGTCGTTCACGGACAATGTGCAAAGTAAATGTTACGGCTACGTGAAAAATAAACCCTAAATATGTAACTGAATCCTTTTTGTTTAAATTTTTATTCGGGAAGATGTCTACCCGCCAAAAACATATTGCCGTTCCATCGTCTAATAGCCCTCCCATTCCTGAGTGGTCCACTGCGTATTGGTACGTGCTGAGGACGGCAGCTTTGCAGGCGAAGGCTGACCTTTCCGATGCGGACGCGGCCCTGCTCATCTCTTCATTCGAGGCGTACAAAATTACGCTGCCTTGCCCCAAATGCAGGGCGCATTACGTGACCGATTGGGTTTCTTTCCCATTCACACTGACAGAGGCCAAGTCTCCACAGCTCGCTATGAAATGGGTGGAGGATCTCCGTATTCGGATTGAAGTGCGCGTAAAGGCAGAACGGGACACGGAGGCTTCAGCAGCAAGGGCTGCCACTGCGGCTGCCACTGTGCGGACAAGACCGTCTCCGTCTGTACTTCCACCAACTGCACCGACGGCGGCTGTGGCTCCTTTAGCGAAGCCCAGGCGCGTGGCGGCTCCTGCTGCCATACCCATCCGTTCTGACGCTGCTACCCGTCAAATTGCAATTCAATCAGCGGTTCAGCAGACTGTAAAGAGGCCGGGTGGATGCAACTGTGGCAGGCGGCGTTGATTTACCTTATGAATACACGCATGAGATATACATTGATATTATTTCCTACCTGACATGCCCCATTTTGGTACTTCGTATTTTTGTGATTGCAGGGTGCAGTCGCACGGTTCCGTTTTCCCGGCATCACCTGAGATTGCAGCAGCTATTGCCCTATCTAAACGGTCCGTGTCTGTCCTCCGCTGCAGTGTTAAACATGCCTGTTTTTCGTACACCTTCCCGGGGAATAACGGTGATGTGCACGTCTGTAGCATGGGTGCGTGTGACTCCTCTTCGTTGACGGCCGTCTTTGCAGCGGCACGGTCCGCGTCTACGCGCGCTTGTATGGACAGACGCAGGTCTCTGATCCATTGCATAGACAGCGCCCGGTTTTTTGCCTCCCGCATCGTGTACGGCGTCTTGTCAAAGTATGTCTTGTAATGCACTTTGCACTGCTGGCAGCATAGGGTTACTTGCAGCCCCCTGAATGTGTGTATGAGCATGTCAGCGTCTTCATCGGTCAGAGAGGGGTCTGCCTGCAATCCCGCTGCGAACATGAAATACCAGTAGTGCAGTGACCACTCGCGCTGGTGTGGCGATTTACTAGATGGGACGATGAAATCAATTTGAGGCATGGTGGGGGGTGTTGATGGTGTTAAAATATACGCATCATATTTCACTGCGGGGAAAGGGGAGTCATACATTTCAACAATTTTATTCAGCCATACATAACACATTTGCTTCCGTGTTATCACGGGTAGGGTACTGGCATAATCACGACAACCGTTTGAATAAAAAAGAAACAAAAAAATGATTTCGCACAGGAACAAAACCGACGGAGTTTCTTTTCTAAAGAATTGGTTGTCCACGCCAGCACCTGCCTCCATGGACTCGAAGGCAGCAGCTGCACCTGTTGTGAAGAAACGCAGACGCGCGCCCACGGCCGCGCCGTTGAGCCGTCACGAGGAGAGGGAGCCATCCAGGCAAGACCTCCACCAATTCTGGACCGATGTCCGTAACAGCTCCCTGCAGGAGGTAACCGTATTCTGCGCGGGGCATCCTGAACTGTTGTCGTATTGGAAAGAACGGGAGGATGATTTCTACGCTGGCGTCCCTGGGTATCCTTCTGGCATGCGCCCGGGCCCATTGTATGAGTACGCTGGCTTGGGCTCGGATGACCTGAAAATCGCGTCGATGGCTATATTGTTCGGGTACGGTATCGACGTCCCGGAGCAGTGCATGCTTGAATTCCTGAGCGGATTGTTCAGTCCAGATGTTCAGAGTGAGGACATTGTGCAAAGGGGCATGGAGCGCATAATGAAAAAACTGGACGGTGCCGTGAAAATTGCACCGCGCGTGCAAGAGCTGGCAATGTACGCAGCCGCACTGCACGGGAACATGCGCGTGTTCCAGCATTTCTTCCCGCGGACTTCGCGCAAGACGCTGTTTGACTCGGCCCCAGGTGACACAGTCAGCGTCCTGCAAGCTGTCCTTGCATGGCCTGACCCGAAAATACGGCGTGATTTGGCGTCTGAAATCATGGCCAAGTCATCCACTGCGTACATTACCATGCCTTGCAATCCGCTGACTGCCTTGGAACAGGCTGCCAGTATGCCCGACCCTGAAATGGTGACCATGCTCCTTGTGCGGTTAAAGACAGACGGTACGTTGGGCAGCTGCCTCGACACTGTTGTCTCTGCCGTGTGCAAGTGCATCCAGAAGCAAGCAGGGGAGAGGGACTTGTCGGGGGAGACGAACGCTGCGTACGCAGCTGTGCAGACACAGCTGGTGGCAGTTTTGGACGAGCGCCACATTGTGAAGCTGCGAACGTACTTGCACACGCTGAAGGAAAACGCCATAAAGTGCAAGGCGTCCGCAGACCCCACTCATCCTTTGCACCAACAGGCAACCTCGGTATTGGCGCTGTTGTCACAAGCCATGGCGGTGTGCGTGTCCTCGGTAAAGTACTCGTCCGCGTTGAGCATGCACGTACTGGCCAGGGATGCGCAGGTAACACGGTCGGAGGAGGCTATATTCGAAGACAAGTTCCACAGCCATTTGCGGCAGATTAATATGGAGCAGGACACCCAGATTGAGAACGCAAAGCTGAAAGAGGATAACAAGAATCTAGAGGCTGTCATTAAGAAGCAGGCCATGGACATGAGATTGATTCAGGCGCAAGCTGTCACGATTT
>Ga0105054_10011367_pt1 | contig 11117 bp, 9 predicted proteins | sample BON02_FD_78091 | JGI IMG/M metagenome (GOLD analysis project Ga0105054, IMG submission 78091) | Freshwater microbial communities from Lake Bonney liftoff mats and glacier meltwater in Antarctica - BON-02 (megahit assembly) | ecosystem: Environmental > Aquatic > Freshwater > Ice > Glacier... | reverse complement strand
GAGAAGTATTCGAACATGTCCTACACTGCGCTCGCCGAAATTCTGGACGCGAAACTGGCTGGCTGATGTCGGCACCGGGCAAACCCGCGCCACTGGCCGGGCTGAAGGTCATCGAACTTGCCCGGATTCTGGCTGGCCCCTGGGCTGGCCAGTTGCTTGCCGATCTGGGTGCGGAGGTCGTCAAGATCGAATCCCCGGACGGCGACGATACCCGCCGCTGGGGCCCGCCGTTTGTTGAGCATGGCGGGGCGGTTTCCGCCGCTTATTTCCATGCATGCAATCGCGGAAAAGCGTCTGTTGTGATTGATCTGGCGAGCGCGGCTGGGCAGGCGCAAGTGCGGGCCCTGGTCGCCGATGCCGATATCCTGATCGAGAATTTCAAGGTCGGCGGCCTTGCGAAATACGGCCTCGATTACCCCAGCCTTTCGGCGCTGAACCCGCGCCTGATCTATTGTTCGATCACCGGATTTGGACAGGACGGCCCCTACGCGCGTCGCGCGGGCTATGATTTCATCATTCAGGGCATGTCGGGCCTGATGTCCTACAATGGCGCGCCTGAGGGGCAGCCGCAAAAGATTGGCGTTGCGCTGACGGATGTGTTCACCGGGGTTTATGCGACGACCGCGATCCTTGCCGCCGTGCATCAGCGGAGTATGACCGGAAAGGGGCAGCAGGTTGACATGGCCCTGCTAGACGTGGGGACCGCGATCAATGGCACGCAGGCGATGAATTACCTCACCACCGGTGTGTCGCCGGTCCGTCTCGGGAATGCGCATCCGAATATCGTGCCTTATCAGGTGTTTGATTGTGTGGATGGTTATATCATCGTGGCAACGGGCAATGACGGACAGTATCGCCGGTTCTGTACGATTCTCGGGATGGGGACGCTCGGCACTGACCCGGACTACCTGACCAATGCCGATAGGCTACGTAACCGCGAGGCGCTGATTGCGGCATTGATGCACGCGACCCGGCGGCAGGAAAAGGCCACGTTGCTGGCGGCCTGCGAGGCGCAGGGAGTACCTGCCGGGCCGATCAATGACCTGCACGACGTGTTTGCCGACCCACAGGTCATTGCGCGGCGCATGCGAATTGATCCCGAGGGCGTGCCGGGCGTGCGGTCGCCGATCCGGTTCAGCGATGCGGATCTGGCACTTGATCGCCCTTCGCCCGCGTTGGGGCAGGATCAGCGCCTTATCGCGGAGTAACTTTTAGCTTGGCGAGGGCGTGGTCGATTGGTCCCCAATCGGCGATTTCCAGTCGCACCGGCAGCGTCAGCACCTTGGCGCGAAAGGCATCAGGCAAGCGCACGGCATCTTTCTCGGTGGTGACAAGCTGTGCCTGTCGCAGCTTTGCCTCAGTCTCAAGCCGCTGCATCAGCGCGGTCGAGAGCGGTTGGTGATCCTGAAGCGGTTCCGCGCGGATGACCTCGGCCCCGCAGGCGCGCAGAGTGGCAAAGAACTTTTCCGGGTGGCCGATCCCGGCAAAGGCCATGACCCGCAACCCTTGCCATACCATCCCGGTCTGCAACGGCACAAGCGTGCCGGTCGCACGCGGCAGGTCACCAAGCGTGGCCCCCCATAACTCACCGAACTCTGTCTGCGCCGGAGCGTGGCCGATGGACAGCAGAAGGTCGGCGCGGGCCAGCCCGGTCCGAATCGGCTCTCGCAGGGGGCCGGCGGGCAGTACCCGGCCGTTGCCAAAGCCACGAGCGGCATCGACGACCACGATGCTGAGGTCCTTGAACACCGTTGGATTCTGAAAACCGTCATCCAGAACAATGGCTTCTGCACCTGCCGCCTGCGCCACCATTACGCCTTTGGCCCGGTCACGCGCGACCCAAGTTGGTGCAAAAGCAGCGAGCAGAAGCGCCTCGTCACCTGTCTGAGCGGCACTGTGGTGTCGTTCCTGCACCTGCACCGGGCCGGTCAACCGCCCGCCAAAGCCGCGCGTGACGATATGCACGCGCAGGCCCCAACCAGTCAGGCGCTGCACCAGTGCGATGGCGGTCGGTGTCTTGCCTGTGCCGCCGATATTGATGTTTCCCACGCAGATGACCGGCACATCGGCACGAAAGGGCGTGCCGCGAGCCAAGCGTGCGGCTGTGAGCCTAGCTGAAATGAAAGCCAACGGCGCGAGGGTGCGGGCCTGCCAGCCGGGGATTGATGGCGGGTTGAACCAGAATTGCGGCGGATTCATGGGGTCTGCCCCAGCCGGTCAATCCGCTCACGGATCAGATCTGCAATCCGGTTGACGACGGTAGCGCCACTGGATGTCACGTCCCATGCGGCATGGGCCATTGCAGCGGCCTTGTCCGGGGCGAGCAACACCTCAACAGCATTGCCCAGATCGACAGTCGAGCGGACGGCGCGACTGGCGCCTGCGGCGGCGAGACGCAGGTAGTCGGCGCTGTGCGGCGCGGTGAGGGGCCCGTGCAAAAGCGCCGAACCGAGTCCGGCAGGTTCCAGCGGAGAACGCCCGCCCTGACCCGCAAGTGTGCCAGCCAGATAGGTAATTGGCGCCAGCCGGTACCAGAGGCCTAGCTCGGAATTGTTCTCGGTGAGATAGATTTGCGTGGCTTCGTCCGGGTCGGCGCCTTCGCCCCGACAGGTGACAGTCGTGCCGTCACGACGCAGTTGCGCCGCCATTTCGGTGGCATCGGACGGGTTGGCGGGCACCAGAATTAGGCAAAGCCGATGCGCACGGCGGCTCGCCTGCCGGTGAGCCGCTACAACAGTGTCCAGTTCCGACATGGGTAAGTCGGCGGCGAGCCAAACTGGCCGTGTTCCCAGCATGGCCGACAGGTCGCGGCGCTCGCGTTCGTTGCAGGATGGCACGTTGAGCCCGATTTGCAGCGGACCGGTTACTTCGATCCGGCTTGCCTCCATCCCTGCGCGCCGTAGTTGTGCGGCGGCGGCGTGGTCGGTCGTCAAGGCGAGTTCGAACCGGTCCAGCAGCGCCCGGGTCACACCGGGAAACCAGCCCGGAACTGCGACGCCGATATGATCCGCCTGCGCGTCAATCATCAATCTTGACAATGGCTTGGCTTCAGTTGCGGCGATGAGGACGGGGCGCAGATCACCTTGCATCCAGAGCAGAAGGTCAGGTTGCCAATGCGTCAGAAACGCCCGACAGACACCACGCTGTTCAACTGGAGCGGGTTGCAGGATCAGGTTTGGGCCGCTTTGCGTGTTGGCAGGAATGTCGCCGCTGGTCACCAGAAACCCTGGTTTGTCGCCTTCGGTGGCCAGTTGCGTGGCGATGGCGGCGACGATGCCGATGCGGGAGGGGTCGGGGCTGTGGACCCAGACGAGGGGGCCGCGGGGGCGGGGTGGGAGGGGTGGGCTGTCTGCGGCCGTGACCCCGCGCCGCAGGGCGAGATAGGCCGCAAGCGAGAGGGAACGGGACATGATTTCTGGGCGCTTTCCGCAGGGAGCGGTGGGGCTGATGCGATGTAAAACCGTTACATGTCAGTAGGATAAGGCCATGATTTCAGAGCTCTTCGGTGGCGGATGCGGCCGATTCGGTGTCGCGCAGACGGTGCAGGTGGGCGATGTAATAGCGCATGTGAGCATTGTCCACCGTGCGCTGCGCCTCTGACTTCCACGCATTATAGGCGCTTTGATAGTCGGGGAACATGCCGACGATGTGGATATCGCTGACCTCCTTGAAAATATTCTTTGCAGGATCAACGAGTTCGCCACCAAAGACGAGGTGAAGGCGCTGTGTCATGGCAGGCTCCGAAATGGGCGGGACAGGTGCAAAGTGAGGGCTTGGCGTGCCCGGGTCAAGGCAGGTTAGGCCCAATGTCCTAACGGAACATGCACCTGCGGTATTACGTCGGTATTTGAACGGTATTCGGGCGGTGCGAATTTGCGGTTTTTTGCGCCTTGCGCCGGTCTGTTTCACCGGGATCGTGACGATAGTCCGGCACCGAAAGACTTGCACTGACCGGTCATTGTGTCTTAGTATTTGCGTGGGTCGCAAAGATTTGAGGCGATCCGCATCCTGAGGGCCGCCCCGATTTGACGGGGCCCGTCGTGCCCTGATCTTTTGCAACGCGGCGCGTATTTCTGCCGCGTGATTTTGACAGATGGAGATTTCAGATGGCTTCCAGATTGACTGCATCCGTAGGTCGCGGGGGCAAGAACCAGCCCGACGATGTCAAGACAGTGCAGGACCTGATAAACGCGTTTACCGGCAAGCTCGGATTTTCCAAGTTCAAGCCGGACGGAAAGACCTCATCGAATCTGGAAAAGGCGATTGGCAAGTTTCAGGAAGAATATTGCAAGACCCGCGCCGACTACCGGGTTGATCCGGGCCGGGCCACCTTCAATGCGCTGGTTGCGGGCCTGTCGCGCGCCGAAGCGGACCGGAAGGCGGAGGCCCAGAAAATCGTCAAGATGATCGAGGAGCAGCAGAAGAAGGTTCTGGCGCTGGTCCGGCAGCAGGCCGAGCAGGAGGCCAAGGCCAAGGGTTTCGACACCGCGGGCCTCAAGGCGCTGTTCTCGCAGGCCGAGAAATACGCGACCGACCAATGGGCGGCGACCTTTGGCAAGGACCCGAAGAGCGCGCCTTCCGACCCGCAGCAGATCGTGAAGAATGGCGAAAGGCTGGCGCGGGAGGCGCGCGAGCGGATCGCGAAACTCTCGCAAGAGGTTGAAAAAACCCAGCCGATCAAGAAAACGCCGCTGATCCTGACCGGGTCGCCGACGAATATCAGCAACGGCTGTTTCAGCTTCAAGGTTACAGGGCAGAGTGCCGACAAGGCGGCCAGGATCTATCTGGTGCCGGGAAAATTCAACCTCACCCTCGATATGACAGCAGGTTACAACAAGTCGATGATGCCGGCTCTGTTCCAGCAGATCGACAATGGCGGGCTCTGGGGTCTGAACGTGCCGTTCTTTGCGGTGGAGACCACGAATGGCAAGGTCGATATGTCGACGGTGTCAAAGCCGATTGTCCTGCGCACGCCGGTGGCCCCGTTCAAGGGCACGGTGTCGTTGAGCGGGATAGGGGCAGACAACGGGATGACCTATACCGGCAATGGCAAGGGCCGCTATCTGCACACCTCGAAGATCAACGGCTGGTATTTCCTGCGCTATGGATCGGATTTCGAGCGCGACCCGAAGATGCGCGGGTTCGACTGCATCACCTTTGTCGGCAGTGCGATGGGCAAGATGAGCGGGATGGCCGGTCGCGGCGACGGTCTGGCCGCTGAGCTGGGCGCGACCAAGGTCGATCTGGAGAATGTCGCCAAGAGCGCGGTCACCGATTACTTTGCCGGGGATGGCAAGAGCGGCACCTTTATCTGCTGGTGGGCGACCCATTGCATCGCGGTGAAAAACGGTACCGTGCATGAATATTCGCAATCGAAGGGCGGCTATAACACCAAATCGGCGGTCTCTTATGGCTGGCCCTCGACCGGGAATTATGTGCGCAAGCTGTAGGCTTCCTGCCCCGTCAGGCTCCGGCCAGCACCATGTTGTCGATCAGGAGCGAGGGGACGACCCGGCTGAGGTGCAGGCGCGCGTCATTGGCGGGGATGATCCGCAGGAGCATGTCGCGCAGGTTGCCTGCGATGGTGCATTCGTTGACCGGGTGGCTGATCTGCCCGTTCTCGACCCAGAATCCGGCGGCGCCGCGCGAATAGTCGCCGGTGTTGGGGTTGATGGTGGAGCCGATCATCGAGGTGACGAGCAGCCCGGTGCCCATCTGTCCGATCAGGTCGGCCCGGCTGTGTTGGCCTTGGGTCAGCGCGATATTGGTGAGTGATGGCCCGCCGCTGCGCCCGCCGTTGCCGGTGCTGGGCAGCCCGAGTTGCCGCCCCGTGGCGAGGTCGAGCGTCCAGCCGGTGAGGGTGCCATCGGCCACGATGTCGCGTTTGGCTGTGGCCAGCCCCTCTCCGTCGAAAAGCCGCGAGGCGAAGGCGCGGGGCCGGTGCGGGTCTTCGGTTATGTTCAGACCGGCGGGCAGCACCTGTTGGCCCAGCGCGTCGCGCAGCCAGCTTGACCCGCGCGCGATGGCGCTGCCGTTGATCGCCTGCAGCAGGTGACCGATCAGCGAGGAGGCGATGCGTTCGTCAAAAAGCACCGGGTAGGTGCCGGTTTTGGGCCGGGTGGCGCCGGCGCGTTCGGCGGCGCGCTGACCGGCGATCTGGCCGATCTCCCCGGCGCTGCGCAGGTCGGCGGCATGGACGCGGTTGTCGTGGTCATAGTCACGCTCCATCCCGGTGCCGGTGCCGGAAATTGCGACGCAGGCGATGCCACGGTCGGATTGCCGGTATTCGCCGCGAAAGCCGTTGGTCGCGGCCATGTGCCCGTGGCAGTGGCCGTAGCCTGCCGATGCGGTGGAGACTTGCGTGACGCCGGGGACGGCAAGTGCGGCAGCCTCGGCGCGGCGGGATTCGTCCTCGAGCGTTGCCGGGTCGGGTTCGGGGGCGGGGTCGAACAGGTCGAGGCGGGACGCGTCGGTGTCCTGCGCCAGTTGCGACGGGTCGGCCAGACCGGCGTAGGGATCAACCGGGGCCTCGCGCGCCATGGCAACGGCGCGTTCGGCCATGCGGGTGATCGTGTCGGGGGCGGTGTCAGAGGCGGAGACGCTGGCGTTACGCTGACCGACAAAGACCCGCAGGCTGACTTCGACACCTTCGGAACGCTCGGCCTTTTCCAGCTTGCCCTGACGCACGTCGATGGAGAGCGATGTGCCGGAGCGGGCTGTTGCCTCTGCTGCGTCGGCACCGGCGGCGCGCGCCGCTGCGAGGAGTGCGTCGGTCAGGTCAGGCAGGGGATGGGACATAAGGCAACCTCGAGCAAAGGGGGATGATGGCAAAGGGGGCGGATGGACGGCCCTGACACCTCAGGTAAGCCGCCGATCCGCCCCCGGCAAGCCCGCTGGCCGGGCCTGAAGTGCTGCTATTGCAGCGGCACGCCATTGGCGGTGATGCCGCCCTGCGCGTCGATCACGACCGTGCTGCGATACTGGTCATCGCCCACGGCCTGCGCGAACATGCCCATCATCATCCGTGGCATGGCCAGTTCTTCGGCGGGGATCAGCCCCATGGCGGCGAGTTTGTCCATCAGGGCATTGGCACCGGTCAGTTCGAACGTCGCCTCGCCCTGGGGACGCGGCAGGCCGCCGAATGTCACCAGATCGCTGTTGTCGAAGGTGAAATCGCCAAAGCCGGAGAACTGCGCCCCGACGGCGGCGAGCAGGATATTGCTGAGCGTGAGGCGCTGCAATTCGAACGGAATCTGTTCGTCTTCGAGCATCGGGATCAGTGTTTCGAAATCCATCAGGTCGGTCTTGAGCAGCACCGACCCGTCGAAGGCATAGGAGATCGTCGCCGGATCGCGCGGCAGTGTGTTGCCGGCGTCAAAGAGATCCCAGATCTCGTCATTGACCGTCAGGCCGGCAAGGCTGACCCCCAAAGCCATATCCTGCGGTTGGTCGCCTTGATTGACCGGGAGCCCCATGTTGAAGCCCACATCCGCAATGGCAATGCTGATCGGAAAGGCGATCATTTCAGGCTGGCTGAGGTTGACGGAAGCGTCGCTCGCCTCGCCCCCCAGCTTGAGCCCGGTCTGGTCCATGCTGAGCGTCTGGGTCGACATGCCGGTGGATTGCGATTGGTCAGACATGAGTGCGCCGTCCATCATCGTCACGTTCTGGGCCTGAGCGCCGGTCGTCGTGTTGGAGACACTGAGGGACAGCCCGTCGCGCAGCGCCTGTGACAGGTCCATGATATTGATCGGCGTACCGGGAATGGTAAGCGACACCTCGGATGCGGTGCCGCTGAACGCGTTGACGGATTGGGTGACCATACCGATATCGGGTATGGAAATGGAGAAGTCGGTGACCGTCTGACCGGCGGTGCCAGAGGACGTGACGGTGAGCATGTCGCCGTCCTGCAGCCGTGTCGTGGACTGGCTGTCGCTGACCGCGACATACATGGTGATGTCGATGTCGTCGAGTTCCGGCACTTCATCGGCATAGAGGCTGACGAGGGTGATTTCGGTCATGCCGGCGGATTGCTCCAGCGTGACATCCGCCGGGTCGCCGGTGGCCATGCCGGTGAAATCGGTAAGTCCGAGGTCGAGCGTTGCGCCAAAGGTGAGCGTGTCACCTTCGATTGTGATGCTCCCATCGATGGAAAGCTGGCTATCTGTTGCGTAATCGAGCGTGACCGATCCGTCGCCGTTGTCGATCAGGGTCATGCCCCCCATGTCGACCGCGACATTGCCCAGACTGAAGGGCAGAACATAGTTGATCCGGATATCCGACACGGCGAGCGATGCGCCGTTGCGTGCCAGCGTTGCGCTGACTTCTGCGCCGGTTGCCTCGTAAAGGGTGATCTGGCTGGCCCAGACATCCTCGGGTGTGACGGCGGCAAAGGCCTGTGGGGCAAGCCCGAGCAGGGCGGTTGTGCTGAGCAATCTGGTGAATACGGTCATCGTCTGATCCTTGCTGGGTTTGGGACCATCCACAGGCGCGAAACCATGTCAGACCCATCCCGGGCCAGCCTGAGAGGCCGAAAACAGGGGCAGGCGCGCCGGGCAGACCGGCGCGCCGTCGCTGGTTCAGAACGGCAGCGGTGCGCCGTTGATGGTGATAGCACCTGCCGCGTCGACCGCGACCTTGGTGCTGAGCATGTCGTCACCGACCGGCACACCGAACATGCCGATCATCATGCGCGGCATCATTGCCTGTTCCTCGGGGATCAGACCCATCTGCACCAGGCTATTGAGCAGGCCGTTGACGCCGTTGATCGCAAAATTGGCCTCGCCTTCGGGGCGCGGCATGCCGGGCAGCGTGGTCGTGTCAGTGTTGTCAAAGGTGAATGCGCCAGTGCCGGTGACCTGTGCCCCGCCAACCGAAAGGTTCAGATCGTTGAGCGTGAGCGAGTTGATCATGGCGGGCGGGCCGTCCATCATCGCCATGCCGCCATCGTCAGGCGCATCGGTGAGGTCCATCAGCAGCGTCGCCGTGCCGGCAAGATCGATCAGAGCGGTGAGCGGATCGCGCGGCAGGACCGCACCCGGATCGAGCATCGCCCAGATTTCGTCATTGACCGACAGTTCCGAGATATTGACCAGCGCCGAGAAGTCGGATGGCGTGTCGGAGGCCGAGAGCGGCATTTCGAAACCAAGGCCGTATTCCGCGAGGCTGATGGTCACCGGGAAGGGAATTTCACCGCCGGTGATATTGATCGCGATGTCCTGCGTGCCTGCGTCAAAGCTGAACACGTCTTCGGTGATGCTGAGTTCGGTGCCACCGCCGGCCGCAGTCACGGTACCGTTGACCTGCATGCCCGCGTCATCGACCGCGAACAGGTAATTGATCGCGCCAAAGCTGTAGAAGCCATCGATCGAGATGTCCTCCAGATCGTTTTCCGGGTTCGATTCCAGCGGACCGGAGATCGCGCCTGTGGCGGCGAGGTCGGCGATACTGCCCGAGAGCGTGACAGCGACAGCGTCCACGCTGTCAGTGATGTCCAGGATGACGTCGACCGAATCGGCCCCGAACTCGAACGAGATATCGGCGATTTCGGTGTCGGTGGAGAGTGTGTAGGCCCCCGCCACGTTGTTCATTGCCATCTGCAGGTCATTGATGACGGCGGTGTCGCCGGTTTCGACCGAATCGACCACGATCGCATAGCGCGCGGCCGAGAAGTCATAGGTCTTTTCTTCGGGCGTGCCGCTGACCGTCATTTCGAGGCCGGTGTGGCGTAGAATCATGCTGACCGTTTCGGGGCCGGCGTCGCCCTGAGACGTCACCTTGATCGGGTATTCTTCGGACATGGTCACCGAAACGGTGCCGTCACCATTCTCGGTAAAGACAAGCGAGGCTAGATTTGCTTCGACCGATTCGCCATCCTCGGTCATGTTCAGAGCGAGGTCGGTCACGGTCAGCACGCCGCCCATGAGCGTTTCGGAGCCGATGGTCACGCCGCTGGTGCCGTAGAGCCCGAGGCTGTCCTTCCAGCCATCCCAGACCTGTTGCGCGGTCACGTCGGCAAAGGCCGCGCTGCTGGTCAAGAGTGCTGCCACACAGACAGCGGGACGCGTCATACGAAAATTCATCATTGTGGAACCTTTCCTGTTCAAATGCACTTCAAAGCTTCCTTCGCCGCCCGTCGCAGGTCAAGGTCAGGAAATCTGGACCCGAGAGTAGTGTGGGTTCGGTCTGAACGAAAGATGGCAAGGGCGCGAAAGATGGAAATGACGGGAAAAGTTGTAGTAATCACGGGTGCGGGGCGCGGAATCGGCGCGCAGGCCGCGCGGATCCTTGCCGAAGCGGGCGCAAAGGTCGTGCTGAACGCGCGCGACACTGCGGGGATCGACGAGATTGCGGCGCAGATCGGTGCCGATGCGATGGCTGTGGCGGGCGATGTCAGCAGCGCCGCCGATATGGATGCGCTGATCGACGCCACGATCGCCCGTTGGGGCCGGGTCGACGTGTTGATCGGCAATGCCGGGGTGATCGAGCCGATTGCCCGGATCACGGAGTCGCAGGTGGCAGACTGGGGCCGTGTGATTGATATCAATCTGAAGGGGATTTATCATGGCATCCGCGCCGTCCTGCCGGTGATGATTGCCCAAAAGGCGGGCACGATCATCACCATGACCTCGGGCGCTGCACATAAGCCGGTCGAGGGGTGGTCGGCCTACTGCGCCTCAAAGGCGGGGGCGGCGATCCTGACCCGATGTGTCGATGAGGAAAACCGCAAGGACGGGATCCGCGCGATGAACCTGTCGCCCGGCACTGTCGCCACCGATATGCAGCGCGATATTGCCGCGTCGGGGATCAATCCGGTGAGCCAGCTCGACTGGTCTGCGCATATTCCTGCTGATTGGCCGGCGCGGGCGATGCTGTGGATGTGTGGCCCGGATGCGGATGACCATCTGGGGCAGGAGGTGGTGCTGCGCGATCCGGTGATCCTGAGCCGGATCGGGCTGGATTGAACGTATGCCCACGGCTGTCGTGATTGGCGCCGGGCCGGCTGGCCTGATGGCCGCTGAGGTGCTTGGCTTGGCCGGGGTTGCCGTGACGCTGGCCGAGGCGATGCCATCGCCCGGTCGCAAGTTCCTGATGGCGGGGAAATCCGGGCTGAACCT
>Ga0105054_10011365_pt1 | contig 11119 bp, 6 predicted proteins | sample BON02_FD_78091 | JGI IMG/M metagenome (GOLD analysis project Ga0105054, IMG submission 78091) | Freshwater microbial communities from Lake Bonney liftoff mats and glacier meltwater in Antarctica - BON-02 (megahit assembly) | ecosystem: Environmental > Aquatic > Freshwater > Ice > Glacier... | reverse complement strand
CCTGATTGCATGAAAATGACGTTTTATTCCTCCACCAACCCCAACATCTCTCTCATTTCATCCGATGGTCGATGTATGAAAATCACCTTCGTGCTAATGCGGTGTGATAAGCCAGAATTTGAAGAATGCCGATGGTTATTTGCCAAATGAAAGCATATCACGCACCTCCTCAATAGTTTTTGCATCCTTGTTCAGTTCCAACACGCGCATCGTAGTCTTTGCAGTCTTCCGTCTGTTCATTTCTTTAATGACTTCAGCCTCCAAACGATAGACCTTGCCTTCACTGGTTTCCACCACCAGCATCTGTATGTTTCGGGGATCGAGCGTTATCCGCTCGCTGTTGGATCTATTGCTGTACATCACTCCAGAAAGGTTCTTGTCAAACAGGTAGGTGGTTGTCCATTCGATGTCTTCATTGGTTGCAAGCGCAAATTCGGGCGTTACCTTAAAAGGATATTTCAATTCTTTGATGATGTCGATATTGTAGATTCCGACCTTATTCAGAGTAATTGTTCTCACTAGGGCCGACCCTGCAGAAGGGCTACTTTCAATGGCTCTTCTTAGCGTCAGAGCATCAAAAGCCTCCTTGTATCCATCGCAGTAGTCCACCCACTGCGCTAATTCCATTTCATTCTCCGCTTCCGTCATCAACGGGCGGCTGCTCGCCCACACTTTGAGTGCCACCTTTTGATGCTCGCGTTCCATCCTGTCGTTCTTCTTTAGCACTTCGGATGCCCGTTTTCTTTCTTGGTTGGCCAGCGATTTAGTGTATGCCCGATGACGCCTTTCCATATCGCGGCTTACCGCCATTACTTGTTTGGTGGGATTAGTTGGGTTTGAGGCCTGAAGACCGTACCGTTGCAAGGGAATATATGCAATGGAATCGGTCGTTTTAAGTTCGATGCTCACGCGGTCGGTCGATGCTCCAGGCTTCACGCGTATGTCGCTATAATAACGGTGATGGTACAGCTTCTTGGTCTCCTTATAGCTCATTGGCCCGTCATACATCCATTGTAGGTTTCTAAATGATCTCCATTCGGGGTTATAATTACTGTGGTTATATCCGAGAATGTCTAAGCTTGTTAGGAGTTTCCCGTCAGGCAATCTGACCTTTGACACACGGGTTTCGTATGCGCCTCTCTTATTCAGTCTCTTGTACTCCTTTCGCTCTTCTTTGTCCGAGGACGAGGCAAATCCCCGCTTCGGGAAATCTGTATAGAAACCCTCATCTAAAGACATATACTCCATTTTCCTGTTAGTGAGATAGCCAATACCTTCCAAGTAGCGCACTACGGCCTGTGGTATCTCATCACCTGAAGTATCCATTGCAACCGTACTCTTCAAATTTTCACTTTTAGTAACCCATCCGCTGCTATCGTTGTCCATGAAGTAAAGGTCGAAGCCGGGGTCATTACCACTCGAAACAAACTCCATTTCAATCTGTGCATCATCACGCAATTCAAGCGGTTGATTGTTTTGAACTGCATTGATATCAAACATTCCTCCCGTTTCAAAATACTGCCTTTCGCCATTTCCATTGAGATGCATGGGTATTCCGCTCACAAATACTTCCAACGGAGTATTGAATTCACGGTAAACCACTTCTGCACTTCCTGTTACAACTCGTCCAAAGGCGTTGATTAGTGCATTTGCAGGAATTGTGATTATAGAACCGTTCTCGGTCACAAGTCTGCTCTCCTTATCACAATCAATGGTGAATCGCTGTTTGGGTATATTCACCTTTGCGAAAGGTTTGTGTATGAGGTCTTCCTCGTAAAGTCCTCCGAAACCGGGTTGGGCAAACGGCCCATCTGTTGACATCAAAATCTCCACTCTTCGATTCAATGCTCTGCCTGTAGGCGCACCATTACTAGAAGCGGGCCTCAACTCGCTGTTGTAATCGGACGTAATCTGAGAGGCTGAAACCCCCAGTTCCATCAGCATCTTAAACACTGCTTCTTCGCGTTTCTTGGATAGGCCAAGGTTGTAGTCCACCGACCCGACACTATCCGTGTGGCCCGATAGCAGAAAATAGAGCTTGCTTGCATCGCGGTCAGAGACCAGATTCTTCACCTTCTCAATGCCTTTGGCATCCACCGTGGCGTTATCTGAATCGAAATAAACGACATCCTCAATTCTGTTTTGCGGAAGTGCCCATGTAGGAATTAGGATGAGGCAGAGCAGAAAATATTTCATGGTTTTGACAATTGTTTCGGGCTAATAAACGGAAAAATACAGAATCTATTTCTTGGACAACCTTTAGTAAAAGTCCTCCACCAACCCCAACATCTCTCTCATTTCATCCAAGGAACGAATAGAACTGTCGAACGCGGTGATGTGCATGATGCGCTGTGCCACTTTTCCCATGTTCATTGCCACAACTTCACTTTCGTTGAGTTGGTAGATGTTGCCATCCGTGTCGGTAACCACCATCATCATTATCGAACTTGGATTTAGGGCGATATCGTCCAGTTCGGAGCCATTGTAGGTAATGACGGAATTGACCTTTTCGTCAAATACGTAGCAGGTTTTCCACTTAACGGCTTTGCCATTGGCGAGAACGAACCGGGGTTTTACGCTTTGGAAATGGCTTTGGTCAATCGGTCTTGCGCAATTGTAGATGCCCATTCTGTCCAGCGCAATGGTTCGGGTGATGGTGCTTCCGCCATTTTGCCGTGCGCAGTATTCTTCCAACTTGCTGGAGATACCGTTGCAGTAGGAGACCCAGTTGGCTTGGCTCATCATTTTCTCTGGTTGGGTCATGGAGCGTTGCGCCTGTTTCCACGCCATGTCCAATTCTTTCTCATACACGTGCTTTGATCTTCTATCAAACTTGTCAGCCTTTCTGCGGATACGGTTTTCTTGTTCTTCCAAAAAGTCGGTGTAAATAGAATAGCGGTTCTCGAACCCGTGGTTGTCCTTGAGTTCTCTCCAAGCTTGGAATCTAGGTGCGAATTCTCCGAACATGCGCTTCTGCAACTCCACAGACATGTTCTCAATGGTGATCTTCTTCACAGGCAGCTTCACTATTCCGTCAAGGTCTTTCAATTCAATCGTAACGGAATCCTTTCCGGCATGGTACCGCACGCGGATGTCGTGGAAACGCCTGCCCTGCAGCAGTTCCTCCACCTTGGCGCGGCTGAGGTCGCCCGCATATTCCCACGTGTGGAAATTGAAGAAGAAATACTCGGGGTGCTGTCCGAATTTGGAATATTTCTGAACTGTGAAGTGCACGACCTCTTCACTATTCTTTCTATTTGGAGGCAGCACGCTCGCCTTGAATGAGGCTGCCTTCTTCCATTCCTTTTCGAACTGATTGCGCTCGTTCTCATCTCCATCGCGCAGAAAACGATAGTAGCTGGCTATGGGCCGATTGGCCAGATATTCGGTGTTCTGAAAATGTGCTTCCAACGTGGTTCGGCTAGCAATGGCAGGTGAGAAGTAATCGGTGTGATGGAGATACTCACGTACGGCAGGAGACAGATTCTCTGCAATGGAAATAAGTTCGGCATCGTACGGATTGATTGTAGCTGAACCCAAATTGTTCCATGTTTCTGAAGATGGATCCATGAACAGGAAATTGAAATTGGGATCCATACTATTGGAAGCAAGGTCAATTCGGACCGGTCGGTCGGGACGAATCTCCACCGGTTTGCCTCGGTGCGTGGCGTTGATGCTGAACATGCCCGATGTTTCGAGATGCGAATTGGGCTGGCATTCATCGCCCTGCATGTTGATGCCACTTGCGAAAACGCTGAAAGGGCTGTTAATCTCTTCGTAGGTCAGTTCCACCGCCCCTCCTATCGGTCTTCCGTACGCATCCATAAAAGCCATGGGCGGAACATCAATCATGGAACCGCTGGCGGTTTCAATGCAGTTCGATTCCTGATTTTCTATGACGAAAACCTCTTTCTCGGCAACGATTTCCGTCAAAGGCCGATGGAACATCTCTGGTCGGTAGCGACCTGCAAAACCTGGTGCATCAAGCGTTCCGATGTTTGAAATGAGAACCTCCACTCTTCTATTCTCAGCACGGGAGGCTCGGTCTTCATTCTCATTCACGGGGCAATCTTCTCCATGATGTTCAAACAGGATATTGTAAGGTTTGATGCCAGATAACAGCAAATGGTAGGTCAATTTGCGTGTTCGTTCCTTCGATAGTTGCACATTGAACTTATCAGAACCGCGATCATCGGTGTGGCCAACCACCCAAAACCGAAGTTGATCCGAGTTGGGATGCTGTGCAATTTCATCGAGCATGGCCATTTCAGGCATAGATGGAACATCGCTTCCATCTTCAAAATGAATGGTCAACTCAACCGAATCTTGTGAAAAGACGGATTGCGAAAGCACTACTAAAATGACAAGGAGCTTTTTCATGGCGAGGAGGTTTAGTAGGTTACTAAACACTTAAACCTTGCTCGCTGTCAGGTATTGTTGAGGGTAAGGATTTGAGACATGATTGAAAGTTATTGGTCTTTCAAACCCACTTGAAAATGCTCTGCTTCACGCCACCCACTTCTGAATCATCCGCTCAATGTCGTTCGACACAACAGGCTTGAGCAACAGATCGTTCATGTCGGATTTTAGGTTCCCTTCTTCATCACGCTGAAGGATATTGCCGCTTAGCCCAATGATTGGAGGCACATTCTTAAATCGTTTTTTAATCTCAGACGTGGCTTCTAAACCGTCCATTATGGGCATTTGAATATCCATAAAGACGATATCGTATTTGCTTTTGTCGAAATTATCTACGGCCTGTTTGCCGTTTGATAAGACGTCTACTGTACACCCCATTCTCTGAAGCATAATCTTGAATGCCTGTTGATTGATGAGATTGTCTTCCACCAAAAGTACTCTGACCCCCTGCACAGATTTTGCCAAGATGTTTTTTGAGACAGCCCCACTTTTTGTAATGGAATTTGGATGTTCCATCATTGAAAGACTTAACCAGAATGTGCTGCCTTTGTTAACAGCACTTTTAACGCCTATTTCTCCTCCCAATAGATGCATTAGTTTCTTGCTAATGGAAAGTCCGAGGCCAGTTCCTTCCAGATTTTGGGCTGTGGTATGCTGTAGTTGGGAGAAATCTTGAAATAGTTTTGCCTGATCGTTCTTTGGAATTCCAGGCCCAGTATCAGTTACTTGAAACGACAGTTTGCTATCTTTTTCAACCTTAACTGAAACGATAACCGAACCTTGATTCGTGAATTTGATGGCGTTTCGAACTAGGTTGGAAAGCACTTGCGTTAGCCTCCTTCGGTCGGTGTCGAGTTGAATTTCGTTTGTAGGCGTGTTGAATGATAAGTTTAGCTTCTTCGCTTTAGCCTCTGGGTCAAAACGTTCCGCAATGGTTTCAATAAGATCAGAAACTTTGAACAGTTCTTTTTGCAACGTTACTTTTCCTGCCTCTAACTCGGAGAGATTGAGTACGTCATTGACGATGGATCGCAAATCCTTGCTGGCTCCAAGAATGTTCTGAAGCTTTGATGATTGATCAGAATCGAGCTTTGTGTCAAGCAAAATTTCACTCAGACCCATAATACCATTCAAAGGCGTGCGAATCTCATGGCTCATGCTTGCAAGAAAATCTGACCTAAACTTCAGCGAATTTTCGGCCACCTGCTTTTCTTGAAGCAGTTGCTGCGACCTTTTTTGTTCCGAAATGTCGATAATCGTACCTAAATAGCCACGATATTCTCCTAGGTGATTGAAGAGTGGCTGCGCTTGTTCCAACACATGAATAGCATCTCCACTCTGACGATTGAAACGATATTCCATTGAAAACGATTGTTTTTCTTTTTCAATATCCTTCCATCTTCTCTTCACATCATCTCGATCTGCTGAGTGAATCAGTTTCGTCCAAGAACCATCCAATATGGTTGTCAGATTGGCGCCAATTATCAACTGTAAACTCTCATTCACATAGGTAGCGTTGCCATTTTCATCCACTTGATAGATGCCAACAGGTAGGAGAGAGGCCAGTTTCCTGAATTTAGATTCATTCTCCTTAAGTGCCTTTTCTGCCAGTTTTCGGTCTGTAATATCAATAGACCAAACGGTAAGTCGGTCAATTTCTCCTTTAGAATTCATTACCGGATTGAGGTGTCTATCAAACCAATATTCTTTTCCATTGTACGAAAAATGTTTCTCAACCTGCACTTTTCTTCCAGAAAAGGCGCGTTCTGTTTCCACCTTAAATTGTAACAGGTTTTCCTTAGCAGTGATGTCGGCTATGTTTAATCCCACTTTTAGATTAAATCCGAATTGCTCTAAAATAAGGTCAGCCGCAGCTTGGTTGAATGCCAGGATGTTCAAATTTCTATCCAAAAGATAGAAGGTCTGCGAACTGCTGTTGAATACCGCCCGAAGATTTTCTTCAGACTTTCGTACGTTTCTCTCCGCCCGTTTCTTGTCCGTAATATCAAAGACCCAGACAGAGACCATGTTCTGTTTGCCTAGGCTATGCTTGAGTGGAGTAAAACGTACTTCCACCACCTTTTCCTTTACGTTTGGACTATCAAATTCAACAGAGACTGTTCCGCCAGAACGGGCTACTTTCATTCCCCCTTCAAATTCCTTCCGCCATTTTGGGTGAATGTTTTGCATAATGTTGGAGCCAAGTAAGCCCCGCTGATCCGCTAGTAAAACGAGCATGGAAGGAGCCAAAAGATTACAGCTTAACACTTCATTTTCCTCGTTTATGAGCATAAAACCCTGAGCGCTATTGTTGTCAATTGCCTCTAGTATTAGCGCCTTTTCCCGTTTTTCCACCTCTGCCCGTTTCCTGTCAGAAATGTTGGCACAAGAGTAGATAACCCCATGAGGGGTTCCTTTTTCATCGTAGAGCGGGCTGAATTTCCCCTCAATCCATATCTCACCAATCTGGCTTTTGGGTTTTATTATTTTTTGCTCGGTGCTGATGGTTCGGCCTTTGAGGGCCGTTTGAAAATTGCGAATGAACCGTTTGTTCTGTGTTTGATCCACATAATCCCAATAGGAGTTTCCGGTTTTTAGCCTTTCGCTGAAAAACGAATACATTTCTTTGGCCGCCTTGGCGTTAAACCACAATATGCGGTACCAATTATCTAAGATGATAATGCTGCGGCTAGAATGTTCCAGCAACGAGCGCATCTCGGCATTTGGTGCCAATGACTCAAATCTTTGATTTTCTGAAGTGGTTTCTCCCATTATCTACAGGCGATTGCCTGAACAATGGTCGTACGGAAAAAACAATCAAAAGTTCGGGTTTTCGACCAATAAGAGGATAGAGCCTATTAAGCTCTTCTTCGCGCCTTTTCTTTCATAATCAGAGACAACTCTCGCCCGGTTTGACCAGCAACGGAGGTGTTTTCTTCGGCTCTTCTGATGAGGTATGGCATTACTTCCAAAATGGGTCCGTATGGCACGTATTTCACCACATTGTAACCGTTTACCGCCAAGTTAAAACTAATGTTATCGCTCATGCCATAAAGCTGAGAGAAAAAGATGTGTTGGTCGTTCAGTTCAATTTGTTTTTCTGCAATGAGTTCGGTAAGAAGTTTTGAACTTGATTCGTTGTGAGTTCCTGCAATCAGATGAATGTGAGGATAGTTGTCTACACAGAATTTAAGAGCCAAATCATAATCTCGGTCTGTTTCGGCCTTTGTGTCGTGTATTGGGGATGAATAACCCTGTTCGCTAGCTCTTAATCGCTCTTTTTCCATATATGCACCACGTACGAGTTTGACTCCAAGATGGTAACCTTTATCCTGCGCCCTTTTTAGGATTTTTGTAAGGAATTCAAGACGATCTTTGCGATAAAGTTGAAGTGTTGTATACACAATTACCCTTTGACCATTGCGAAGTGCCATCTGTTCTTCAACTAGCTCGTCAATTGCATCCTGAAACCATGTTTCTTCTGCATCAATCAACACAGGAACATTATTTTTTTCTGCAGTTGCGCAGATTAGGTTCATCCTCTGTTTTGCGGCTGCCCATTCAACTTGTTCCTTTTGGTTGAATTCGGCATTGGCGTTCTTCTTTGCCAAGAGTCTGTTTGGGAAAATGGCCGTAGGTTTAAAAACGGCAAACGGTATACGGCTATCGTGTTTTCCTACCTGATTTGCGGCAAGAATCTCTAGAACCGACTGCTCAAGTTCGGATACCGTTTCCTTACCTTCTGCCGAATAATCTAAAAGCGAATAAACACCCGATTTATGAAGTCGGGCAATGGTTGGCTCGCAGTTCTCAATGGTTTCTCCTCCACAAAAATGATTGAACACCGTAGAACGAATAATTCCTTTGATGGGAAGACGAAGAAAAAGTCCCACATTTAAAGCAACGTGGCCCAATTTGACCAGTGTTGGATTACCAACAAACTTGAATAGGAATTGAGCGCGGTTCAACTCGGCATCCGACCTGTCAGAAAACGCTATTTCGGTATTGTCGAACGAGACCATTAGCCAATATTTGAGCGCACAAATATAGTTGAGTGACCTCTCAAAATTCCGTAGCGCAGTCAAATCTGAGTTTTGCCTAAGGGCTTGTGGCATCCATTCTAAGCGAATCGCGTAGTGTGCCATATTTCTATTTAAAAATGGTGGCAGAAATCTGCCTAAAACTCGCTGGCGTATCAGAATAATTATCTTCGCCTGACCTATAAAACCAGTTTATGTCAGAATCAATAACACAGGAAGTAATCACGGTTTCAGACCTCGCAGAAAATTTGGTCGGCTCTGAGATTATAAAGATTGCAGGAGAGATTAATGCGTTGATTGCAGCTGGCCAACCAATCACTAATCTGACCATTGGTGATTTTGACCCCAAAATCTATCCATTACCAAAAGGTCTGCTGAATGAAATTATTCAGGCTTATGAAGATGGCCACACCAATTACCCTGCTGCCAATGGCGTGGAGGTATTGCGAGAGGCAGTAAGCAAATACATTGAAGCACGTCAGGGATTGGCCTACTCCAAGGAAGATATATTGATTTCTGGAGGTGCCCGTCCGCTAATCTATGCCGTTTTTCGGGCATTGGTAAACAGTGGAGACAGAGTGATATTTCCAATTCCAAGCTGGAATAATAATCATTACACGTACCTCAATTTTGCAGAACCGGTGGCGGTAGAAACATTACCAGAAAACAAATTCCTTCCAACTGCGGAGGATTTAAGCCCACATTTGCAGGATGCAGCACTTCTTGCTCTTTGTTCTCCACTAAACCCAACGGGTACCTCGTATAGCAAAAAGGCGTTGAGTGACATTTGTGATTTGGTGATTGCTGAAAACCGTAGACGAGTTGGACAAAAACCTCTTTATGTACTTTATGATCAGATCTATTCTGAGTTGACCTTGGGCGAATCCAAACATTATGATCCAGTTTCATTGCGTCCTCAAATGCGTGAATACACTATTTATGTGGATGGTATTTCAAAGGCTTTTGCAGCAACTGGAGTCCGTGTAGGTTGGGCTTTTGGCCCAACTAAAGTGATTGTAAAAATGAAAGCGTTGCTCAGCCATGTTGGTGCATGGTCGCCAAAACCGGAGCAGATTGCCACCGCTGCGTTTTTGAATCAGACCGCTGCCGTTGAAGCAACTGTTCAGAAGCACCGTGATATGATTTCGGAAAGGGTGAACAAACTGTTTAATGGTTTTTCTGCGCTTCGCGAAGTTGGATATCCGGTGGATGCCATACAGGCTGAAGGCGCTATGTATCTGACAGTGAAAATCGACCTGATTGGCAGAACAACCTCGGAAGGCGAGTTCCTAAATGATGCGTCTGATGTGACCACGTTTCTCATCAAAAAAGCAAAAGTTGGAATCGTTCCTTTCTATTGTTTCGGTGCATCTAGGCAAAGTCCATGGTTCAGAATTTCTGTCGGAACATTAAAAGTAGAACAGATTTCAACAGTGATTGAAAATCTAAGAGAGGCGTTAAGCCAATTCAAAAAATGAGTAAAAGAAACCCGAATCACTATGTAGTTATTATGGCGGGTGGAATCGGCACCCGATTCTGGCCAATGAGCCGAACACCACATCCAAAACAGTTTATCGACATTCTCGGAACAGGCAAATCGCTGTTGCAGCAAACATACGAGCGGTCTAAAGAAGTCTGTCCGGCAGAAAATATTTTCATCGTCACCAATTCCGATTACAAGTTGTTGGTGATGGGGCAGCTTGAAGGAATAAAGCCCTCACAGATTCTTTTGGAACCAGGAAGGAGAAACACCGCACCTTGTATTGCTTATGCGGCTTTCAGAATTAAGGCCATCAACCCGGAGGCGAGTATGGTGGTAGCTCCTTCGGACCATCTTATACTAAAGGATAAGGAATATGTTGACCTAGTAAATAAAGCACTGTCTGAAGTTGAGAAAGGGGACTCGCTGATTACGCTGGGAATCTCGCCAACTCGACCTGATACTGGCTACGGCTACATTCAATTTGAGGAATCTACTGGTGATGGTGGGATTTATAAAGTGAAAAGCTTTACGGAAAAGCCAGACCTAGCCATGGCCAAACAGTTGGTTAAAAGCGGAGAATTTCTTTGGAATGCGGGCATTTTTATCTGGTCTGTAAAGGGAATTATGGCTGCCTTTGAAAAGCACATGCCAGAAATGTTTCAACTATTTGAAGAGGGAGCTACGGAATTTAACACGCCTAACGAAGACAAGTTTATTGAAACGGCCTACATGCAGTGCAAGAGCATTTCCATCGATTATGGGGTGATGGAAAAGGCCAAGAACGTATTCACTCTTGCGGCCGATATTGGCTGGAGCGATTTAGGCACGTGGGGTTCCCTGTATTCTTATTCTGATAAGGATGAACAAGGCCATGTGATACAGGGAAAAAATGTCCTCACATATGATTCCAAGAATTGCATAGTCAATGTTCCGAAGAATAAACTTGTGGTTATTCAGGGAATGAAGGATATGATTGTGGTGGAAAGCGATGACATTCTACTGATTTGTAAGCAATCTGATGAGCAGCAGATTAAGCGTATTGTGAATGATGTGAAGGCTACCAAAGGCGAGAAGTTCGTTTAGACCGGCAACGCCTGCCAGTAAAAAAGAGGAAGCAGAACACTTCCTCTTTTTTATTTTCACCTCCTTAATATCGGGTAGGTTCTTTTTTTATATT
>Ga0105054_10011362_pt1 | contig 11120 bp, 9 predicted proteins | sample BON02_FD_78091 | JGI IMG/M metagenome (GOLD analysis project Ga0105054, IMG submission 78091) | Freshwater microbial communities from Lake Bonney liftoff mats and glacier meltwater in Antarctica - BON-02 (megahit assembly) | ecosystem: Environmental > Aquatic > Freshwater > Ice > Glacier... | reverse complement strand
GCGCGGGCATAGCGGTTCGCCAGTTTCTCGTCGCCCAAACGATAAAACAGCTCACCGAGCGCTTCGGCTGTGTACGAAGACAGAATGCCCTCGGCAGTGAGCGGCTCCTCGGTGTTCATGCGCATATCGAGTGGGGCGTCAACCGAGTAGGAAAAACCTCGCTCAGGCTTATCCAAGTGGAGTGAAGACACACCCAGATCAAAAAGGAATCCGCGGGGAGATTCGCCAGGAAAGTGGGCATCAAGAGCAACATCTAGCTCGTCATAGCGCGCGTGCACGAGTGTCACGCGCGGGCCAAAGTGTGCCAGGCGTGTGCGAGCGTGATCCCGAGCTTCCGTGTCCCGATCTATACCCAGGAGACGAAGGGTGGGAAAAGCGTCGAGGAAAGCTTCGGCATGTCCTCCCAGTCCCAAAGTTGCATCCACCAAGAGGGCACCGGGAGTGTCCAATGCTGGAGCGAGCAGCTCCAGGGAACGTTCTTTCATGACGGGGATGTGCTGGAATTTGGGGATCATGGTGTCGGGATTGTGGCCCGGACCCGAGATTCCCTTCCGTTGTTGACCTGGAACCGGGGAAGGTGCCTCAGGGCAAACGGACGGGAATCTCGAACACGGGACTACAGGAGTCCAGGAATCACCTCCTCTTCAGTTTCAGAGAAGGCTTGTTCGCGGTCTTGGTAGTACTGGCTCCACGCGGTGGCAGACCAAATTTCTGCGCGGTTGCCCGCACCGATTACCGTCAGGTCGCGTTCCAGACCGGCGTAGTCGCGCAGAGCGGGCGGTACGGTGACCCGGTTTTGCTTGTCAGGAACTTCTGAACTGGCGCCAGAAAGAAAAAGCCTCAGAAAGTCACGGCTGGCTTTCGAGGTCAGGGGTGCGTCGCGGAGGCGCTCAACGTGAAGATCAAAATCTTTCGCCGTGAACACGTAGATGCAACGCTCTTGCCCTCGTGTCAGAACGAGCCCGTTGGCCAGCTCGTCCCGGAATCGGGCCGGAAGGATGACTCGACCTTTGTCGTCAAGCTTCGGGGCGTGCGTTCCCAGAAACATGCAGCCCCCCTCTCGTAGTCCGGCCTTACGGAAGCATTCCCCACTTTACTCCACTTTACTCCAAATATCACCATATTGAGCAATATTGCTCCCCTCGGCATCACCGCCCCTCCCCACGAAAAATCTCTCGAATCCTCAGGCGCACAAAAAAACCGGCCCCGTGGGGCCGGTTCGTGGTGCAGGGAGGGACTAGACCCTCGTGCGGTGTTGGTTAGCGGACGCCGCCCTGCCGGCGCTCCCAGCGCTCGTTGATGCGATCCATGAAGCTCGCTGAGGATGGTCGACTTTTTGACCCGGAGGACGATTCGGGCCCCGAAGGATTATCTCCACCTGCGAGCGGACCAGGCGTTGCTACAGCCACCATCACGCCGGAGAAGAGAACACCAAACCCGATGATGCCCACCACAGCCACATCGATATACACACCAATCACCATCGTGATGATTCCGACAAGTCCGATAATCACGCCAACAGCAATCGCTCGGTAGTTGGGCATCCGGAGTGGACCCATGGTCGAGACCACATCGGCTTCGGTCCGGTAAAGGTTGCGTTCCATCTCGTCAAGCAGCTTCTGCTCGTGATCAGACAATGGCATGATTTCTCCAACATAACGCAGGGACAAGTACTCTTGATTTTACGCAGGTTTCCTGTGGATAGGCTAGACGAGTGTCAGAGCAGATTAAATTAATTGATGTCGTTGATCAACGCCTCGCCTCCTTCGTTGCTTCGCGGTCCGACGCAATGCAGAACCTTTCCCCCGACCTCGAGCACCTCTCCTCGTACGCCCACAGCATGTTGACCAGTGGCAAAAGGTTCCGCGCAAGATTCTGCTACTGGGGCTGGCGTTCTGCGAGCGGCGCCGAAGCGCCGTTTGACCTAGCGGGAGGAACAGAAACCCTCGAACAGCTGGAGCCCGTTGTTGCACTGGCGACTTCGCTCGAAGTGTTTCATGCGGCCGCTCTGGTTCACGACGACATTATGGATAACTCCGATACTCGGCGCGGGTTGACCTCTGCGCACCGAACGTTTGAGCGCATGCATCGAGACCGTTCCTACACCGGGGACTCACAACGTTTTGGTGAGTCCACCGCACTGCTGCTGGGTGATCTCCTGTTGGCCTGGAGTGATGATCTCCTGACCGCAGCGTTGGCCAATCAGCCAGGCGACATCCAAGCGGCCACGAGGAAACAATTTTCCATCATGCGCCAGGAAGTGACCCTCGGCCAGTATCTCGACATCCACGAAGAGGCGGCCTGGTTACACTGCGCTGAAGAGGAAAGGCTCGATCGTGCACTCCGCGTCGTGACGTTCAAATCCGCAAAGTACAGCATTGAGGCTCCTCTCCTGATTGGCGCCGCCCTCGCCGGAGCCTCGGCAGAGGTGAGCGACGACCTAGCGCATTTTGGCTTGCCCCTGGGAATCGCATTCCAGTTGCGCGATGACCTTCTGGGAGTTTTTGGCGACTCAGAAGTGACGGGCAAACCTTCGGGAGATGATTTACGCGAGGGCAAGCGCACCGCACTCATCGCTGTCGCGGAGCGGTCTATGCCCACCAGCGCAAAAACCGTATTCAACGAAATGCTTGGAGACAGGACGCTCACCCCGGAACAGATCGAAGTGATGCAATCCACCCTTCGCCAAACAGGAGCTGCCGACGAAGTCGAAAGTCTTATCTCCAACTACACCGAGGACGCACTCCACGCTTTGGATCGCGCGCACATCAGCGCGGGAGCAAAGCAAGAGTTGGGGCGTCTTGCGCAAAGAGTCACGCAGAGACAGTCCTAACCCCCTACAAGGCCAAAGTGTGGGCGAGGCGACGAACCTCGGTTTTTCTTCCCGCGCGAATCGCCGCAACGGGGGCAAGCCCAAGAACCTCATCGGGGGTCAGTAACCAGCGCAGCGCTGACTCTTGCGAAAAGCCTCCATCGAGCAGCACGAGTAGGGTGCCGCGAAGATCCCCCAAGGGTTCTCCACCATCAAGAAATAACTCCGGGATGCGGTAGGCGCCCTCGAGTTTTATCCCCAGAAGCTGACGCTCCTCCACCAGACGGTGGACTTTGCCGGGGGAAAGGTCGAGGCGTTCACACACGTCGGGAACAGTGAGCCACACGAGATCAGAAGAAAATTCCACACCATAATCGTGGCATGGAATTCTTGCTTCCCATTTCGTGGCCACCGCCACACAACCCGGTGGCGTGTCACCAACAGGTCAATTCTCGCCGCATCTGCCACAATGATGTACGTGCGTATCATCCTGTAACACCGTTATTCTCGGAGAGTCGCCGCGAAATAGGGCCCTCTCTGCGACACGATAGGACCTGATGTCTACCACCGAAAAGCATGAACACCCCGAGGGTGGGGCAGAACCAACCCTGGAACATGTGGTGTTTCGGGGTTTGAGCCCTCGCCCCTCTTCTTTCCCCACCGGATGCACGCCCCCGTCAGGGTCTTTCAAAAAGAAGGTCAGGGGAAGCCTGCCCTTCCTGATGACGGGAACTCTTGCCACGGGAGTCATCGCAGCGCCCGGAGCGATGGATCAGCCACAGCACAGTGCCGGTGGGGGCGACCCACACATGGGCAACGTTGACCTTCGACCAAGCTTTGCGGATCGCATCCACACGGCCGTCCTTCCTGTTGCCAACGCCTTATTGAGCATTGCGCGCCCTGACCTACCGGCCACATACTCCGTTGCCGAGGGCGACACAATTTCGGGGATTGCTGATCGCTTTGGGATTCCGACACCGGCAATCTTGACCCTCAACGGTCTGAGCTGGAATGCCCTCGTCCACGAAGGTCAAATTCTAAAACTGAGCGCCGAACCCACGAAAAAGCGCGCCTCCTCCCCCGCACGCGTGATGAATGACCGATATCTCGTTCAAAAAGGGGAGACCGTCAGCGAAATTGCGGACCGGCTCGGTATATCTCAGGCCTCCCTTACCGCCCACAACACCCTTGCACCCGATGCAGCAATCTATGCGGGCCAGTTCATCGACATTCCCGGTTCCGTTGCTCCCGTGGTGGAGCGCGAAACACCGGGCATCGGAGGGTTCTCCACGGAGGCCCCCACGATTATTGCCGCGTCACTTCCTGAGCCCACGCAATCCGATGATGCTGGGATAGAGGGTGAGGACATCATTTTTGATGCAGCGGACTTGGCGGTTTCGGACAAGCCCGCCCTCATTACGGTGAGAGTCCCCGAGAAGAAACCCGAACCCGTCGTCGTCGAGAAAAAACCTGCTGCCGCAACACCCGCCCCCACAGCGCCTCCTCAACAGGCCCCGGCTGCAAATCCGGTGGCGCCCCCCGCTGCGCAACCAGCCAGTGGCGTCGGGCAACCGATGGCGGGAAGCATCACCCCGCTCAACGATGAGCGCCGAGGGAATGCGCAAATCATCGTGAACGTGGGACGCGAACTGGGCGTCTCCGACTATGGAATTGTGATCGCCCTCGCCACAGCCATGCAGGAATCATCTCTGCGCAATATTAACTGGGGTGACCGTGACTCTGTGGGTCTCTACCAGCAGCGGCCTTCCAGTGGTTGGGGTTCCGTTGAACAGATAATGGATCAGGCCTACGCCAGTCGGTTGTTCTTTGGCGGCCCCTCAAACCCCAATAGGGGGAAAACACGCGGACTTCTGGATATCAGCGGTTGGCAGTCCATGGCGCTCACTGTTGCCGCGCAACGGGTGCAAATTTCTGCCCACCCGGATGCCTATGCAAAGTGGGAGCCCAGTGCCTGGGCTTGGCTTTATGAACTGACCTAGTGGAGTGGCAACTCCCTAGAGCGCTCCAGCTTGCGTACAATCCAAAGAATGGAGTCCCCCGTCACTGACCCGCTTGTGGGCATGCTGGTGGATAAGCGCTATGTCATTGTGCAAAAGGTTGCCCGTGGGGGGATGGCCACCGTCTATCAAGCGCTTGACCAACGACTTGAGCGGCCTGTTGCCATCAAAATTATGCACCCTCATTTGGCCGAAGATGCGGACTTCACGAAGCGTTTTATCCAGGAAGCCAGACAGGCGGCCAGGCTCGCCCACCCCAACATCGTCAATGTTTTTGACCAGGGACAAGAAGGTCAACTCACCTACATCGTGATGGAGTACCTCCCCGGTATCACCCTGCGCGAGCTCCTGGCAGACTTTGGCGCCCTCACAGTGGCGCAAACCCTCGATATCGTGACGGCAATTCTCAACGGCCTCGATGCAGCCCACACCGCCGGAATTGTGCACCGCGATCTCAAGCCGGAAAACGTTCTCCTGGCCGATGATGGCCGCATCAAAATCGCTGATTTCGGTTTGGCGCGCGCCTCGACCCACAACACCGCCACCTCCCAGGCGCTGCTTGGGACGATTGCCTACCTGTCCCCCGAGCTGATTTCGCGCGGCGAAGCTGACCTGCGAAGCGATATCTACGCTCTTGGCATCATGATGTTTGAGATGCTGACCGGAGAGCAGCCCTATCAGGGGGACCAAGCGGTCACGATCGCCTACCAGCACGCCAACGACATCGTTCCCGCCCCCAGCTCAAAAAATTCTTCCGTACCTGCCCCCTTTGATGAGCTTGTTGACTGGTGCACGAGACGCTCCCCCGACGAGCGCCCTCCCCATGCGCGAGCACTTCTGGAACATGTGAGAGCACTCTCCGCCATGGTCGGCTCGGACAGTTTCTCCACGGGCACCCAAAGCCTCAACCAGACGGTTGCCATGACACAAAGAATCTCCCGGCACGATTTTGACGAAACCGAAGTTTTTGATCCAAAATCCACTGTTTTTGAGGGCCTCGAACCCACCGCGGCCATGCCTATCATCGAGGACGACGATGGTGACAACGACCATGACGACGACACAGACAATTCGAGGAATCAGCCCATTCAGGCCCCCATCGCGGCCAAGAAAAAGCGTCGCGGAGCAGCGGTGGGCTGGGTGAGCGCTCTCCTCGTGGCTGTAATCGTCGGGGGTGGGGCCTCAGCGTGGTGGTGGGCCTCCGGCCCGGGAGCGAGCACCACTGTTCCCGATGTGAGCGGGTCCTCCATTGCTGAGGCCAGTGCGGCCTTGACCACTGCGGAACTCATTGTGTCGCCCACAGTCTTAGAGGAGTTTGACCTAGTGCTCCCCGCCGGTCAGGTGAAGGGCACCGCCCCCGCGGCGGGTGAGATTGTTGACAAAGAATCGGAAGTGACACTGATTGTGTCTCTTGGCCCCAATCCAGTGAACGTGCCACCCCTCGCCGGTGCGACAGTGAGTGAGGCCTCGGAGGTCTTAGAAAGCCTGAACCTGATTCTTGGTGTGACGAGGGAGGAGTTCAGCGACACTATTGGCGAAGGCCTCATCCTGCGCCTGACCGATACTGCAGGTCAAACCGTTCCGCCCAATACTGAGGTCCTGGCGGGGAGTACCCTCGATGCGGTGATTTCTGCCGGTCGGATACCAGACGTGGCGGGGCTGAGCGTTGACGAAGCCCGAGATCTACTGCAGGGGGTCGGACTGGTCGGCGTTGTGGGCGGCGATGGAGCCTTTTCCGACACCATTGCCGAAGGCTCTGTGGTGGAAATTTTGGGGATCACCACACGCACCGTGGTCCCCGGTGACACTCTGACACTTCTTGTTTCCCGGGGGCCAGAACTGGTCACCGTTCCCGAAGTGGTGGGTGACACGATCGCCGAGGCGAAGAGCGCTTTGGAAGCTCTGGGTTTCCGGGTGGAGGTGCGCTCGGAATATCCCGAATCAGAGTGGGGCCGATCTTTTGCTCGAGTGACCAGCGTGGATCCAAGCTCTGGACAATCGGTGGCGAAGGGATCCACCATTGTCCTTCGCAGTTTCGTTTAGCTTTTACTGAGCTCTTCGGCCACGAGGAAAGCAAGCTCCAGAGACTGCTGGTGGTTGAGCCTCGGGTCGCACAGGGATTCATAGCGTGTTTCTAATCCGAGCTCGTCAATGTTTTGTGATCCGCCGAGACATTCGGTGACATCATCACCGGTTAGTTCAACATGCATGCCTCCCGGATGGGTCCCCACCATGCGGTGCGCTTCGAAGAAGCCCAGCACCTCATCCACCACGTCATCAAAGCGACGCGTTTTATAGCCGGTTTGGGTGGTCATCCCATTACCGTGCATAGGATCGGTCACCCACAGCGGTTGAACTTCGAGAGACGCGGTTGCCTCCAACAGAGGCGGCAGAACATCCCTAATACTCTTTGCCCCCATGCGGGTGATAAAGGTCAGGCGCCCCGGCTCACGCTCGGGATCAAGCTTTTCAATAAGAGCCCGCAGTGTTGCCACGTCGGTGCTTGGACCCAGCTTCACGCCGAGGGGGTTGCGCACACGGGAGAAGAAATCTACGTGAGCACCATCAAGATCCCGTGTTCGCTCACCAATCCACAAGAAATGTGCGGAGGTGACATACGGCGTGCCCGTTCGGGAATCAATGCGCGTCAGGGGCCGTTCGTAGTCCATCAACAAACCTTCGTGGCTCGCAAAAAACTCGACCCGTTTGAGCTCATCGAAGTCGGCGCCAGCGGCTTCCATAAAACGAACCGCCCTATCGATTTCACGCGACAGCGTTTCGTAGCGGACATTGGCCGGGTTCTCCGCGAACCCTTTATTCCAGCTGTGAACCATTCGCAAATCCGCAAACCCACCCTGCGTGAACGCTCTAATTAAATTCAGTGTCGACGCTGCGGTGTGATACCCCTTCAACAGTCTGGCAGGGTCGGGGGTCCGTGATTCCGGTGTGAAATCGTAACCGTTGACAACGTCGCCCCGGTATGCCGGCAGCGTCACGCCCTCGCGGGTTTCATCATCACTGGAGCGAGGTTTGGCAAACTGACCGGCCATTCGGCCCATTTTGATGACGGGCACAGAGGCTCCATACGTCAACACCACGGCCATCTGAAGAATAGTTTTTACCCGATTGCGAATCTGATCGGCCGTGGCCCCGGCAAAAGTTTCTGCGCAATCGCCACCCTGCAAGAGGAAAGCTTTTCCGGCTGCTGCGCGAGCCAGACGATCTCTCAACATATCGACCTCGCCCGCAAAGACGAGCGGGGGGACGCATTCAAGCTCGGTCACAATCTTTTGTGTGAGACCTGAATCGGGCCACTGCGGTTGCTGTTTGATGGGCAGAGTGCGCCAATGATCGAGGCCTGCGATAACACCCTCTGCAGGAGCGATGACATGCTCACCTGAATCCACCACAACAACACTTGTCCTTTACATTTTGGGCCAAGAGACAGCCTAGCCCAGGCCTGGAGAGCCGCTATGTTCGGTTGCGCAGAGTGGACGCGTACACGTCGACGTACTCCTGGGAACCAAGCTTGTGCATCTCGTGAATAATTTCATCGGTAATGGAGCGCAACACAAACCGGTCGGTTTCCATTCCCTGAAAACGGCTAAAATCGAGGGCTTTTCCGACCACAACCCCCACCTTGTGCACTGTGGGAAGGGAGGCTCCCAGCGCCATCACTTTGTCGGTGTCCACCACAGCAATGGGGATCACCGGAACCCGTGCTTCCAGCACCATTCGGGCCACACCGGTCCTCCCCCGATAGAGGCGACCATCGGGTGATCGGGTTCCTTCGGGATAAATGGCGAGCACTTTCCCCTCACCGAGGACCGCAAGACCGGCGTTGAGGGAGGCTTCAGACGCTTTTCCTCCGGAGCGATCAATGGGCAACTGACCGGAGGCCAACATGAAAAAGCGGATAAATCTGCCTTTCAGGCCTTTGCCGGTGAAATAGTCACTTTTAGCCAAAAATGCCATCTGGCGATCCACAATCAACGGCAAAAACACGGAATCCACAAAAGACAGATGATTGCACACCAGAATCACGGGGCCTGTCCGGGGGATATTTTCGAGGCCTTTCACCCAGGGGCGAAAAACGGTCATGAACAGAGGGCCAACGACCCAGTGCTTCACCAACCAATAGAACATGGGCTCCAGCCTAGGGCGAAGCACGGTGTGGGCGCCTCGCTAAGTCAGCAGCCCCCACCGCCCCCGCTGTGTTGCCAAGCTGTGCGGGAACAATCTGGGCAACCGGCCGCCGGGAGCGTGGGCCATATGCCTGAATGAAGTGTCGCGTAATCGACTCGGTCAGCACCTCTCCTGCCGCGGCAACACCTCCACCAATAACAATCGTGTCGGGATCGGTCACTGCCACCAGGGAGGCGATTCCTTGACCGAGGGCCTGCGCAATGGCCTCCAGGGCGCCAAACGCTTCGGGGCTTCCTGCCCGAAATAATTCCATTAGCTCGTCGGAGCTTAGGTCATCTCTGCCCAGTCGCTCGCACGCTTCGCGCACGAGGGCGGTGCCTGAGGCGTACTGTTCGAGGCAACCCCTGTTGCCACACCCGCACAGACGCCCCCCGGGCTCAATGATGATGTGGCCCAGTTCTGCGCCCGCACCAAACCCACCCACCAGGAGCTGGCCCTCCGTGACGAGGGCCCCACCGACACCCGTCCCCAGTGTGAGCATCATCATCGAGCGCGCATCACGTCCCGCGCCAAAACGATATTCCGCCCACCCTGCCGCGTTGGCGTCGTTTTCGACCACCACGGGGCGCCCCAGGGCCTCGTGGAGCACACGCGAAATAGGAAAATCTCGCCAGGAAATATTGGGGGCAAGATAAATCAGGTCCCGATCCCGGTTAAGGAATGCTGCAGCGGCAACACCCACTGTGGGAATAGTGTCACCGGCATCCAGTTCGTTAACGATTTCGACAACCGCAGCGATGATGTCTTCGGGGCTATCAGGGACCGTCTTACGGGTGACAAGGGAGAGAACCTGGCCCTCGGGAGATACCCGAGCACCGGCAATTTTGGTGCCACCAATATCGATTCCAAGAGCATCCACAGGCGCAATTCTATGGGGGGCCATCACCTAGCCTCTCCACACGACATGACGGGTAAAGACCTCTAGAGTGGGGGCACTTATGAAGTGGGCAACAAAGGAGTGACCGTGAAAGAATTCTCAACCCCCGCCGTTGTTCAAGCCGATCCGGTCTCAAACGCCTCTCAACTTCTTGTGGACCGCGTCACCTCCGACCCTGACGGGGCACTCTTTTCTCTCCCGAGGGCTGACGGCGGCTGGGAGGACGTCACCACCGCGGAGTTTCATGCCCAGGTCTCTGCCCTGGCTAAAGGATTTATGGCCGCAGGTGTGAATGCGGGTGACAAAATCGGTTTCATCTCTAAAACAACCTACGAGTGGACCCTGGTCGACTTTGGGCTGTGGTTTGCCGGCGCCATCATGGTGCCAATCTATGAAACCAGCTCCCCCAGCCAGATTCACTACACCCTCGAGGATTCAGAAGCCGTCGGCATCATTGTCGAAACCACCGAGCACTTCCAACGCTTTGATGAGATTGCCAGTGAGACGCCCCGAGTTGTGCACATCTGGAACATGCACCTGGGTGACCTTGCGAAGTTGGCCTCGCGCGGTGGCACAATTACCGACGCCGCCCTGGAGGAGCGGCGCACAACCGCACAGGGTAGCGATATGGCGACCCTGATATACACTTCGGGCTCTACGGGCCAACCCAAAGGGTGCGTCCTGACCCACTCGAACTTTGTCGAGTTGGTGCGAAACTCTGCCGTGGCAATGAAAGAAGTAGTGGAGCCAGGCGCTGCGACGCTGTTGTTCATTACGACAGCCCACATTTATGCGCGATTTATCTCCCTGCTTGCGGTCCACACCGGGACAAAAATTGGCCATCAGGCCGACACCACCCAGCTACTGCCCTCTCTGGCATCGTTTAAGCCGACCTTCCTTCTTGCCGTCCCCCGGGTGTTTGAGAAGGTCTACAACTCTGCTGAGCAAAAAGCGGAAGCCGGAGGAAAAGGTGCCATCTTCCGCGCCGCTGCCGACACCGCCGTTGAATACTCACAAGCCCTCGATTCGGATTCGGTGTCGCTGTGGCTCAGGCTGCGTTTCACGCTTTTTGACCGTCTTGTGTACAGCAAATTAAGAGCCGCCATGGGCGGCAACGTCGTGTACGCAGTGTCAGGGTCTGCGCCTTTGAGCACCCGCTTGGGCCACTTTTATCGCACCCTGGGAATCACAATTCTTGAAGGCTACG
>Ga0105054_10011358_pt1 | contig 11121 bp, 8 predicted proteins | sample BON02_FD_78091 | JGI IMG/M metagenome (GOLD analysis project Ga0105054, IMG submission 78091) | Freshwater microbial communities from Lake Bonney liftoff mats and glacier meltwater in Antarctica - BON-02 (megahit assembly) | ecosystem: Environmental > Aquatic > Freshwater > Ice > Glacier... | reverse complement strand
GTGGGACGGGATTCGCATTGATGCGGCATTCCGCCCCTTTCAAGGTCGCATTGGTGGGGATCGGCAAGATCGCGGTGGACCAGCATGTGCCGGCGATCGCGGCCTCGCCCGACTGGGAGTTGGCGGCGACGGTGAGCCGGTCCGGGCGGATCGGCGGCGTTCCCGCATTTACCGATTTCGAGGAATTCCTCGAGGTGCGCCCGGATGTCACTGTCGTCTCGCTCTGCCTGCCGCCGCAGCCGCGCTTTGCCTATGCCGAGGCGGCGCTGAGGGCCGGGCGGCATGTGATGCTGGAAAAACCCCCGGGGCAGACTTTGGCCGAGGTGCATGCGCTGGAGCGGCTGGCCGAGGATGCGGGGGTCACGATCTTTGCCACCTGGCATTCGCGCATGGCGCGCGGGGTGGCAGGGGCCAAGGCATGGTTGTCGGGCAAGGTGGTGCTGCGCGGGCAGATCACCTGGCGCGAGGATGTGCGGCATTGGCATCCGGGGCAGGACTGGGTGTTTGAACCCGGCGGCATGGGTGTGTTCGATCCGGGGATCAATGCCCTGTCGATCCTGACCGAGATTCTGCCCGCGCCGGTGCATCTGCAATCGGCAACGCTGGAATTTCCCGCGAACCGCGCCACGCCGATTGCGGCGCAACTGCATTTCTCGGATGCGATCAGCGCCGATCTGGACTGGCGGCAGACCGGGCCGCAGACATGGGACATCGCGGTTGAGACCGACGCGGGGTCAATTTTGCTCGGCGAGGGCGGCAATCGGCTGTTGATCGACGGGGTCGAGGTCGCGACCGGGCCGGATGGCGAATATCGGGCCCTTTATGCCCGGATGGCCGATTTGCTGCACCGTGGTGCCAGCGATGTCGACCTGGCGCCGATGGTGCATGTGGCGGATGCGTTCTCGCTCGGGCGCAGGGTGACGGTTGATCCGTTCGACTTTTGACTCGGGCTTGTGCATCTTTTCGCCCTGAATATGCGCGGAGCGTGCTGACAGGCCGTGGCTGGGGCAAATGATGAACTTACCACAATCGCGCCACAATCTGACGATTTAACCACATGGCGGATTCGTGCCGGTTGAATGGTCCGCCGCGCATTGCATCCTGTGGTGGGATTGTTATCGACGGCTGAGCGGAGCAGTGCTGCCCGCTGCATTGTCGGTCCAAAGTGGTGAAGAGCACGCATGAAGATACTCGCGGTCGATGATGACGAATCGATTCTGTCGATTTTGCAGATCCTGGTCACGCGGGCCGGATATGATGATTTCGTGACGGCCCGCGGTGGTGGCGAGGCGTTGGAGCTTATCGCGAAGGCGCGTCGGCCGTTCGAGTTTTTCCTGCTGGATATCGACATGCCGGGGATGGACGGGATCGAGTTTTGCGACCTGCTTCGCCGTCTGCCCAGCTATGCGGACTGTCCCATTGTCATGCTGACTGCCATGACCGAGCGCAAATATATCGATCAGGCATATGCCGCGGGGGCCACGGATTATGTTATCAAACCGTTCGATGTGAATGACCTGACGCAAATTCTGCTGGGTGCGGCGCAGCGGCTCAAGCAGGTGGAGCGCTGAATCGTGGCCAGTGAGAGACAGGACATGAGCGCCAAGGATGGACTGCTCATCGCCAATGCGATCCAGCATGGGGAACTGCCACTGATGGTGGTGGCGGAGGATGGCAGGATCCGGATCGCCAATCCTGCGGCGGACCGGTTGTTTCGGGTTGCCGACGGCGGTCTGCTGGGCCGGCCCGTGTCGGATATCCTTGCCGTTGAATCCGTCGCTGAACTGGAGGCCCATGTCGTGCCGCCAGCCGCAGATGCGATCGTGCGCACCAAAACAAGGCCAAGCCCGAGTGACGCCGATATCCCGGTGTCGGTCCATATCATGCCCTGTACTGATCCGGAGCAGAACCGGCTTTATGCCTTGATCCTGCGTGACATTCGCAAGGATCTGGCGTCGGAGGAACGCGCGCAAGTGGAACTGATGCTGTCCGCCAATGCGATCCGGGGCGCGCAGATCGGTGTGTTTGAATTTGATATCGTCAATGAAACGGTCGTCGTGTCGGATATCTGGCTCAAGATTCTGGAAGTGGACCGGTCCGAGAATCTGAATGTGCAGCAGGAGTGGCGGTCGCGTGTGCATCCTGATGATCTGGCCGCCGCGCTTGAACCTGTGCGGCTGTGCGCCGGGGGGCTGAGCGAGCGTGCCAGTTGCGAATACAGGCTGCACTCGCGCGATGCTGACTTGTGGCGCTGGATGCAGACGGACCTGGCCGTCGCCCGCAGGGACAGCGCCGGCAAGCCGATCCGGCTGGTGGGGGCGCAGACCGATATCAGCGAGCGCAAGCGGACCGAGAATGAAATGCGTATCAGCGTGGACCGGTTCCGGTCCGCCTTTGATGATGCGCCGATCGGCAAGGCGATTGTCGGTCTTGATGGATCATGGTTGCAGGTGAATCCCGCCCTTTGTGAGCTGATGGGATATAGCGAAGCCGAAATGCTCAAGACGAATTTTCAGGCGCTGACCCATCCTGACGATCTGGCCGCGGACATCGAACTGGGCGAGCAGTTGAAGGCCGGGCAAGTGCGGTCCTACCAACTGGAAAAACGCTATTTCCGCAAGAATGGCGCGGTGATGTGGGGGCTGTTGAGCGTGGGGCTGCTTCGGGATGCCGCTGGCGGGCCGGACCATTTCATCTCTCAGATCGTGGATGTGACCGAGCGGCGCCGGTTGACCGAACTCAAGAGCGAGTTTGTCGCGACGGTCAGTCACGAATTGCGCACGCCGCTGACCTCGATCCTGGGATCGCTGAGTTTGTTGGCGTCGATGGTCGAGGATGAGCCGTTTTCGGATGATGCCCAACGTCTGCTCTATATCGCGCAGCAGAACGGCAACCGGTTGCGCAGTCTGGTCAATGATATTCTGGATTTCGAGAAATTCTCATCGCTCCAGATGCGGTTCGACTTGTCGTCGCAGCGCATTGTCGGCCTCGTCGAAGACGCGGTGATGGCGAGCCTTGGGCAAGCCGACAAATTTGGCGTGCGTTATGTTGTTCAGGCGTCGGATCGCGATCTGACCGGATATGTCGACCCGCAGCGGTTTCGGCAGGTGATGACGAACCTGTTGTCGAATGCCGCCAAGTTTGCCGATAAAGGCAGTCAGATCGATGTCATGGTTGATGCGCCAGTCAATGGGCCAGTCAATGGGCCAGTCAATGGGCCGGCCGATGCGGTGCGGGTTTCGGTCGGCAATACCGGTCCGGGAATACCGGATTCGTTCCGTAACCAGATATTCAAGCCGTTCTCTCAGGCCGCCCCGGCATCGACCCGCACGCGGGAGGGGACCGGGCTGGGCCTGAGCATATCAAAGCAGATTGTCGAACAAATGGGCGGTTCCATCGGCTTTGAAAGCGAAGTGAACGGCCGCACGACCTTTTGGTTTACGGTGCCGACGACCACTCCGGAACGCTGAGCCGATCTCTGAGCGACCGGCCCGTTACCTATTTGCCGACGATGCGGATATTGAGCGGCCGCGGTTCGTTCAGTTTGCGCTGATAGCGGTTTTCGGCACGCGCCAATGCCCGTTCAAAGGTCTTTTTCACGCCCTGCGTCCGGCTTGTGTTGGGCCGCATCGGGTTGCCGATGGACACCTCGATGTCGAGGGGGTCGCCGTTGTCGAATTCGGTATCCCTGTCGTCGAGCAGGCTTTGGATTGCGGATTCCAGATCGCGGGACACATCGAGCGTGGCATAGCTCGATACGACCATGAACAGGCCATTGCCCGTATAGGCCATCAGGTTGTTCTGCGGTTTGAGCACCTGACCGATGGCCTCTGCGGTTTCGGACAGGGCATAGAGGAATTCCTGCTCTGACGCGCGTTCATGGATCGCACTGATCCGGTCAACCTTGATCGCGATAACCTGCGAACTGGTGGCGCCGGCGCGGGAAAGCTGGGTCAGGTAATTGCCAAGAGCGTTGTAATCGACAAGGTTTTCCGGCCCGGGGAAGGTGACGGGATCTTCGAGCGCAATGGCACGCGCGCTTGCTGCAGGGATGTCGGCGGGAGTGCCCGTGATCGCGGCGGCCTGTTTGCGGGCGGTGATCAATTCCTTGACGATCCGAAGACGCGCACCGAGTTCGACGATATCGAAGGGCTTGGTTATGTAATCCGTCGCCCCGGCCTTGAAAGCGCGATCAAGGTAATCCTTGTCGGTCATGGCGGTCAGCATGATGATCGGCGTCTTGCGATAGGCGGGCATATTGCGCACGATGCCGCAGAGTTCGATCCCGTCCATGCCCGGCATGTTGATGTCGAGAAGCAGACATTCATAGGTTTCGGTTGCGTTGGCGAGCAGTTCGAGCGCGATATCGCCCGAGCCGACGGTCGTCACATCGGGAAAGCCGACCTTTTTGGTGATCATCGGGATGATTTCGCGGATGTGAACGTCATCATCGACTGCTAATATATGCACACTGGCCTCCGCGCATAAAAAACTGACTGCTAGCGCCATGGTTCAGGCCGTCAAGGCAGTCTGCGATCACAAACTTGTCATTGACCACCTTAAATCAGCCAATTTCGTGAAACATTGCAACTACTGAGTCGCCGCGTTGACGTGAGGACAAGTCATTGACCGCATTAGATACTGTGCGATACTACTCCTCAAGGAGAGTGCTGTATAGTCCGTTCGCCCATTTGATGAAGAGGGGATGTGTGCGCCCCCCGCGTGACTGCCAAGGTGAGCGGTTGACTCTGCACGCAGCCTGCCTGTAAGACGCGTTTCGTTGGTGTTGGTGGCCCCCGCAAGGGGATGCCTGTCGTGTCGCAAGGCAAGAGGACAACGCCCTTCATAGTCGCCGCGCGGTCGCAGGGCCGGTTGGCGTCGTTCCAAGAAGGAGAACAGACGGTGACAAAACGCACCTCTGCCAAGTACAAGATCGACCGTCGTATGGGCGAAAACATCTGGGGCCGTCCGAAATCCCCGGTGAACAAGCGTGAATATGGCCCCGGCCAGCACGGTCAGCGCCGCAAGGGCAAACTGTCGGATTTCGGCACCCAGCTGCGCGCCAAGCAGAAGCTGAAGGGCTATTACGGCGATCTGACCGAAAAGCAGTTCCGTCGCATTTATGCCGAGGCCGAGCGGGTCAAGGGCGATACCGGCGAGAACCTTGTCGGTCTGCTGGAGCGGCGTCTGGACGCGGTGGTCTATCGCGCCAAGTTCGTGCCCACCATTTTTGCAGCCCGCCAGTTCGTCAACCACGGCCATGTGACCGTGAACGGCCAGCGCGTGAACATCGCTTCTTACCGCGTCAAGGAAGGCGATCTGATCGAGGTGCGAGGCAAGTCCAAGCAGATGGCTGTGCTGCTCGAAGCCGTGACTTTGGCAGAGCGTGATGTGCCCGACTATGTCGAGGTCGATCATTCCAAGATGACCGCCAAGTTCGTGCGCCAGCCCGGCCTGTCGGATGTGCCCTATCCGGTGATCATGGAACCGAACCTCGTGGTCGAATATTACGCCAAGAACTGAGGTTTGCCGGGCGCGTCCCGGAGGATTGGAACCCGTCGCAGCCTCTGCGGCGGGTTTTTTCGTGGCACTGCGCGTCAGGCGCGGCATTTGGCCCCGATTGCGCGCTGCGGTGGCAGCAGGTATTTCGGGATCATGCCCGGCGCGATACCGGCAAGACACGGGGGACGCGTCGCAGTTACGGTATCCGCAGCGCCTGTGACCACAACTTGCTGTGGCATTGCCCCGCGACCGTCGTTAGAACCGTCGCAGACAGGAGCCTTTCATGACCAAGATCATTCCCCAGCCCGGCATCATGGACATCTCCCTCTATGAGGGCGGTGCCAGCACGGTCGAGGGGAAGTCGAATGTCCTGAAACTCTCGTCCAACGAGAACCCGCTGGGGCCGTCGGATGCAGCCAAGGAGGCGTTCAGCCGTGCCGTGCATGAGTTGCACCGCTATCCCAGCACCGATCACCGCGCCCTGCGGCAGGCGATCGGCGAGGCATGGCATCTGAACCCCGAGCAGATCATCTGTGGTGTTGGTAGCGACGAGATCATCCATTTTCTGTGTCAGGCCTATGCGGGGCCCAAGGATGAGGTGATCCATACCGAGCATGGTTTTGCGATGTACCGCATCGCCGCATTGGCCGCGGGGGCCACGCCGGTCGAGGTGCCCGAGCATGAGCGGGTCACCGATGTCGATGCGATCCTGAAGGCCTGCAACCGCCGGACAAAGTTGGTATTTATCGCCAATCCGAACAATCCGACCGGGACGATGATCGGCCCGATGGAGGTCCGTCATCTGGCCGAGGGGCTGCCGCCGCAGGCGCTGCTGGTGCTGGACGGCGCCTATGCCGAGTATGTCGAGGGCTATGATGCCGGGGCCGCGCTGATTGCCGAGCGTGATAATGTGGTGATGACGCGGACCTTCTCAAAGATCTACGGGCTCGGTGGCTTGCGCGTGGGTTGGGGTTATGGCCCGCGTGCGGTTATTGATGTGCTGAACAGGATCCGGGGGCCGTTCAATCTGTCCACCGCCGCGCTGGTGACCGCCGAGGCGGCGGTGCGCGATGGCGCCTATGTCCGCAAATGCCAGACCGAGAATGCCAGATGGCGCGACTGGCTGGCCCGGACGCTGGCCGAGATGGGGGTGCCGTCGGATACCTCGACCGCCAATTTCGTGCTCGCCCGTTTTGCCGATACCGCCGAGGCCGAGGCTTGCGATGCGCATCTGCGCTCTGAGGGGATCATCGTTCGGCGCGTGGCGGGGTATAAACTGCCGCATTGCCTGCGCGTCACTGTGGGCGACGAGGCGTCTTGCCGTCGCGTGGCCCATGCGATTGGCCAGTTCAAAGGCGTGCGCTGATGGCGCAACTCTATGACCGGGTGGCCCTGATCGGGCTGGGGCTTATTGCCGGGTCGATGAGTCTGGCGATGCGCCGCGCGGGGCTTGCCGGGGAGGTTGTAGGCTATGCCCGCAGCGTTGAGACGCGGGATACGGCGCGCGAGATTGGATTGTGTGACCGGGTCTGTGACAGTGCCGCCGAGGCGGTGAAGGATGCCGATCTGGTCGTGCTGTGCGTGCCGGTGGGCGTGATGGCAGAGGTCGCGGCAGAGATTGCGCCTGTGCTGAAACCCGGTTGCACGGTCAGCGATGTCGGATCGGTGAAGGCTGCCGTGATCGCCGCTGTAGCCCCGCACATCCCGGCGGGGGTGCATTTCATCCCGGCGCATCCGCTGGCGGGGACCGAACATTCCGGTCCGAGATCAGGCTTTGCCGCGCTTTTTGACAATCGCTGGTGCATCCTTGTCCCCGGCGACGCACCTCGCCCGGATGTTGAGCGGATTGCCGCCCTCTGGCGCGCAATGGGCAGCAATGTGGACGAGATGGACGCCGAGCACCATGATCTGGTGCTTGCCGTCACCTCGCATACGCCGCATCTTATTGCCTATACGATGGTGGGTGTGGCCGATGACCTGCGCCGGGTGACGGATAGCGAAGTGATCAAGTATTCTGCCGCAGGGTTCAGAGATTTTACCCGTATCGCCGCCAGCGATCCGACGATGTGGCGCGATGTGTTTCTGAACAACAAAGAGGCGACGCTGGATATTCTGGGCCGGTTTACCGAGGAATTATTCGCGTTGCAGCGCGCCATCCGCATGGGCGACGGCGCGCATCTGCACGACTATTTCACCCGCACCCGTGCGATCCGGCGCGGCATCATCGAGGCGGGGCAGGATACCGCCGCCCCGGATTTTGGCCGTGGCGCAGGGAAGCCCTCGTGAGGGTGGCGCGGTTCATTGCGGCGCTGTTGATCGGTGCGGGGCCGGTGTTGGCCGAGGCGCCGGAAGTGGCTCTGCGTCCGGTGCTGCGCGCGGAGCCGGTGGCGCTGATTAGGCCGATGTTGCGCCCTGAGGCCGATGTCGTCGCAGCCATTGTGCCGTCGCCACAGCAGGTGCGGGCGGATGCACTGGTGGTGGCGGAAGGGCGTCTGTCGACCCGCTCTGTCCCGGTGATCGCAGCGGACGTTCCGCGCCAGATCGCGCGGGCCGAGGCAATGCTGGCGCCGATGCTGCCCCTGCCTGAGATTCTGGTAGGCATGTGGGCGGGCGAGCGCCCGGCGCCACGGCCAGAGGGTGATTTCGCGGGGGGAGAACAGGTGATCCTTGCCTCTCTGCGCCCGACTGTGCGGCCTGAGGATGCTGAGAGTCCGGAGGTTGTGGTGATCCCGGCGGCGGCGCTGCTGCCGCTGCGCCCGCAATTGCGCCCCGAAGCGGCGGTCGTCGCGGCGCCGGTGCCAGAGACGGTGCCAGAAACGATGCCAGAAACGGTGCCAGAGACGGTGCCAGAGACGGTGCCAGAAGACGCAGTACCTGTCGCGGTGGTTGTGCCTGCGCCGCAGTTCTCCGCGCTTGCCATTGCGACCGCGACGCGGCCCGAAACCCGTCCGCCGGAAGTGGTGCAACGCGCCAGCACGGCGCGGGTGGCGCGGGTGCGCGGTTCGGTGTGTGGAAATCCCGAGATTCAGGGCGATGTCCTGGCCGCGATTGGCGGTAAAGGTGGCTGTGGTGTGGCCGATCCGGTGCAGGTCCGGTCGGTTGGCGGGGTGGCTTTGTCATCCGCCGCGATCATGGATTGCACAACGGCAGAGGCGCTGCTGACCTGGGTGCAGCGCGGCGCGATCCCTGCGATTGGCAGCGAAGGCGGTGGCATCGCCTCGCTGCGCGTGGCCGGGCATTACTCGTGCCGTCCGCGCAACAATCAGGCGGGCGCGCGCCTGTCAGAGCATGGGTTGGGCCGCGCGATTGATATTGCCGCGATCGGACTGCGCAATGGCGGCGAGATTTCGGTACTGACCGGGTGGAACCGCGCCGGGGACGGGCCGCGGTTGCGCGCGATGCACCGGGCAGCCTGCGGCACATTCGGTACCGTGCTCGGCCCGGAAGCGAACCGGTTCCACGCCGATCATTTCCATTTTGATACAGCGCGTTACCGTAGCGGATCTTATTGCCGTTAACGAAACTGCGGGGCGGGTCCGAGCGGGACCGGGCCCCATGACATGAACCCGTTTTCCAGTTTGATCGTGGCGTCGATCCGGTCGCTGCCATTGGCCATGGCGCTGGCCGCGCGGGTAAATCCGGGGACGGCGGCGGGGTCGATCAGGCCGGCTTTGGTGGCCAGTGTGATGAGCTGTTCCCAATTGGCCGCGACCAGCGCGATGTCACCCTCGGGCACACCGTTGCTGTCGATGGTCAGATCGGCGGTGGCATTCAGCGCCACCGTGCCCCAGGTGAGGCGCATTTCGCGCAGGGTGATGCGGGTGAGGCGCGGGCCGCCTTCGACACCCGCGAACCTGTCGAGCGGCCGGTCAAAGCTGATCCCGGCATCAAGGCGCAGCAGCGATACTTGCGCTGGCATCAGCCTGGCAGGGTCGAGGACCTGCACGAGGGAAGAAGGCAGAGCGATTTCGGCCACCTCGCCAAAGGCATCGTATTGTCCCGGCGCGCCCCCTGCATCACGAAAGGCCAGCAACCCCCTGGCGATGCTGACATCCCAGCCCCGGCTCGAAATCAGTTCGGCGGCCCCGACTTCGACTGTAACCGCATCAAGCGGCAATGCGGTGGCGGCGGCGACGGCGGCACTGGCGCGCAGCCCGTCGCTCTGCAAGGTCAGGGTTTCACCGGGCAGAATGATGTCCTGCGTCGGTGGCCAGACCGCGATGACCCGGTTGGGCCGGTAGCTGAGCGCCAGAACCTGAAAGAACGGCGCCTGCCAGCCGATGCCGCTGACCGGGTCGCGGAAGTCCGGATTGGTCAGCGTGGTATCAAAGCGCGAGGGAAAGCCCCGCGTGCTGAGATCGTCATAGCGCACATTCCAGCCGGAAGCCCGCAAATCGTCGAGCCAGGTATTGGCGCCACGTTCCAGTGCGGTCGATCCCACGAACCAATAGCCGAAGTAGAGCGCGCCGAGCACCGCCACGAGGATTGTCAGAAACCGCATCATCATCCTTTCGCGCCCGCCGCGACCCGCCTTTTACAGAGCCTGTGTCCGAAGGGCCAGAGGCGTGCCGCAACTGGCTCCGCGACGTCGCAGAACCGATATTTCGGTTGGGTTTGTGCGCTTTGGTCCCTATGCTTGATCCAACGAAGAAACACGAGGACCCTGTCCGGCATGGACAAGAAGGAACCCGAGGCCGAGCTACATTTCTCACAGCCGGTGCGCCAGATCATCTCGATGCTGGTCGCGCTTGGCCTTGTTGCGGCAGGTGGTTATCTCGGTTTTGCCACGATCGTCTCGATCTTCTGGACCAATCCCTATTTGAATGGCGCGATTCTGGCCTGTTTCGTGTTGGGGGTCTTGTCCTGTTTCGGACAGGTGGCGCAACTCATGCGCTCGGTCAGCTGGATCGAGAATTTTGCCAAGGCGCAGACGGGGCGCGCGCTGGCCGATGCGCCATCCTTGCTGGCACCGCTGGCCACGCTGCTGCGCTCGCGCGGGGCGCGGATGCAATTGTCGTCCTCCTCCAGCCGCTCGATCCTCGACTCGGTCGGGCAGCGGATCGACGAGGATCGCGAAATCACCAAATATCTGGGGAGTACGCTGATTTTCCTCGGCCTTTTGGGCACTTTCTATGGGCTGGCCACCACGGTGCCTGCGCTGGTAGAGACGATCCGTGGTCTCAATCCGGCCGAAGGTGAGAGCGGGGCCGATATCTTTCGACGCTTGCAGAGCGGGCTGGAAAGCCAGCTTGGCGGGATGGGCACGGCGTTTTCATCCTCCTTGCTGGGCCTTGCCGGGTCGTTGGTCGTGGGGCTGCTGGAGTTGTTCGCCGGACATGGCCAGAACCGGTTTTACCGCGAGTTGGAAGAATGGCTGTCCTCGATCACGCGGCTGGGTTTTGCCAGTGCGGATGAGGCCGGATCGGTGGGTGATCAGGGTGTCATGGCCTCGGTCATCGACAATATGGCTGAGCAGATGGAAGCGCTGCAAATGATGTTCACCCAGTCGGACATCAGCCGCAGTCAGGTGGATGACCGGTTGGGCGAACTGGCCAGTGCGATGAACCGGCTGGCACAAAGGCTCGAAACCGACCAGACTGCCGATGCGTTGCTGCGGAT
>Ga0105054_10011356_pt1 | contig 11122 bp, 11 predicted proteins | sample BON02_FD_78091 | JGI IMG/M metagenome (GOLD analysis project Ga0105054, IMG submission 78091) | Freshwater microbial communities from Lake Bonney liftoff mats and glacier meltwater in Antarctica - BON-02 (megahit assembly) | ecosystem: Environmental > Aquatic > Freshwater > Ice > Glacier... | reverse complement strand
CCTGTGGAAGGCCGTAATGCAGGCATCAACATCACTCGCCAGGCGTAGCGGCGAGGTTGTAGGTATAGACACCATCGCATTGGGGAGGGAGCCGTCGGTTTCCTTCAGAAACAGCAATGCGTGTCGCCACGAAAGCCATTCCGGACTCGTGTCGTCGGCAAGGTGTTCTGGGCGCAGAAAAGGGACCTCAGCACCTGCAGCGAGGGCTACATCAGCTATCTCGTTTGAATCGGTCGACACTATTAGGCGGTCAAGTCCGGTCACCGCTTGAGCAGTCTCAATGGCCCTCGTGAGCAGCGGCTTCCCACCGACCACCTGAAGGTTCTTGTTAGGGACGCCCTTTGACCCACCTCGCGCGAAAATCATGCCAACCATTGTCATGAGTCCTCCTGTTGTGTTTTTCTATTCAGACTTTGAAGTCCGAATAGACACTTGGAAATGGTTGTTACAATGCTCAAATTTGGTAGGTTCTTGGTGAATTGCATCAAGGTCATTGAGGAGTTGCTCGGAGGTCTTGGATATCGCTATCTCGCACGGGAAGCCGGATGCCTCGACTTATCAAATTTCCTCGAGTTTTGTGGAGTCCGTCTCCAACGAAATTCAGAAGGTGGGCGGTGGCGACTGCGTCCACTCGGTCATCGCGCAAACCCACCTCGAGATGGTTGGCGTTCCCAGCCCCGCCTGCGAGGATGACCGGAACACCGAAATCTTGAGGCAGTAAATCGAGCACCTCTAGATCGTAGCCCTGCCCGGTTCCGTCTCGGTCAATGGAATTCAAATACAGATCGCCGATTGGCTTTTCCTGGAGCCAATTCAGTCTTTCTCGAGCTCCACCCGGCAATGCACGCTGACCACTGTCAACTCGAACCTCGAACCCTACCGTCTCAGAGCGAGCGAGATCCACCGAAGCCACGATGCACTGCCTTCCGAATTGCCCCGCAAGTTGCTCAACCAGTCCGGATTCCCAGAAAATGGGAGTGTTGAGCACAACCTTGTCGGCTCCGGAGCGCAGCAGTTGCTGCGCCTGGTTGGTATCTCGAACCCAGCCACCAGCTGCAATGGGAATAAAGCAGGTCCTGGTGAGTTCTTTCAGCATGCTCAGAAATTGATCCATCTGCGGCTCATTGCGAGACACATTTAGGATGACAAGTTCGTCGATCGCCTCCGAGATGTTCGAGAAGACGTAATTTCGTTGCAACCATTCAAGGTCCCCGATTCGCTGGAGACGGAAGTTTCTGCTCAACATGAAGGAGCCATTACTGAACAATAAAGTGAAGACAAGCCGCTTCTTGAGCATGTCTATGCTTCCAGAAAGTTCTTCAGTAACTGCAACCCGTTTGCCTGGCTCTTTTCAGGGTGGAACTGCGTGGCGAAAATGTTCTCATGTTCGTAGGCTGCCGCGAAGTCAATGCCATAATTGCACAGGGAAGCGGCACCGGCCAGGCCCTCAGGCATCATGCGAAACGAGTGGACAAAATAAAAGTCCGGGTCCTGAGGTAACCCGTCAAAGAGCAGCGACCCACCGGTAGGACGAACCGAGTTGAAACCAACATGGGGGATCTTTCCTCCCATCACTTCTGAATTTGTAAACGGAGCAACGTCGGCCTGAATTATGCCGAGCCCGGCTGTGACCCCGTCTTCCGTCCCGCTTCTAGCTAGTAGTTGCATGCCCAAACATATTCCGAGGATTTTGCGTCCATTGTCCCGCGAGCCTGTGGTGATGGCCTCGCCAAGTCTGGATTCTTGGAGACGCTCCATTGCCTGTCGATACGACCCAACACCCGGAAGCACAATGACATCCGCGGACAACACGGATTTGACGTCACTCGTTACTTCTGTTCCTGCTCCTAAGTATTGAAAGGCATTAAGCACTGACCAAGTATTCGAGAGCCCAATGTCAACTATCGTCACCCGATGACTGGAACTCAACGGACCTCAAATTTCGGACGCCAGTATCCATCCACCTTGCCAAATAACTCCCTGTTTACCCAACGGTCCAAGACAGAATCAAATTCACTGCGCGTCATGTTGTAATAATCGAGATAAAGGTCTAGGAACTCCTCGGGAAAATGCCCGTCATAGAGTCGAACAAGGTTCACGGCCTGGTCTCGGTCCATTGCCCCACGCCGTACCTCGATGCATGCATCTTGATTGGCTCTTCCAAAGCCGAACTTTAAATACATCATGTAAGTGTGAAGTGCGTAAAGCGCCTGATCATTCTGCGAGAAGTTCGTGAACGTCCCAGCATTGGCTTCTTCGGCTTCTTCAAGGCCGCAAAACTCCTTAGCAATCAGATAGTTCCTGTAAGGATCCCAATTTTCAAAGTACGACCAGTGAGTGATATCAAGTGAATGCTCGGTGAGCTCGCGATAGTCAGGGAAACGAAAGAGTCCCATTGTTGATTCTGCAATGTTCGCCAGTCCTAAAACTTTGTCGTACCCCCCCTCTAGGTAGATGTCTTTCATATATTGCACGTCATAGATAGGTTTTTCTTTGGTCGCCGCAGTGCCCCCGTACTCGACCTCACCATCTTCCCCATAAAAAATGAGCCCAACACCAAAATTGATCGCAATACGTATAACGGCAGATTGAATAGCCAAAAGCCACCCGTAGTAAGGAAAACCCATTTCTCTAAAACCGATGGTGTTTAGTGTCCTCATCGCGCCGGGGTGTGGATTGACCGAAATATGGTTGAACCCGCTGGCTACGAAGTTCCTGAGATTTCGTTCGCCCAGTTTCAGTGCAAGTGGAGGAGTAACTGTTACGCAAAGTGGATTCATGCCGTAGACGTTTTGGAGGTTGTGAGCGACATAAGACCCGTCTTTACCACCGCTGACGGGCACGATGCAATCGAATCGGGTTCCATTACCTCGATGTTTGTCCAACAAAACCGCTAGCTCCAGCTGTCGAGCTCCCCAATCCAACATCTTCTTTGCTTCCATCCAGACGCATGCATTGCACCGCCCACGATCGTCAAACACGATTCTAGGCCGAGTGGACATCGACAGGCAGTTGGAGCAGTACTGCGGCATTTTTGGCGCTTTCTCAATATATACGAAGAACCTCTAGTTGGGTCCAATCGCATCCATATTTTGTGAGTGAGTCGAAGACCAGATACTAGCAAAGCGGGGTGAAGGGAATGGCAGGAACCCTTTACTCAATGCTTGTTTCATCTAGTCAGACTCGCGTGGCAAAACGTGTACATGGAATCCTTAAACGGTAAAGCTTGCGAGGATCGCTGGCTATCGAGGAATTAACAAAGTTGCTTGAAGGTAAGGCCTCGGCAGAAGTTTTCCAACAGCACTTCAACGAGCAACGACGAAACTCAACCCTGAATTACCAGAGCACGGACGAGCTCAGGGTAGGCTAGAGGCGCACCAAAGGCCGGCTAAGAAAGCTTCTGACTCACTAACCAAGGGCGGTACTGTTTGGGGACATTTTGAGTCCTCAAGCGGTTAAGAAATTAGGATATCAAGATTAACAAGGGCCAGTTTGGCGTTTGGGTGACATATAGTAGTAATCCTCGTGAGCGGTAAAAATACACGTAGGGAAGGATCTGGATGTATGCAAATAAAGAAAACCTCAGAGACATCGAGGCGTATCTGGATCAAATAGATTCCTGGGGGTATGGATCGCTGCTCTTTGACAAGAGGTATAAATGGGCGCAAATCATGCGGGTTTTTCATTCTCATTTTGGACCAAGTCCCGTGGGGCTCAAGATAGTTGATGTCGGTGGCGGACTTGGACCACTGGATCTCTACTTCTCGAAATTTGGCTCGGTTGTGAATTTTGATCTTTCACATGATTCGACTTGGTTCTGCACAGATGCCGAAGGGCTACTGCCAGGCGCCGCAGGACCGATCGCCGAATTGAACAATCTTGAAAGAGTTACAGGTAACTTCCTTGTTGAAGTAAATGAATTATCAAGTAAATCTGTGGATTTTGCGTATGACAGCTGTTCGATGATTCATTTACGGCGTGGATTCGCAGAATTCACAAACACCGCACCGATGAGTCTCACTTCACTCGGACTGGTATTGGGTTTTTCACAACTTTATCGGATATTGAAAGAATCAGGAAAATTCGCATTCTCAACCGATGTAGTGCTTCCAGGAGGCGCGGAACTTAAGGACATGGTCGACGCACGGACGTACATCGGAGCGGCTGAGGTAAGTGGATTAGTCGCTGATGAAGAAGCCTCTACATTTGATCGTTCAGTAAATAGGAGCCTTGAAACAATTTATTCTAGAGAAAGATCATTTGGTAAGTTCAACTACGAAGAAAGCCACGCCGATGTACACGCACTACTGCACACTAGATGGCCAACAACGACGCGAGTCTCAGTTGTGACTACTGTCTTTTCTGGTTCCTTCACGCCAGGTAAGCAGGTTCCTGCGTTAAACAAAAGTTTTGTCATTAGAAATCGCAGGATTTTTCAAAAGGTGAAAAGCAAAATGGTCCTTTTAATTTTTAATTCTCTTGACTCCCGATGAGGTGGAGCCGTGAGTCTGGTGATGCTTTGCGTTATCTGTAACGCAGAGCCCCTAGCAGCGGTGAAGTTAAGAAAGCCTAAGGAAGATTATCAATTTATAGCCCGGCGACTCAAAGATCCATGCTCTACCGTAAGCCCCCAAAGATTTTTATGGATGTTCATTTGGAAGGGGAATTAGTTCTTAAAGACGAGTGGAGTTTGCTCACGTTCATTTTTTTAAGGCCAGCAGGACTCGTGACTCGACCAAGATCAGATTCATCGAGTGTGGCCCCCTCAATAGCGGTAATTGTGCTCGTCTAGATGAACAAAAAACCCTGCCGTACTGATGTAGGTCACTTGTGGTTACTATCTGATGACTGATTCGATATAGTTTGACCGACTCCTTATCAATTGGCAGGGTGATTTGTCGTAACTCGTCTGGTCAGGGGAGAAGTAAGACCCGCTTAAGACATACTTTCTTCTGTTCTCTAACATTCCGGAATTTAGGTAATGTTCGATGTTTGATCGACTACAAAGCAGGAGGAAGCAAAGTGATCACATGCTCCGTGATTATCCGGACCCTCAACGAGGAGGAACACCTTGCTCGCCTGCTCATAGGACTTGAACAACAATACCATCCGCCTCGTGAAATTATAGTCGTCGACAGCGGCTCGGAGGACGCGACCCTAGCAATCGCAGAGGCATTTGGAGTTCGCATTCTTAGCATCCCCCAATTGGATTTCTCTTTCGGCAGGGCCCTTAACCTGGGATTTAACGCTATGACTTCAGAGGTGGGCGTAGCAATGTCTGCTCATGTGTATCCAGTGAAGCGAACGCATTTAACTGAACTTCTAAGGCCGTTTGAGGATCCGAGTGTTGGCATTGCTTTTGGGCGACAAGTTGGTGATGAACGGTCACACTTTTCCGAGAAGCGACTGATGCTGAAGTGGTTTCCGCCAGATGGTTCTGGAACGCAAACTATCCCATTCAGCAATAATGCAAACGCAGCTACGAGGGCCGAGGCGTGGAATCAACTTCAGTTCGATGAAGATCTGACAGGCTTAGAGGATGTTGAATTTTGTCAGAGAGCCATGATGCGCGGATGGAAAGTTTACTATGTAGCTGAAGCGCCCGTGGTACATGTACATCAGGAAAATTGGAACAAAATTCGTAACCGGTACCGGCGAGAAACGAGGACACTAGTTCATCTTGACCCCAATCAAAATTTATCTCTTCCGCACGCATTCGGTCTCTCTGCTATCAATATTTGGTTGGATAGCGTAAGTGCTTTTCGTGAAAAGAGTGTTAGCCGAGACTTGACATCTATCCTGAAATTTCGAACTGCTCAGTTCCTAGGAGTATGGGAGGGAGGACACTTGGATAAAGAGCTCAGCGGAGAGATGAAAAGAAGGATGTTCTTCCCCCCCTCGTCTCGTTTTAAGAATAGTGTCAGTACAGACTCGGACACGATTGAATACGCGGAGGTCGCACGGCATGCCACTATGGATTGATGTCACTGTCCCCTTGCATGAGTCTGTAGCCGTATGGCCAGGCAATCCCAGTTTCAATATTCAACGTCACAGGATGGTGGGATTTGGTTCCCTGACCAATGATTCGATTATCACTATGGATGTTCACACTGGAACACATGTGGAGGGGCTCCTCCACATTGAATCTGATGCCGAGGAGCCTAGCAATTGGCCGGTAGATGCATTGGTTATGGACGTTATCGTCGCCTATGCGCCAGACGTTCAAGTAATAGGCCCGGAGGTGATTCCCGAATTACTCAAAAAGTCACAGGGAATCTTATTCAAAACATCGAATTCAGATCGCAACCTTTGGGATGAAACTTCTTTCCGACCTGATTACTGCGCATTGAATGAACTTGCCGCACGTCAAATGTCGAGTAATCCAAATTTGAAGGCGGTTGGAATCGACTACCTGTCCATTCAAAGTCCCTTTCATTCAATAGACGTCCACAAGTACTTGCTTGAATCCTCGATCGCTGTCATAGAAGGGCTAGACCTGAGGAAGGTCGCTCCTGGCCCGTACCACATGATCTGCCTCCCTCTGATAATCGTGGGAGCAGAAGCCGTGCCATGTAGGGTTATGCTTAGTTCTATGGAAAAAGAAGAACGGGATAAGGCCGAATCTGAGTCGAATGTTCAGCAGTCACCTTGAAAACAATCGCACTAATGCCCATGCGCGGCGGTTCGGAACGTGTGGAAAATAAGAATCTGAGGAACTTGGCAGGCACACCTCTTTATCATTATATGCTACGGACTTTACTTGAACTTGATTTTATACATAGCGTGTACGTGGATACAGATAGTAATGAAATAGCAGCCAGCGTTAAGTCAGCGTTTCCAAATGTACGTATTCACAGGCGCCTGCCACAACTTGGAACAGGCGACACAAGCATGAACGAAGTTATTGCAGCCTTTATAGAACAAAACGAGTGTGACGAAATACTTCAAGTTCACAGCACAAGTCCCTTTTTGTCCCCAGAGACTTTGACGGCGGCTTATGTGAAGTACGCGGCAAATATCAGTTGCGACTCCATGTTCAGTGTTTCGCGCATACATGCGCGGTTGTGGACGCAAGAGTTGAGTCCTATTAATCATGATCCAAATGTGTTGCTGCGAACACAAGACCTTTCACCGGTTCTCGTCGAAAACTCTGGCTTTTACATTTTAAAAACGGCTGATTTCAACCGTCGACGCAACAGGATTGGTCATTTTCCAATGACCTATGATTTAAGTGCTTTGGAATCGATTGATATTGACACAGAGGCTGATTTCAAATTTGCTGATTCCGTAGCAAGAGGTCGGCAACTTGAATAAAGCTCATAAAAAGGATTTGATGTGAAGAGCCTGAAAGTACTCGTAACTTGCCGCCAGATGCAAGACTCATTGCCCATGCTGGATACTGAATTGAAACAACTCAATTGGGAACTTAAGTGCCCCGACTTGGAAGGTCGCCAACATTTCAGCGAGGTTGAAATGTCATACTTATTCAAGGGTGTTGATGCCGCGATCGTGGGTGACGATCAGATTACGGAGTTGTCGCTCACAAATGCTCAACAGCTGAAAGCAATCTGCAAATGGGGTGTTGGCATAGACGGTTTAGATCTCCCGAGAATGGCCTTTCATGGCATCAAAGTAGGCCGCACTCCGGAAATGTTTGGCGAAGAAGTGGCTGATATTGCGCTCGCGTACATTATTGGACTCGCGCGGAGCCTATTCGAGGTTGATCGATCAGTGCGAGCAGGAAAATGGATGAAACCGACAGGGCATTCTCTCCGCAACATGCAGGCAACCATTGTTGGTTATGGAAATATTGGACAGGCTTTAGCTACTCGCCTTGGAGCGGTAGGAATCCATGTGCGAGTTGTGGATCCTTCATCTTTGGCTGCGGAGCAAGCCCGCGACAAAGGGTTATCTCTTGAATCATTGGTTGAGGCCGCGGTTGGATCTAACTTCCTTGTCATTGCGTGCCCATTAACCTCCGAGACAAAAAATCTCATAAACGCTGATATTTTGTCTAAACTAGGTTCTCCTGCTTATGTAGTGAATGTTGCTCGAGGCCCAATTTTGAATGAGACTGCACTACTCGAGGCCCTTCTGAGTGGCGCGGTGACAGGGGCGGCGCTAGATGTTCTATCACAAGAACCGTTGGCGTTTGATAGTCCCTTGCTGAGTCAAGAGTCTGTGATCTTTGGTTCGCACAATGCATCGAATACCAATGAGGCGTCTCTGCGCGCCTCAAAGAATGCTTTGACAGTTCTATCATCGCTCATGGGAGAATTAGAATGACGATAGCGGTGGTTACCGGATCCTCCGGGGGTGTGGGCCAAATTCTGGTAAGGCAGTTACAGGATGCTGGTCACTTCGTAATGGGGATCGACATTAAGCCTGCTCCGACAAACGTGGTCCGTGCCCAATACCGTCATCTGGAATTGGATTTAGGCAATTTTGATGAATTACGAATTCAGATCCGCAATATTGAAGACGGAGTAGGGCTATTCATTCATGCGGCCGCTATACAATCACTAGTTGGGGCGGCCACTGGCAACATTGAAGAGTGGAGAAGCGCATTCGACGTCAATGTCCTGAGCGCGGAAGTTATAGCTTCCGAATTGAAAGAGTCACTCAAGTTGAACTCTCCACACGCCGTGTTCGCCATCGGATCAATTCATGAACAACGAACGTCAAGGTCGATTGCTCCCTACTCGGTCTCGAAAGCCGCTTTGGCAGGCTGGGTTCGAGCGATGGCCATCGATCTTGCCCCGCAAGTGAGTGTCATAAATATTGCAATCGGGGCTACCCTCACACCGATGCTCTTGGCTGGCTTGGGTCGGAACGGGGATCAAGAAACCGCATTTTCTAGGTTGGAGCATTCATTGCTTCCAGAACGTATACTCGATCCTGCAGATGTTGCCCGCACATGTCTTCAGCTTTTAAATTGCCCGCTGGAGCATCTCAGTGGCTCAACAATTCGCCTGGACGGAGGATCATCGATCGTCCTCGGAGGCGAAATTCAGGGAAAACTTGGAGGGCCTCCTTTGCTCGGATGAGAAGCCAAAAAAGCCTAAAACAGCCCAGTCGCCGAAACTAGAGCCCTCTCTGCTTTGACACTCACACAGCGAGAAGATGATCTGCACCCCTATCGGATCACACCAATAATATGTCCAAAATTTGACTGTCGATCCCCTTATTTTTCGAGTAGAAATGTTCCAATTCTACCAACGGGTGCCACATTGGGTTGCTTTGAGCGAGGTCATAAAATCCATCATACGTTTTTATATTTCTTAAAAGTTTATGGAAATTGTTTGTCCTCTCTAACCCGTACGGCCAAAATTCGAGAGCAATCGCAGGCTTACTTTCTAACGCCTTAACAGCTCCAGCAACAACTGCACCCTCGTATCCTTGAACATCGATCCATATAAGCAGAGCACTAAGCCCCTCTTGGGTGGGCCCCATCAGCTCTCGGTTATTAAGAACCGTGTCGAAATTTGTCGACCTTACTGATATTGACTGTCTCTGGCTTTCGTTATACAAGCCACTTTTCTTACTTACTCTAATTCGATGATCACCATGGTTATCGTCTGAAAATTCAAGGGTAAGATTCTCCTCGGGGAATTCTCCGAGAGCAGAATTAACAGCAACCACCTGATCCCCAATTCCATTCATGAGGAGATTGCACTGCAATGTCTTGAAATTTCTTGGATCGGGTTCAAAGGCCACCGCAATTTTTACCGCCCCCTTCGTTATTAGCGGGATACAAACGTGGCCTAGGTTTGCGCCGACATCTACGAAGCTGGTGATTTGATACCCCTTCAGTTCTTTAACCCAATCGATAGCCTTTACTGCCTTCAAATATTCATCATCCAGACCAATGAATATGCGGCGAGAAGCAGCAGTGTCATCTGAATGAACTAAAAAATTACATCCACTCATTTTCCCTTTGGTAACAAAAAAGCCTGAATTACTTCCAGCCATAAATTTACTAAAGAGGAAAATCCGTCTACCATCGAATGGATTAATTTTGAATGCCCAAATGAGAAAAAGTTGGATTGAGTTGCGTACTTTAATTCCTGGAATCACAATCTCCTCCTCAGTGACCGGGCAACGGAGCCGTCCACAACGCTACTAAATATCCGTCGTGCTTGGAGGGGACTCGCGTCCAGGTACATAAGAATTCTCAAAATACGATTGTAAATCATGTTCGCTCAAGTCAGCTTCTCTGAGCCAAGAGGGCACAAATTCTGGCAGACACCAGGTGTCGAGAAATACCTGAATTGAATCTTGAGTTGTTGTTATCTCGATTTCAATTTCCGCAGGTCGGAATGGGTGAACTATTCGCTTATCGACATAGTAGAGATTGGTGAATCCCTCAACATAAACCAAGTCATATTCAAACTCAGTGAAAAGCGCATTCCAAGATGCCACAGAAGCCCCGTAGGCCCGCTTGCTGATTTTCGAGTGATTTGGGGTTGTCCTCTTTAAAAACCAAATTTCGTCAGTCGGCAAACTGGGGTTGAATTCGACGACGAAAACTCTGGGCCGAATACTAGCCATCAAGATGCGCTTAGTCAGGTAAAAATCAATTGAATCTATATCGATAACCATTAAATCGATAGTTGCGATTCTTCTATGAGACAGATGTTGCACTATATTTTCTTCACTTGCGTGAAATTGATATGGCATATTCTTCAAAAACCTGAGAAATTGTGGTTTTTTCAATCTCACCGAGGCCCAAAAGACATCTGCAACGTTTAGGATGCGGGAACGTAGACCTAACGATGTACTAAAATACACGGTGTCAGCAAGGTAATCAACGCGAAGAAGCCTGGTCGTAGTTCCCAAAGAGCGCTCTTCGCCGAATTCCACAACAAATGGCCTTTTCTGAGCAAAGCCAATGTTTCTGAATATCTCTCTCATAATTCCATCCCCGCCATACACAGGACATGCATTGACGCCCAATTCTTGATACACATTCGCTCTGAATTCAGACAACTGGATTGATTCTGGCATGACCCCTTGTGGCGGGTCCAGGTGATTTGAGAGTCTTAGTTCACCCAGTGTGGGTGGAAAGGCTCGGTTGTTATGGCAGGTCGAAAGAATCATTCACCGGAAGACATTGTCCGGT
>Ga0105054_10011352_pt1 | contig 11125 bp, 11 predicted proteins | sample BON02_FD_78091 | JGI IMG/M metagenome (GOLD analysis project Ga0105054, IMG submission 78091) | Freshwater microbial communities from Lake Bonney liftoff mats and glacier meltwater in Antarctica - BON-02 (megahit assembly) | ecosystem: Environmental > Aquatic > Freshwater > Ice > Glacier... | reverse complement strand
CGAGGCATAAGCGTGACCATCGCCGATGCACGGTTCGCCAAACCGCTGGACACCGATCTGGTGGCGCGGCTGGCCCGCTCGCACGAGGCGCTGATCACCGTTGAACAGGGGGCAACGGGGGGCTTTGGCGCCCATGTCCTGCACCACCTGGCACAGCGCGGCGCGCTGGATCGAGGGCTGCGCATCCGCACGATGACCCTGGCCGACAAATTCATCGACCAGGCCAGCCCGGCGCAGATGTATGCCGCCGCAGGGCTGACCGCGCGCGACATTGCCCGCACGGCCATCGAGGCGCTGGGCATCGTCAGTGCCGATTTCGGAGCGGTGCGGGCCTAAAGCAACACGCTCTAGCTGGGCCAGACCCTGACCTGGGCGCCGACCTTCACAAGGTCGTAAAGCTGGGTGATGTGTTCGTTCTTCAGGCGGATGCAGCCTGACGAAACAGCGGTGCCGATCGTCCAGGGTTGGGGCGTGCCATGGATGCGGTACATCGTGTCGCGATTGCCGCGAAACAGGTAAAGCGCGCGGGCGCCCAGCGGGTTGTCTGGGCCGCCCGGCACACCGCCGGCATATTTGCCGTAAATCCCTGGCTCGCGCCGGATCATGTTCTGGGTCGGGGTCCAGCTGGGCCATTCGGCCTTGCGCCCCACCTGGGCCGTACCCCGAAAGTTGCGGCCCGCGTCGCCAACTGCAACGTGATACTCGGTCGCAACTCCGGGAGCCGTCACATGGTACAGCACGAAATAGCCGGGAAAGATCTGCAGGCTGCCAACTGCGATGTCGTCGCGGATGCGCTTGACCACCGGATCGAAGCTTTCGGGTGTCGTGTGAGGCGGGCCGACATGGGCCTGGGCGGCGACGGTCGACAGGCCCAGGGCGGACCCGGCAGTCTGGAGGAAGTGACGACGAGTGAGCATTGGGTCTCCGGCAGTCTGTTGCAGCGCCTGGAAACAGGTTGCATCTGGGATGTGCCCTGTAAACGCGCGTTGATCAGGTTTGTGCCACATGCGGCGCCTGAGCCACGTTCACAAATCCGTCAGACGGTTGGGCTATACGGTGACAAGCCCGCGAAAGATGCTGCCCTGATGTTCGGCCATGTAGATGCGCAGCCATGGGGTGAACCGTTCGGGCCAGCGGGCGACTTCGGCCCCCAGATCATAGATGTTGACCCAGCGCACCTCTGACACCTCGTCAGGGTTCGGGGCCACCACCATGCCCGGGGTCGCGGTGGCGACATAAAGATCGACCACCTCGTGTTCGATCAGACCGTCCCCCACATCGGCGCGATATTCGATCCGGTCGCGGTGGGCGGGGTACAGGCCGGTGATGCCCAGTTCTTCGTCCAGGCGGCGCACGGCGCAGGCCGCCGGGTCTTCCTGCCAATCGGGATGGGTGCAGCAGGTGTTGGCCCAAAGGCCCGGCGTGTGGTACTTGCCCGCCGCCCGGCGTTGCAGCAGCACCTTGTCACCCTCCAGCACAAACACCGAAACGGCCTTGTGGCGAAGGCCCTTTCGGTGCGCCTCAAGCTTTTCGACAGGGGTCAGGACGCCGTTTACCCAGGCCGGGATCATGATCGTCATGCATAGGTTTCCGGGACCAATCGGGTCAGATGTGCAAGGTTCTTCAGCCCGATCTTCAGGTGCGCCATGGGGCGGGCCGCCACCAGCTTCTTGTTCATATAGGCCTCAAACGTCAGCTTTTGCACATCGACATCGTGACACAGGGAGACGAACCTCTCACGCCGCTCGTCGGATTTGTAATAGGCGTCCTGCATGCTGCGCAGCACCTTGAAGACGGTTCCGTGCTCTTTCATGAACAGTTTGCGCGCCAGCCCCAGATCCTTGATCATCCGGGTGCGCAGGAACTTGTCGGCGGCCAGCGCAGCGACCCGCCCCCCCGCCATCGCGTAATAGATGCCTTCGCCCGAACTGGGTGCCACGACACCGGCGGCGTCCCCCGCGAGAATCACATCCCTGTCATTGTCCCATTTGTCCATCGGGCGCAGGGGAATGGGGGCACCTTCGCGGCGGATGGTTTCGCAGTCGGTCAGGCCCGAAGACACCCGCAGATCGGCCGTGGCCTTTTTCAGGTCGATCCCTTCGATTCCGGTGCCCATGCCCACGCTCAGCTGATCGCCATGGGGAAACACCCAGCCATAAAAATCGGGGCTGATCTTGCCGTCATAGATCACGTCGCAGCGTTTGGGGTCATAGGCGCCGTTGATGCAATCGACTGCCTTTTCCGGCGCCTTCAGAATCTCGTGATAGGCGATCACATAGGGAATCTTTTCGCCGCCCGGCACTTCGGCCTTGGCGACATTGCTGCGTGCGCCATCGGCACCGATGATCAGCTTCGTGGTCAGACGGCGGGTCTCGCCCGTGTCCTTGTCACGGTAGACGACATGTTTGCCCTCGCTGTCACGCTCGATGCGCTGGAATGTGCCGGTGTGGCGCACGGCGCCTGCCTTGACGGCGCGCAGGCGCAGGAACTCATCGAAATGTTCGCGGTCGACCATGCCGACAAAGCCATTCTCGATGGGGATGTCGACCGAACGCTGGGTGGGCGAAATCATCCGCGCGGTGTTCACCTTTGCCACGATCTGCGACTCGGGAATGTCGAAGTCGGCGATCAACCGGGGCGGGATGGCGCCGCCACAGGGCTTGATCCGGCCAGCGCGATCAATCATTGCCACCTTGCGCCCGGCCTTGGCCAGATCGGCGGCGGCTGTCGCGCCCGAAGGTCCGCCGCCCACAACGACTACGTCATATATCATCTGTCATTCCCCCGGAACGAGTTGCGTTTGTGCGGGGGCGATGCCCCGGTCCATGATGCGTGCGGCCATGTAGGCCGCCGCGATAAACAGAATGGCCTCGAACAGGAAGACGGCGCCAAAGGCAGTTGCCGTATCCGTCACGAGCCGCATGAGATCGACCGCTGCGGCACCCACCAGACCGCCGAATCCGGCGGCCATGGCCTGGGCCGCGCCCCACAGGCCCATGCGCGTGCCTTCGCGCGCCCCACGCCCCTGCCCGGCCAGCGCCATCATCGAGCCGATGGCGGCCACAGCGAACATGCCGTTGAAAAGACCCAAGGCAACGGTGGCCGGCACCAGAAGGGGCAGGCCTGTCTGGCCGATCATCGTGATGGCGATCAAGGCAACGGCAGAGCCGAGGCACCCGGCAATGACCCAGTGACGCAGCGCGCCCAGCTTGAATCCGGTTGCAGCGATGCCAACGATCAGCATGCCGACAAAGACGCCGCCGTTCTGAGCGCCCGAAAGCGATGTGGATTGGCCAGGGGTAAAGTTGAACACCAGACCGGCATAGGGTTCGAGGATCAGTTCCTGCATGAAATAGGCCGTCATCGACAGAAACACGAACAGCGTGAACATGCGCGCCTTGGGCTCGGCCCATATCTCGGCCATCCCGGCGCGGAAGGGCATCGCATCAGGCTCGGCCCGGGCGATCACGCGGCGTTCGATGCCCCAGACGGCCAGCACGGTCAGCACCACGGCGCCACCCGTGACAATCGCCACGATCTTCATAAGCAGGCCTGGAGTATAGGGGTCAAGAAACGCACCCACCACGCCTGCCGTCACCGCGATGCCGAAGATCATCATCAGCCATGTGATCGTTGCCGCAGCGGCCCTGCGGCGGGGGGCCGTCGCCGTCGCCAGCAACGCCAGAAGCGAGGTGCCCGAGGCGCCCACGCCCAGCCCGATCAGACCATAGGCCAGCACCGAAATTACCATGCCCAGCACAAAGTCATGCTCCAGCACCACAACACCCCAGGCGGCCGTCAACCCGCCCACTGCAAGCGCGACCATTCCGCCGATAATCCACAGGGTGCGATGGCCGCCCGTATCGCTGAGGAAACCCCAGTTGGGTCGCGTGATCTGAATGCCGTAGTGCAGCGCCACAAGCAGCCCGGGCAAGACCGCCGCCAGGGACAGTTCAACCACCATCAGCCGGTTCAGCGTGCTGGTCGTCAGCACAACGATGGCGCCAAGGGCCATCTGCACCAGACCCAGCCGCACGATGGAGATCCAGGACAGTGTCAGCTCATCACCCCCAGCGTGCGAATTGCAAAGGCGGTGATCATCATGCCCGAGACATACAGGGCAACGCCGGTGCCGTTGAACCAGGGCGCCTTTGCCTCGGGGTCTTTCACCATCACCTTCATCGCCCAGAACTGCACCAGCAACAGAACCGTCACCGCCAGCGCGTGCCAGGGGCGACCCCAGATCAGCAGCAGGCAGATCACCATCATCTGCGGCAGCGCCATCACCGTGCAGGCGATCTTGGCCGCCACGATCGGGCCCTTGACCACGGGCAAGGACCGGATTCCCATCTGCCGATCACCCTCGATCGCCTTGAAATCGTTCAGTGTCATGATTCCGTGCGCGCCGAACGCATAGAGCAGCGCCACGATCACCACTTCGGCACGGGGGGCGCCTGCAGCCAGAACGGCGGCGCCGGTGAACCACGGCAAACCTTCATAGCACAGCCCCACAAGGCCGGGCCCCCACCAGCCTGATTTCTTCAGGCGGACAGGTTCGGCGGAATAGGCCCAGGCGGCAATCACGCCCACGACCGTCGCGCCAAACCCCCAGGGGCCGAGGAACCAGCCAAGGACCAGCGACAGCACACTCATCGCCAGCGCGATATAAAGGCCCCAGCGCCCGGGAATGCGGCCCGACGGAATGGGTCTGTTGGGTTCGTTGATCGCATCGACGAACCGGTCGCACCAGTCATTGGCGGCCTGGCTCATCCCGCAGACGACGGGGCCGGCCAGAATGACGCCCAGCAGCACCAGTGTCCACTGCTCACCCGGCCACACGCCTGCCGACACGATGCCGCAGAGATAGGCCCACATCGGCGGAAACCATGTGACAGGCTTGATCAACTCCAGCATCGAGGCCGGATCGGGAAGCCGTTTTGATTGTAACGTCAGATTGACACTCATGGCGTAAATTACACACTACAACTGTGCATCGTGCAAGCAGAGTCTCGCCAAGTTGACACTTTGCGGCCAAACGCCTCAGCCCAGGTTTCCGAGGCGACCCCGGGCCGCGAAACGGATCAACCGTCGCGGCTGAGCAGGCCGTATTTGCGTAGCTTCACATACAAAGACTGCCTCGAAAGGCCCAGCATATCGGCGGCCGCGACACGATTGTTGCGGGTCAGTTCGACAGCGGTTTCGATGCACATCTTTTCCACAACATCGGTGGTTTCGGCGACGATGTCCTTCAGCGTCGCCGTGCCCACAAGTTCCATGACCGAGCGCATCCCTTCGTCGCTGACCGGACCGCCGGTCTTGCGCAGGGCCTCGGCGCGGCTGGCATCGCGAATCACATAGACGACGGCAGGCGAGGAGGTGCTTTGCAGCCAGGTGGCCGACATTTCCACCGCCACCTGCGCGCCGTGTTCCGACATCATGCGCGTGGCGAACATGCGCATCTGACCGGCACGCGCTGCATTGTCGATCAGCACCCGCATGTCGACCGTGCCGCGCACCAGGAAATCCGACAGCAATTTGCCCTTGATCGCGCTCAGATTGGCACCGTCGATCAGGTTCAGGAATGCGTCGTTGGCCGACTGGATCACGCCCATCCGGTCGGTGAACAGGATCGCGTCGATGCCGTCGCGATAGAAGGCGCCCATGTTCTCGCTCAGGGTGTCCATGGCGACACCGCTGTCATCGGCATTTTCCAGACGGCAGATCAGCATCCGTTCACCCGCCGCGCGGAACAGCCGGGTCGTGACGTGCAGCGTGCGATGGCTGCGGCGCGCGGTCAGCACGACGGGGGCGTTGCCCTCGGCCATGGCGGAATTGGTCAGGGCCTCCATGAACTCTGGCCGTTTGCGACCCTCGAATTCATTCACCAAGGCGGCGCCGGTCAGTTCGGGAATGCCCTCGCCCAGCAGCGTTGCGGCGGCAGCGTTCAGATCGACGATCCGCCCGGTGGACAGTGAAACGAAGGCCACCGCGTCGCGGGTGACATCCATCATCACGCGCAGGCGGGTTTCATACTCGCGCTGAGACTCGTAGTCCTGTTCCAGCCGAAGCTGGGTTTGCACCAACTGGTGCTGCATCTCGGCGATCTGACGCAGATCGCTCCCCAGCATCAGCAGCGCCCCATCGGGTCCGATGCGGTGGAACGAATAGCGGATCGGGAAGTCCCAGGCTTCCGTATCCACATGGTTCAGTTCCAGAGATTTGGTCGAGCCCTGATAGGCGTTGAACACATCCAGTTGCTTGTCCAGCTTCTCGACACTTTCGTTTGTCAGGAAATCGCGCACGTCGCGCCCCTGCCAATGATCGAGCTTGCCAAAGCTGTCGTGGTTCGGGTTTATCAGCACCGACAGGATCTGGCCCATGTCGGAAATCACGATGGCAACATCCGCTGCCGTCGCGATGATGTCGCCCAGCACTTCGGGCGCGATCAAAGGTATCGCGCCTCCGGACCAATACTGGGTGCCGCGTGTGCTCATCGAGGCGGAGCCTGTGGGAAAATCGTCCGCATCGCTCAGATCTCCGATGCCGTACTGCCAGGGGACTTGATACGATCCGTAAGGAAGGCAAGGGTTGCCTGGATGTCGTTGGACACATGGTCGGCGCCGGTGATCGACTTGACGTCTTCATCATAATAGATGACCGGCCCGCCCACCACGATCGGGGCCGTGTTGGGCATGGTGTTGCGGATGATCTTCACCAATTCACCAGTGATCGCCAGCTTTTCGACACGGGCGACCGAGACGAGGATCAGATCGAACTCGTGATCACGCACCACCAATTTCACTTCGGCGGCCGGCCGACCCAGCATCAGACGCACCGAGGCGCCGAGGCGGCGCAGCTGCGATGTGACAAGCATGGGGCCGAGAGTGTGGAAATCGTCGGCCAGCATCAGAACGACAATGTTCATCCCGTCATCATACATGCGCGATTCGACAGACCAGTTTTCGGTCAGGTCGCGCAGCAGGCCCTGAAGCCGGGCCACACCGATGGAGACTTCGGCAAAGCTCATCCCGTCGTCGCACCAGGCTTCGCCCATGCGGCGGGCGACTTCGGGGATATAGAGATCGGCAATATCGAAACGGCTGACCCGCGCCCCCAGCATCTCGCGTACGACCTGATCGCGCGCCGCCGGGTCGGGACTGCAGGATGCCCGATGCAAGGCCGACAGAAATCGCTCCGAAAGCTCGCCCGGCTTGCCGATTCGCCGTGACACCAGTACCGACAGCGCCTGAGACGCCAACGATCCGACCGAGCGATCAGTCGCGGTGGATTTCTTTGCCTGATTGTAACTCGGGGCGTCCGTCATCAAAGCTCTCCTCGGCGGGAGCCGCCCGATCGGAAGAAATCGGACCGACAAAAATCCCACACACCTTTATACTCTGCTCTTTGCGCCGAAATGTCAAAGAGAATTGACAGATCGAAGGAACTGTCAGGAAAATCTGACAGCTTATTGTGCGTTTGCAAAGGACATCATCGACCCAAGCAGCGGCAGGCCAAATCAACGCGACGGTCAGTCAACTTTCGAGTGTAACTTTTAGTTGACACTTTGCGGAGGTGATGGCTAACTCGGGGAGACTCGGCAGAACCTGAAAGGCCAGAAATGTCCCCTGCGTCATCGACCCATGCGAAAGGTCCTGGTCTCTATACCGCGCAACAGCGCGCGAGGCGCGATGCAACGGTCTGGACAACGGTTCAGGGTGTTCTGGCGCCGGTTCAGTTCCTGATCTTCGCCGTCTCGCTGGTGTTGGTTCTGCGCTATCTGCTGACCGGCGAGGGCTATGGTGCCGCCACGGTCTCCATCCTTCTGAAAACGCTGTGTCTTTACACAATCATGGTCACGGGCGCGATCTGGGAGAAGGTGGTGTTCGGGCAGTATCTGTTTGCCCCCGCCTTCTTCTGGGAGGACGTGGTCAGCTTTGTCGTGATCGCGCTGCACACGCTTTATCTCTGGGGTCTGATCACCGGGTCGATCACGCCTGTCACGCTGATGATCATCACGCTGCTGGCCTATCTGACCTATGTCGTGAACGCCGGGCAGTTCCTCTACAAGCTGCGCCTCGCACGGCTCGATTCGCAGGTTGCGGCATGAACGATCACGCGCCCATCGCCACCGGCTGCCGCGATACCCCGGTTCTCAAGGAGCGTGGCCAGCGCGAGGTGTTCTGCGGGCTGACCGGCATCATCTGGCTGCACCGCAAGATGCAGGATGCGTTCTTTCTCGTGGTCGGTTCGCGCACCTGCGCCCACCTGCTGCAATCTGCCGCAGGGGTGATGATCTTTGCGGAACCCCGATTTGCCACGGCCATCCTGGAAGAGAAGGATCTCGCCGGTCTTGCCGATGCCCATGAGGAACTGGACCGTGAGGTCGAGCGCCTGCTGGCCCGTCGCCCCGACATTCGGCAACTGTTCCTGGTGGGGTCGTGCCCGTCCGAGGTGATCAAGATTGACCTGCACCGCGCGGCAGAACGGTTGTCGGTGAAACATTCGCCCCATGTGCGGGTGCTGAACTATTCCGGCTCGGGCATTGAAACCACCTTTACCCAGGGCGAGGATGCCTGCCTTGCCTCGATGGTGCCGGTGCTGCCCGAATCCGAGGCCCGCGAATTGCTATTGGTCGGTGCCCTGCCCGATGTGGTCGAAGACCAGATGCTGGCATTGCTGGGCGACATGGGGATCGTCAACATCCGCTGTCTGCCCGCCCGGCGCACCGACGAGTCTCTGGCCTGCGGGCCGAACACCGTGTTCGCCCTGACCCAACCGTTCCTGGGCGACACCCATGCTGCGCTGGAACGCCGTGGCGCGCGCCACCTGCCAGCGCCCTTCCCGTTTGGCGAAGAAGGCACCACGGCCTGGCTGCGGGTCGTCGCCAACGAATTCGGCGTCAGCGACGAGGTGTTCGAGCGGGTCACCGCCGCGCCGCGCACCCGGGCGCGCAAGGCCATCGCGGCGGCCGCTGAAACGCTGAGCGGCAAGTCGATCTTCTTCTTCCCCGACAGCCAGCTTGAAATTCCCCTGGCCCGCTTCCTGATCCGCGAATGCGGCATGACCGCCATAGAGATCGGCAGCCCGTTCATCCACAAGGCCCTGACAGGCCCCGACCTTGATCTGATCCCCGAAGGCCCGGTGATTTCCGAAGGCCAGGACGTCGATCTGCAACTCGACCGCGCCCGTGCCGCCCGCCCCGACCTCACAGTGTGCGGTCTGGGCCTCGCCAATCCGCTTGAGGCCGAGGGCATGACCACCAAGTGGGCGATCGAACTGGTGTTCACGCCGGTGCATTTCTACGAACAAGCCGGTGATCTTGCATCGCTGTTCGCCCGCCCCCTGCGCCGCCGGGCGCTGTTGAAGCATGGGGCGTCGGCATGACCGGGCGCGCCAACATCCGCGCCCCGCGCGCCGTGATCCTCGGGCTTGACCCGAGGATCACTGGTCGGAAGCGTGGCGTGTTTGGCCAAGAGATCCTAGGGTCAAGCCCGAGGATGACGGCGCGTGTCGGCGAGGGCGCGCCATGAAGCTGACCGTCTGGACATACGAAGGCCCGACCCATGTGGGCGCGATGCGCGTCGCCACCGGCATGAAGGGGCTGCACTATGTGTTGCATGCCCCCCAGGGCGACACCTATGCCGACCTTCTGTTCACCATGATCGAGCGGCGCAATCACCGCCCGCCCGTCACCTACACCACCTTTCAGGCCCGCGATCTGGGGTCCGACACCGCTGGCCTGTTCAAGGACGCCTGCCGCGATGCGTATGAGCGTTTCAAGCCCGAGGCGATCATCGTCGGCGCATCCTGCACCGCCGAACTGATTCAGGACGATCCCGGCGGTCTGGCCGAAACCATGGGTCTGCCTATTCCGGTGATCGCGCTGGACCTGCCCAGCTATCAGCGCAAGGAAAATTTCGGCGCGGACGAGACGTTCTTCCAGATCGTGCGCCATCTGGCCAAGCCGGTGCAACGCACCGAGCGGGTGTCGTGCAACATCCTTGGCCCGACCGGCCTTGGCTTTCGCCACCGCGATGACATCACCGAGATCACGGCGCTGCTATATGACATGGGAATCGAGGTGAACGTCACCGCGCCCATGGGGTCCACCCCGTCCGACATCGCCCGCATGGGGGCTGCGCATTTCAACGTATTGCTGTACCCCGAAACCGGCGAGGCAGCGGCGCGTTGGTGCGAAAAGAATCTGGATCAGCCATTCACCAAAATCGTGCCCATCGGCGTTGGTGCGACCCGCGATTTCATTGCCGAAGTGTGCAAGTTGGCCCATGTTCAGCCCAACATCGACGAAAGCCGGTTGCGCCAACCATGGTACGCCGCATCGGTCGATTCAACCTATCTGACCGGCAAGCGTGTGTTCCTGTTTGGCGATGGCACCCATGTGGCCGCCGCCGCCCGCATCGCGCGTGACGAGATGGGGTTCGAGGTGTGCGGCATGGGGTGTTACAACCGCGAATATGCCCGCCCGATCCGGGCCTTGGCCAAACAGTTTGGCTTGGAGGCGCTGATCACCGACGATTACCTTGAGGTTGAGGCCGCCATCGAAGCCTTGGCGCCCGAGATGATCCTGGGCACCCAGATGGAGCGCCACATCGGAAAGCGTCTGGGCATCCCCTGCGCCGTGATCAGTGCACCCGTACATGTTCAGGATTTCCCGGCCCGTTACTCCCCGCAGATGGGGTTTGAAGGTGCGAATGTGATCTTTGACACCTGGGTTCATCCCTTGGTGATGGGGCTTGAGGAACATCTGCTGCACATGTTTCGCGACGATTTTGAATTCCACGATGCTGCCGGGGCAAGCCACCATGGCGGCAAGGCTGTTGCGCTGGATGCTGAACCGGAAATGGCAGCGCCGGTTGCTGCCGTGGAATTGAGTATTTTGGGCAAGAAAGAGCATGAATCTGCTGGTGCTGATGTGATCGTCTGGCTGGTAGATGCTGAGAAAGAGCTGAAGAAAATACCGTTCTTCGTACGTGGAAAGGCGAAGCGCAACACCGAGTCCTATGCCACTTTGAAGGGCATTCATGAGGTATCGGTGGACACCCTTTATGAAGCGAAGGCACACTATGCGCGATAGTTCTCATATCCCCGGATATCGCATTGCGAT
>Ga0105054_10011351_pt1 | contig 11125 bp, 10 predicted proteins | sample BON02_FD_78091 | JGI IMG/M metagenome (GOLD analysis project Ga0105054, IMG submission 78091) | Freshwater microbial communities from Lake Bonney liftoff mats and glacier meltwater in Antarctica - BON-02 (megahit assembly) | ecosystem: Environmental > Aquatic > Freshwater > Ice > Glacier... | reverse complement strand
GCCATCGTCGACGCCTGCTGCGACGCCTGGAACAAACTCACCAGCGAGCCAGGCCGCATCACATCCATCGCCACCCGGGAGTGGGCATCACAGGTCAAGATCTGACGCCGTTGGTATCAGTCATCGGGGTAGTCCCTCCCTTGAAGATGAGCCGAGCCTAGCCCGCTCGTGCGCCGGGTTAAACCCATGCCTCGCCTTCACCTTTGCCTTCCGCCCCGCTAGGGTCCGGCCGATGCGGATTGTACCATCGGACCAGACCGTGCTCGACCATGTGGCGGCGCGCGAGACAGCCATCGTCGACCGAGCGGTCACCTGGGCCAACGTCAATTCGGGCAGCCGGAATCCCGGCGGACTGGCCCATGTACTGGCCCTGCTCGAATCCGAGGCCCGGTGTCTGCCGGCCGAGGTCGTCCGCATCCCGACCCAGGGCTCGGTCTCTATCGACGAGGACGGTTCGATCCGTGCGGAGAGCCATGCCGACGCCCTGAAGATCACAGCCCGGCCCGATGCCCCGGTACAGGTCGTGCTGACCGGCCACTATGACACTGTCTTTCCGGCCGGGAGCCCGTTCCAGAAGGTCATAACCCGCGCCGACGGAGCCTTGAACGGCCCCGGTATCGCGGACATGAAGGGCGGGATTTCAGTGCTTCTGGCTGCGCTGGAGGCCTTCGAAACCCATCCAGACAAGGCCCGCGTCGGCTGGACCGTTCTGCTGTCGCCCGACGAGGAGATCGGCTCGCCGGCTTCGGCCCCCCTGCTGGCCGAACTGGGCGCGCGCGGCCATGTCGGCATGACCTATGAGCCGGCGTTGGCGGACGGCACCCTGGCCGGCGCGCGAAAGGGCAGCGGCAACTACCATCTGATCGTCACAGGCAAGGCGGCCCATGCCGGCCGCGCCTTCCACGAGGGTGCCAATGCGGTCGCGGGTGCGGCTATGATCGCCGCCCGGCTGCACGCCCTGAACGGCCAGCGCGAGGGCGTCACGGTGAATGTCGCAAAGATCTCGGGCGGTGGTGCCCTGAACGTCGTCGCCGACAATGCGGTTGTGCGGTTCAATGTGCGGGTGCCGGACGCCCAGGCCTCGGCGTGGATAGCGGAGACGGTACGCGGGATCGCGGCCGAGTCGCCCTTCCCCGGCCTGACACTGGACCTGCACGGCGGCATGACGCGTGCGCCCAAGCCGATGGACGCCAGCCAGACCGCCCTGTTCGAAGCGGTGCGCCAGACCGGCGCCTTACTGGGCCAGACCATCGCCTGGAAGCCCTCGGGCGGCGTCTGCGAGGGCAACAACCTGCATGCGGCCGGACTGCCCAACATCGACACCCTCGGCGTGCTGGGCGGCGACATCCATTCGGACCGGGAGTTCGCCTGGCCCACCAGCTTCGTCGAACGGGCCCAGCTCAGCGCCCTGATCCTGTGCAAGATCGCCTCGGGCGAGATCGACGCGCTGAAACTCAAAGCCCTGCGTCTGGAGACGATGTAACCCCATGCTCGTCGTTCGTTCCGCCGGTCCCGCCGACCTTGATCACCTGCTTGAGCTGGCCATCCTGTCCGGTCCCGGCTTCACCAGCCTGCCCGAGGACCCGGATCAGCTTGCTGAACGGCTCGACGTCAGCCGCGACAGCTTTTCCGGCAAGCTGGAGCCGCAGCAGTGCTGGTACACCCTGATGCTCGAGGAGAGCGACACGGGCGACGTCGATGGCGTAGGCTCGGTCAAGGCCGCAGTCGGACTGAACCGGCCGTTCTTCTCATTCCGCCTGGTCAACAACACCCAGTCGTCGCCCTCGGTGGACGTCAAGCTGGATCACGAGACCCTGGTGCTGGTCAATGAATGCACAGGCTGGTCCGAGGTCGGCTCGCTGTTCCTCAAGGCCGACCGGCGTAAGGGCGGAGCGGGACGACTGCTCAGCCAGTCGCGCTACATGCTGATCGGGGCCGAGCCGGCGCTGTTCAACGAGAATGTGCTGGCCGAGTTGCGCGGCGTCTTCACCCCGGACGGAGCCTGCCCGTTCTGGGATCATGTGGCGCACAAATTTTTTCCGATGGATTTCGATGACGCCGACCGGATGACGGGATCGACCGACAAGCAATTCATCCTCGATCTGTCGCCGCGCCACCCGATCTATGTTGAGCTGCTGCCAGAGCCTGCCCGTGCCGTGATCGGCAAGGTCCACCCCCAGGGCGTGCCGGCGATGGCGCTGCTGGAAAGCGAGGGCTTTCGGCCCAACGGGCTGGTCGACATCTTCGACGGTGGGCCGACGGTCGCTTGTGGTCGCGACAACATCCGCACCGTCCGCGATGCCCGTCCACTGGCCGTCGCCATTGCCGACTCGATCGAGGCCGAGCTACCCGCCCTGGTTTCGACCGGCAGCATCTCCGCCTTCCGTTCCGTTCGCCAGAAGGTCGCCATCGAAGGCAACGTCGTCACCCTGACCCGCGAGACTGCCGCTGCCCTGAGGGTCAAGGCGGGCGATACCGTGCGTGTGAAGGCCTGAAACCCCACATGGACCTCATGACCACATTCAAATCCATCGACCCTGCCACTGGCGACACCGTCTGGGAGGGTGCGACCGCATCACCCGCCGAGGCTCAGGCCGCCACCAGCCGCGCCCGCGCCGCCTTCCCCGACTGGGCCGACCGCCCGAGGCAGGAGCGGATCGACGCCGTCAAACGCTATCAGACCGTGCTCAAGGCCCGCGCGCCGCAGATGGCCGAGGCGATCTCGCGCGAGACCGGCAAGGCGCTGTGGGAGACGACGGCCGAGCTTGGGGCCATGGCGGGCAAGGTCGACATCTCGATCCGCGCCTATGACGAACGCACCGGCGAGCGCACGGCCGACACCGCCTTCGGTCACGCCACACTGCGCCACCGTCCGCACGGGGTCGCGGCGGTGCTGGGGCCTTTCAACTTCCCGGGCCATCTGCCCAACGGCCATATGGTCCCGGCCCTGCTGGCCGGTGACACCGTGGTGTTCAAGCCGTCGGAAGAGACGCCCCTGATCGGCCAGTTGATGGCTGAGGCCTTTGCCGAGGCCGACCTGCCCGACGGCGTGGTCAATATCGTCCAGGGCGGACGCGACACGGGCGCGGCCCTGCTGGACAGCGGCATCGACGCCCTGATGTTCACCGGGTCCGGTGCGGCGGGGGCGCATTTCCGGCGCAAATTCGCCGAAGATCCGCATGTGATCCTCGCCCTCGAACTGGGCGGCAACAATCCACTGGTGATCTGGGATGCCGCCGACGCCGGAGCGGTCGCGGGCATCGTGGTCCAGTCGGCCTTCGTCACCACCGGCCAGCGCTGCTCCTGCGCCCGACGACTGATCGTGCCGGAGGGCTTGCAGGGCGACGCCATCGTCGAGGCGGTCAACGCCTTGATCGAGCGGCTGATCCTCGCGCCGTGGAATTCCACGCCCGAGCCCTATGCCGGGCCGTTGATCTCGGTGAAGGCAGCCGAGGTGGCGCTCAAGGCGCTGCAGGACCGGATCGACATGGGAGCGAAGGTCATCCGCGCCTCGGGTCCGGTCGGCAATCTGCCCGGTGCCTTCGTCAAACCGGCCATCATCGACGTTACCGGCGTCGCCGTGCCCGACGAGGAGATGTTCGCCCCCTTCCTGTCGGTGACCCGCGTCGCCAGTTTCGATTCTGCCATCGCCGAGGCCAATGCCACCCGCTACGGCCTGTCCGCCGGGTTGGTCAGCGACGACCCGAAAAACTGGGATCACTTCATCCGCCGCATCCGGGCCGGCGTGGTCAATTTCAACCGCCCGACCACGGGTGCCGCCGGTGATATGCCCTTCGGCGGCCTCGGCTCCAGCGGCAATCACCGACCCAGCGCCTACTACGCCGCCGACTATTGCGCCTATCCGGTGGCCAGTTTCGAGGCTGGAGCCGTCAAGAATGTCGAAAGCGAAATCAAGGGTCTGAGGGCGTGACCTCAGCGGTCGAGGCCAACGCCGACGGCTTGATCGGCCCCACCCATTCATATGCGGGCCTGTCGCCGGGCAATCTGGCGTCCAGCCTGAACAAGGGGGAGGCGTCGAACCCGCGGGCGGCGGTGCTACAGGGCCTCGACAAGATGAAACGTCTGGCCGATCTGGGCCTGCCCCAGTTCGTGCTACCGCCACATGAGCGGCCGCACATCCCCTTCCTGCGTAGCCTTGGTTTCACCGGCTCAGACGCCGCAGTGTTGGAGAATGCGTGGAAGGACGCGCCGTCGTTCGCCGCTGCCGCCTGTTCGGCCTCGCCGATGTGGGCAGCCAACGCCGCCACGGTGACGCCCAGCGCCGACAGTGCCGACGGCCGGGTGCATTTCACACCCGCCAATCTGGTCACCAATCTGCACCGCTCGCTGGAGCATGAGCAGACCAAACGGGCGCTGGACGCCCTGTTCCCTGACCCGGGCCGGTTCGTAGTCCACGACGCCCTGCCCTCGGTCGCCCACCTCGCGGATGAGGGGGCCGCCAACCACGTCCGCCTGTGCGCGGAACACGGCGCACCCGGGGTTAACCTGCTGGTCTGGGGCCGCGAGGCCTTCGAGCCCTGGGCCGACGCCTTTCCCGCCCGCCAGACCCGCGAAGCCTCAGACGCCATCGCCCGCCGACATGGGGCCGGTCGAGCCGTGTTCCCACGCCAGTCGCGCGCCGCCATCGCTGGAGGCACCTTCCACAATGACGTCGTCTGCGTCGGGGCGCTCGACACACTGTTCTTCCACGAGCTGGCCTTCGAGGACACGGCGGACACCAAGGCCGCGATCCGCGCCGCCGCCGAGGACCTGTTCGAGCTGATTTTCGTCGAGGTATCATCCGCCGACCTGCCGCTGGCCGACGCCATCAGTTCCTATCTGTTCAACTCCATGCTGATCCAGATTCCGGGCGAGAATCGCCTGACCCTGATCTGCCCGACCGAGACACGCGACAACGCCCGCGCCCATGCGGTGGCCCAGCGGCTGGCCGCCTCCAACGGGCCGATCGGTCGGGTCGAATACGTCGATGTGCGCCAGTCGATGCGCAACGGCGGCGGCCCGGCCTGTTTACGCCTGCGCGTGGTGCTGACCGAGGCCGAACAGGCCGCGGCCAATCCAGCCATGCGGCTGACCGACGCCTTGCACGCCCAACTGTCGGCCTGGGGCGAACGCCACTATCGCGACCATCTGACTCCCGCCGACCTCGCCGACCCGGCGCTGCTCGACGAGAGCCGGGCCGCCCTCGACGAACTGACCGGCCTGCTGGACCTCGGCGGCGACTTCTACCCGTTCCAGCGCGACTGAACCGTGACGGCCTTCACCCATCGCATCGCCACCGAGGCCGACATCCCGGCTCTGGTGGACCTGATGGACCGGTCGATCACAGGCCCGCTGGCCGACTTTCTGACCCCCGACCAGATCGCCGCCAGCCGCCGGCTGATGGGGATCGACAGCCAGCTGATCGCCGACCGGACCTATTTCATCGTCGAGTCCGACGGCCTGATGGCCGGCTGCGGCGGCTGGAGCGGGCGGATCACCGAATACGGCGGTGACCACACGCCGGGCCGGGTCCCCGCCCCGCTGACGCCCGGCGTCGACGCCGCCCGCATCCGCGCCATGTACACGGCGCCGGAGGTCGTCCGACGCGGGGTCGGGCGCCTCATCCTCGGCCTGTGCGAGGCCGCCGCCCGCGCCGCCCGCTACGACCGCGCCGAACTGGTCGCCACCCTGGGCGGCGAGCCCCTGTATCGCGCCGCCGGCTATGCCGAGATCGAACGCTTCGAGGACGACCGCGGCGGCGTGCCCGTGCCGCTGGTCAGGATGAGCAAACGGCTGGATGATAGGGCGACCGCAGCCTAGGGGGACTGACATCTTGCGCGCCATCGCCTTCGCCAGCGCCCTGCTGAGCCTGCTTGTCCTCGCCGCCGCCATGATCGCCGGCGGCCTCGCCTACCCCGGCTATGACCATCTGCGTCAGTACATCAGCGAACTGGGTGCGACCGGCGCGCCGACGGGCGCAGCGGTCAGCTTCGCCTTCATGGCCTCGGGCGTCCTTCTCTCCATCTTCTGGCTGATCTGCGCCGTCCTGTTCCGTGAGTCGCGCCTGGCGATCCTCGGCTTCGGCCTCAGCGCCCTGAACGGCCTGGGCCTGTTCTTCGGCGGGGTGTTCCGGTGCGACTTCGAATGCTCCTTGGCCTCCCCCAGCCCGGAGGCCCTGCTCCATGACGTCTTCGGCGGTGTCGGCTATCTGTGCGGCATCATCGGCGTTCTGGTCGTCGGGCTGGCATGGCGAAACCGGCCCGACCGGCGTGGCCTGTTCCGGCTCAGCCTGCTCTGCGGCATACCGGCGGCCATGGCCATCTGGCTGATCCATCCCGCCTTTGAATGGTACGGTGCGGCGCAGCGGGTTGTGGAACTGGCACTGATGATCTGGACCGTGGCCGTGGCCCTCGAGGTTCGCCAGCGTGGAACCAAGGTGCCAATCGCTATTCCCTGAGACGGGCGAGCGCCTCAGGGAATCGTCGCGAGAGCGGCGTGTGCAAGTCACCGAGATGCACCGTCCAGTCCCCTGAGCCATCGGATTCGTAGCCCGTGACACGGGCCACATTGATCAGCCAGGAACGGTGGGTGCGGATCAGGCCCAACGGCTCAAGCTCCGCCCCGATCGCCGCGAGCGTTGAGCGCATCAGAGGCTTGCGTCCATCTGTCAGCCGGAATTCCACATAATTGCCGGCCGATGAGACGGCCAGGATGTCATCCACCGCCACCCGGATCAGCCGGGATCCGTCGCGAATGTCGAAGGTCGGACGAGACCCGACCACCCCGGCCCGACGTTGCTGCTCGCCAGCCAACCAGAACAGGGTCACATTGGCTGCATAGCTCAACAGGTCTTTCCGCAGCTCATAGGGAAACTCGCTGAGCAAGGGGCTGGCCCCATAGCTGTCGCCCATCGCCGCATAGACAATCTTCCGAAGGACGACGAAGCCCGCGACATGCAGGATGGTGTAGGTCAGTGCCGCGACCCCGTGCAGGCCGATGGCGCGCAGCCAACCCCACTCGGTCGGCGAGGCGTAACGCACGGCCAACATGCATAAAAATGTACCGGGCAGGGCTGTCGCAGCACTGGTAAGCGTCCATGTCCAAGCCTTCCAAGGCTCGAGATCGGGGCGATCCGCCAGACTGGTCAAGGCACCGACGATGGCGAAAAGACAGAGGACCCCGGCCACCACCAGCGCGAGGTCCAGGAATTCCCGTCGGTCCTTGGGCAGGTAGCCCGGCCGCTTGACCCTCAGGTCGCGCCGTTCGCCCCAGAAACGTTGCAGCCGGCTCATGGACTCCTGCATCCGTGGGCGGTCTTCCCGTTCAATCAGGTCCCTCATGTCCCAGTCGTCGCTCCCTGTGACTTCCTCGCCCGGACCCGATTCCACCCGCCGCTACGACCTGGACTGGATTCGGGTCACTGCCTTTCTCCTGCTGATCCTCTACCATGTCGGGGTCTTCTACGAAGCCGATGACTGGCACACTTCCAGTCCGCGGCCGATTGAGGGGATCGAGATCGTGATGAGCCTATCCAGCCCATGGCGGCTGGCGCTGCTGTTTCTGATCGCCGGCTTCGCCACCCGATTCATGAACGACCGGCTGTCCAAGGGTCTTCGCGGCGCGGGCGCTCTGGCCTGGAGCAGGACGGGTCGACTGCTGCTGCCCCTCGTGTTCGGCATGCTGGTGATCGTACCGCCCCAGACCTATTTCCAGATCGCTCAATACACGCCTGAACTGGTTGAACCCTGGCCTCAGTTTTACGCCCACTATCTGAGCGGGGCGCATGTTTGGGGGATCACAACCCCGACCTGGAATCACCTCTGGTTCGTCGCCTACCTCTGGACCTACAGTCTAATCTTGGCCTGCCTACTGGCCCTTACCGGCGGCGGCTTGGCGCGGCTGGGGCGATGGCTGGAACGACCGTTGTCGGGGCCCCTTCTTCTGTTCGTGCCTGTTCTCTATCTGAGCCTGGCGCGACAGCTTTACCCAGTCTTCGAACGCACCCATGCCTTGGTCGACGACTGGTATCTGCACAGCGTCTACCTGCCACTTTTCCTGTTCGGTTTCCTGGTCGCGCAGTCCGAACGCATACGGCAGGCCTTTATCGATCAAAGATGGACAGCCCTGGTCGTTGCAGCAACGGCCTGGCTGGCATGGCAGGGCTATCTCCTCGCCTGGACCGGTCTGCCCGGTGGTGTTCAGTTCTGGACTCCGATCGCGGAGAACCCGCCTGCCTGGCTGCGAATCGCCATGAGGGGGAGCTATGCGGCAATCCAGTGGGGTGCCATTGCTGCCATCCTCGGCTTTGGCGGCAAGCATCTGAATTTCGACCGACCTTCCCTGCGGTATCTGACCGTGGCCGTCTTTCCCCTCTATATCCTGCACCAAACGATCACCGTCGTCACAGGCTACTATCTGACACACCTGAAATTGCCGTTGGCGCTGGAGGCAGGACTTCTGGTGGCGATCACCTTCGGCGGTGTCTTCGCCGGCTATGAACTGGTCCGACGCATCCGTCCGCTCCGCCCCTTCTTTGGTCTCAAACTCCAGCCTCAGCCCGCGAAGCGCCCGCCGCGCGCCGCATAGGCCTGGGTGCCGCGCGTATAGACCCGATCCGTCGGCAGGATCGCATCGATGGCGATGGGCTCGGCGGCCTTCAGCCGGTCGTAGGTCGGACCGAAGTCCTGCAAGGTTTCGCGCTTCAGCTGTTCGATGGAGTCGATGACGAAATAGACCTGCTGGAAATCATCGATCCGGTACAGCGTCCGCATCACCCGCTCGAGGTCGCAGCCGAGCCGGTTGGGCGACGCATCCTCCAGCGAGAAAACGCTCTCGGTCGCCGAGGAGACGATGCCCGCCCCGTAAATGCGCAGGCCGTCCGCGTCCTGCATCAGGCCGAACTCAACCGTGTACCAGTACAGGCGGGCCAGGTTCTGCAGCACACCCAGAGAGGCCGCACGCTGCCCGCCCTTGCCATAGGCCTCCATATAGGCGGCGAAGTCAGGGTCACTGAGCATCGGCACATGGCCGAACACATCGTGGAAGATGTCCGGTTCCTGCAGATAGTCCAGCTGGTCCGGCTTGCGGATGAACTGGCCCGAGGGGAAGCGGCGGTTGGCCAGATGGTCGAAGAAGACCTCGTCCGGCACCAGACCCGGGACGCAGACGACGGTCCAGCCGGTCAGGGCCTGAAGTTTGGGGTTCATCACCGCAAAATCGGGAATGCCGCCGGTGTTCAGATCCAGTGCGGTCAGGCCCTTCAAAAAAACCTCGGCGGCCCGGCCCGGCAGGATCTTCATCTGGCGGTCATACAGGGTGTCCCAGGTCTGGTGCTCGACCGGGCTATAGGCCGCCCAGTCCTGCGGGATGGTCCAGTCGGCGGCGGCCCCCTCAGGCGGCGCATCGAACACATGCTCGAAGTCGGACATGGATGCGCTCCTGCGAACTGAGGACACTGAGACGCCCCTAGCGGTAATCTAGGCCTCTCGCGCGATCCGCGCCAGCGTCAGTCAGTGTATGACATAGGCCCGCGCCTGAGCCTTGTCCGCGCCTTGTCGTTCATTTTCGCGACCGACAGGCTTGGCGCAAACGTGTTGACAGTCCTAAAGTAGGAGGGACGGGCACCGCTTTGGACCGCCCACCTTGAAAGTTCGGCCCATGCCGAAGACCGACGGCGCGCTACGGCGTGACGACCGGTCCCGGCCCCAAAGGTCCGACGGGCAGCGCGCCGCGAATGGCGCCGCCGGCGACCCAGGGGCGTCAGGTCGCGATGCACCGCTGTATGGCGCGCTCGATCTGGGGACCAACAACTGTCGACTACTGATCGCCAGACCAGCACGCGACGGCTTTCGGGTCGTCGATTCCTTCAGCCGTATCGTCCGACTTGGCGAGGGTTTGTCGCGGACAGGTCGACTCGACGACGCCGCCATGGACCGCGCCTATGAGGCGTTGATGCTCTGTGGCGAGCGGGTGGCAAAGAAGGGCGTCACCTCCACCCGCCTGATGGCTGTCGCGACCCAGGCCTGCCGCCAGGCCGAAAACAGTCTGGAATTCATCGAACGGGTGCGTCTGGGTACCGGGTTGAAGTTGCGGGTAATTGACCCCGCCGAAGAGGCCGAACTGGCGGTCCGGGGCTGTCTGAACCTGTTCGACCCATCGGCCGAGGCGGTGCTGGTCGTCGATGTCGGCGGTGGCTCCACCGAGTTGAACTGGCTGGCGAGGCGTGGAGATACATTCGTGCTGGAGGGGTGGATGTCGGCACCGGTCGGGGTCGTCACCCTGGCGGAGCGACATCCTGAGCCCGCCGGAGCGCTGGACGACTGGTATGAGGCCATGGTGACCGATATGGGCACGGCCATCGCCGACGCCCCGGTCGATCCGGCCTTGCGTGAAAAATTCGTCGGCGGTCAGGCCCATATGGTCGGTACTTCCGGGGCGATCACCAGCCTGGCGGGCATTCATCTGGGCTTGAAGCGCTATCAGCGAAACCTGGTCGATGGGCTGTGGATGACCCGGAGCGACTGCGAGGCCGCAGCGGACAGGCTGAAACGGCTGGGAGCCACCGGACGCGCCGCCGAACCCTGTATCGGTCCTGACCGCGCTGACCTGGTTCTGGCCGGGGCCGCCATCATGGAAGCGGTGCAGCGCGCCTGGCCGTCAGAACGGGTGCGTGTCGCTGATCGTGGCCTGCGCGAGGGTCTGTTGTTGCAGCGAATGCGTGAGGACCGGAAGCCCGCGCGCCGCCGCCGCGGCCGGTCCTAATTCCTGACCTGAACCGGCAGGGTAACGTCACAGACCGAGACATTAGCCCCCTCCCCTTTGCGTTGTTTTTGTTGGTTTTTATCTCCCCTTCACTTTCTGTTTCTACGGCGTTTCTACGGCACGTTGTTGGGATAATCGGCAACGATAACGATGCAGGGAATAAGGACGACGCGCCTCGCTGAATGAGATCAAGGGGCGTGAAGAGTTGCATCGCGTTTGATCTGGACCTCGTCACCCGTGAAAGCGGCCAAGGCCGTCACCGGTGCTATCAACGGATGGGCGGCATAGGTCTCCCCCACCAACGCCGTCCTGCCGTGACATCCATCAATACATTTGGATCGGTCGGAATCGCGGTGTCGGAATC
>Ga0105054_10011349_pt1 | contig 11125 bp, 10 predicted proteins | sample BON02_FD_78091 | JGI IMG/M metagenome (GOLD analysis project Ga0105054, IMG submission 78091) | Freshwater microbial communities from Lake Bonney liftoff mats and glacier meltwater in Antarctica - BON-02 (megahit assembly) | ecosystem: Environmental > Aquatic > Freshwater > Ice > Glacier... | reverse complement strand
CACAACTGAAGACTGGGCAGAGCGGAAGGAGCAGGAGAAAAATGACAGATACAGCTCCCTACTAGGCTTCATCAACCACCTCAGCCATCGGGAGAAAAGCGGCTGGAAAGCCTCTCAAACCGGAGTTTCCCGCGCAAAAATGCTGACTTGAAAAAAAGATTTCCGCACGAGACCGGATTGCTGAGCGAGAAGGTGCACGGCTGCCGTATTTTACCCGAACTGGCGAACATCACGTGTGCATCACAAGAAAGGGCGACTCCGCGCTGCGACTTCTCACGAATCGCGACTGGGAAAACCATCTTTTTGCACTTTCGGTGTTCGCACGAGACAACTCGTTCGGTGCTAAAACAGATAACTCTATAGATACAGGGCTTGGCAAGCTCTTGGGATACTATCCTAACATTCAGCACGAGATGCTTCACACAGACGCGGCGCAGCAACGACCCGGCAACTTGCCGTCGGCGCCACAGGCGTCCAAAAAACCACTTCGGGCACAAAACCAAGCAAACGGGTTCACGACCTCCCAGCGCAGGCAGAGCCGACCCGGCGACACAACTGCGGCAGAACGGCCAGCCGGAACCATGGACACAACACACATCAGTTTGATCCACGACGGACCTCCATCGCCGCCGCCATGGAATTCGACGCCTCATGGAACCATGTCAACGCTACAGCGAACTGCACCCACCACAACTGGACGGGCACAGCACGAGCGCAAGGCCCAGCCTGCACGACACCATCCCCTCGAGGAAGGAAACGAGCAAGCCGGCAGCAACAGCCTGCAGTTGGGAGGAGAATCTACGCCCCATGTAGTCTTGGCCCAATGCACTTTTCATCCGATGAAACCCATCATTAAGGCCAAATCCAGCACCCAGCACATGCTCACGCCTGCACGAGACCCTTCCTTCGGGGACGGACACGAGCAGGCCAAACATGTGATGGGCCAAACGCCCACCAAAAACAAGCAAAAAAATTCGGACGATCGCAAAATGCTGCAGAGACACGCACAAGCACCCACACCTCTGCAACTGTCACAGGACCATGGGGAAAACGCAATGATCAGGCCTCAGCGCTTGGCCCGGAATGTGCCACACCAATCTCTCGAGGAAGGCCACGGGCAGGCTGGCAGCAGAAGCCAACAACTGCGACGCGAATCTACGCCCCATGCCACTCTTGGCCCAGACATGCTGCAGTCGACACAATCTATCACAAACGCAAAGCTCAGGCTCCTGCACAGGAGTGTGCCTGGAAATGTGCCGGCCAAGAGAGGAATGGGTCAACAAAAATTGGGCCAGAAAATGGGAAATTTGCCAAAAAAAATCCTACTGACAGCGCGCGCCAGCAGGTAAAAGCACCCACATCTATGCAGCAAACGCACGACCCCACAAAAAAAGAAAAGTTAAGCTCCCAGGGCAGGGCCTGGGCTGCACGAGACCCTCCCCTCGGGGCAGGACACGAGCAGCCCGAGGCCGGCACAGTGGAGCCAGAAACGGGACAAACACAGCCACGCCCAGGAGAGACATTTTCTACAGAGCTTCTATCACCGCAGAGACTCGGGGGTGCAAAGTTCAAGATCCCAACTCTCAAGCGTGCAAGCAACCAACCCGGAGACCATGCAACAAGCATTATAAGCGGAAACGAGGGGGCCTCCAGCGCCATCATCATTCGCGGCCAACACAGCCCTCCCCCATGGCAGGACCTTACGACCCATGCCACGCATCCGACACTGCAGGGGCGAAATGACCAGGCAAAACCTGTCTTCACAGTTATTCCTTCACACCCAGCTTCCCTCGGTCCGGACATGTCCACCACACCACCTCTTGCCCCGGACAGCGATGCTCTACAGCAATTGTCAGAAGGAAAATATCAGCAAACAGAGCGCCCCTGCGGCGATGCACACGGACACACCGCCGGCACTCCCAAACAACCTGGTCACAGAGAGCCTCTCACTTCTCGATCCTACCCAGAGAGGTTGTGCTTTACCCAAGAAGGAAAGAATTTGAGGGGTCTCTCCCCCCAGGAGACGCACACGGCATCACAACTCGACCAGAATACAGTCGGAAATATGCCTGCATACTACGAATGTAACAGCATAGTAGATTTCTTGGCGCAATACTTCTTGACCGAACCCCGGTACGGGCTCCTCCTTACACCAGCGGGCACGGAGCACCACCTGCTCCTGCATAACAACACCTGCTGCCATCTTGTTGAGATGCTGGAAACACTACTGCGCGCGGACTTACCCGCCGCTCAAAGAGATAAACTCGACTTGCTCTGCAAAATCTCTCAACACAATGTGCTGCAGACATGGCCTGGTGAACGGCTGCAACTAAGGGCAACCACAACGAGAGTCGAGGGTCTTCTGGGCGAATTAGCAGAGTTTGAAGCACGGCGACTGGGATTCCTGATTATTACTAAGGAGATCTTGTTGGAGGTATGCGAGACCCTATACAATCCAAGGGGGGCTGCTACAGCCACCCACACACCACAGCTTGCACACTTCCTCGACTTGAAGCTGACGGTCACATGGATCCAGGTTGTGCTTCCGGAAGACCTCACACACCCCCGCTTGCAGCTAGCTGCTCTCCATCAGACATTGGGTCCACTAGGCGATATTAACGAGATCTTTTTGTTCAGACCTCGACCGGAAGGGTTCATAATTTTCAATGGTAACCTGCACTTTCCCAATATAGATGGGATCATGATACCGCAACGCACTTGGATTGGGACAAACAACCCCCAACACCCCTCGGCTCCAATATGTACTGCCACATCGCCTCACTACCCCACGCGGAGACCAGATATCGGCTCCTTGGTAACCTTGGTCGATTAGCAACGCGAGGCCACTGTAGTTGCCATTGAGCAGAAATACTGGCCGGAGGAGTGGGTGTATCTGATAAGGTTGGAGGATAAGGGCCGGCTTCCCACGATCCTCTATACTATCCTACACAGAAACGGCCTGAAACCCGAAGACAATCCTTACTGCATCAGGCCCACAGCATTTCAACCGGCTGATGGAGAAGAGGCCTTCTTTTTCAACAAATTCAAAAAACAGACCAAGGTGACAGTTATCGAACAAAGGAGCCCGGGTTTTTACGATACAATTCGCTTGGTCCAACCCCTTCTTGCCCAACTATCTCCTAGGGCGATTATCCAAAACATTCCAGGCCACCGCCTTTTTCAGCTGAACGAGTCGTCTTCTATGGGCCGACACCGCGTCCAGACTCGATATGGGTCGACCGAGCAACTAGACTCCACCCTCCAGCCCGAAATGAGCCGTGACCAAACCACTATTGAAGCGGGCCCTCGGGCTGTTATCACGGAAACAGTCCCTAGCCAGGATTCTTAGGAACCGTCGGCCCCCTTCAACTCCACGCCAATGTTGAGCATGAATCCGAACGAGGTCCCAAGACCAAACAGGGGGCGGCCGACCCTTGAGTCAGAGCGAGCCCTTCCGTATGAACACGAGGGTATGGTGGTTATCCCCAAGAAGCGGCGAATCCGAGGGGCACTTACCCCTAAAATCCAAGTACGATGGCGTAACATCACCATACCGTGTAAATACTCGGATCGGCTGACCCCAGCCATTCTGATCGATGCTATACGTCTGAGCCCACAGATCGGCCAAGATACCCTGGCCAAAGCAACACTCACCCTCCCGAACAATCTGTCGGCCACATTACACCTGCATGCCACCCTCTGTTCCCAAGGAATTTTCGCAGGCGATATAGTGACCCTCATGACACGTCATGCTAGGGTCTATGACCCGTATGGCGCTCAACACTTTATCGCATACCGGGACGAGGACAAGATTCAGGACTTTATTGGTGCCCTACAGGATATTTCACCTATTCCCTTGCTCTCCGAGCTTGTGGTCTGCCATGAAGGCTCTTACCTGGAACCCACCTTGCGAGTTCAGGACTGCAATCTCCCCCAGGAACCATCCCTTCACGTGCGCTTTAGGAGCCATTTGGGAGGCCACCCCCACCAAGAACTGGTCTGGACCGAGTCAACCCCAACAGCAGGAAACGCACCAGGGGAAACAGGGACACCCTCACCACTCGCGACTGGCCCTAAGGGACACCTACCGCGAACCCAGGAACTGAACCACGGCCTAGGCGACGCAGTGATGACCCGGTCGCTCAGCCCCTCCCAAACCTGTGTCAAAGACCTAAGGGGGCGAACCCACGTCGTACTCTTTCAGTCCACTGTCTCCATCGCCACAAACTTGCTTCGCTATTCCTCAAAGCGATTATGCTTCGGTGCAAAGGAGGAATGAAAAATGGAACCATGGGCAGTTCCAGGGGCAAAGGTCGAGGGCAACGGGCTTCGGAAGGTAGTTCTAGAGGCATGGGGGGGGGACAGACTACGGGGGAGACTAGCCGACCACCTCTAGGCAAGGTGGACAGAGGACGAGGTCGAGGGTCTCGGCCCGACGTCAGAAGACCTACGCTACTCCATACGCAGCCACTGGAAGACATGGACGATATTAGCCGCTCCGCCCTCATCACAGCTAGGCGAGAGACCCTCCGAACCAACACGGCCAGACTCTGCCAGGAGCGATGGGCATCATCCCGTATCACTCTGGATTACGCCCCCCCTCCCCCTGCCGCAGATCAGGAAAGGCTGCCATCGGATATGTCTAAGGCGCCAGAAAGGACCCACTCACCCGAATCCTCAGCTGGCCAGGCCCCAACCCAGCCAAAGACTAAAGTCCGGAGGGCCACAGCCCGCCAGCTGAAATTGGACGCGCAAGAAATTAACAGGGTGGATCACCATCACACGGCCGAGGATTCCTGGAACCCGATATGGACAGAACCCCCATCGGGCGCTAGACTAAAGCCTGTTGGAGATACTACTCCGGGCCCGCTGAAGGATAACCTAGACCAGTCCAATCGAGTTCCCTCAACCATCCAGGGAGCACTACCCTTTCTCGAGCCCGAAGCCACAACCAACCCACCTCCTAATATGTACGGATTCCTAGGTCAGGAATTCGTACACGCCACGGGGTATACACTCCCAATCCCATTGGAGGCCTCTATGGAGCCCCCAACCCAGCCGGAGGAGGATTACACGAGCACGTCCACCGACAACCACGAATGGGACTCTCCGGGAAGGAAGGGACACATAGCCGACGGGTCTGATACAGGTAGGCTGAAGAAGGACTACACACGCACCAAACCCAAAAGTCGGACCGATCTGCTCCCATACGTTGCTCTCAACCAGTCAACCTCCCTCATAGACGCAGAGGAATGGCCACAACTCCCCGGGCCAGGCGCCCAGGACCTACACGGTCCTACTCTGCAACCTCTCGCGATGCCCCGGGAGAGCCCTGCCGATACCCCAATGCCCCCCCCTATTGCTTTACATCAGCAAGTACAGAAACAACAAGAAACAGCCATAGACAGCACGGAACAAGTCACGATCTCCAGCGAGGAAACAGGCATGCCCAACCATGGCGCCCCTGAGTCCATAACATACGAAACCGCGATCAATGTGCCAGAGGCAGGCCAACCCACGACTGCGACTTCCACCTTGACCAGACGCCAACGGTCAGCCAGAAGCAACAGACCTCCCAAATCTAGTACGGCCTGATTCAGCTACAATACACTTGTCTTGACAGTATCTCAGGGGGTCGCACTTTGGAAAATGTTCTATCAGGTGCAGAAGGGGGAGTCAGTGGTCCAATTACTTCCCTCGGACAACATCATGGACCTTACTGACGCCCTCATAACCCCTATCAAGACAGTTTGCAACTTTGGCACCCAAGAAGGGGGAAATGACATGGTGAACCTGGGCACGTCTCTCATCACACCACACCACCATATCCGTACGGCTGAGGGTTGGATGACAGCCTTACAGGCTGTAGACAGAGGCCAGGGTATGGTCTATAAATCCATGCACCCGAGAGTATACAACCTTTGCCTGGAGGGAGGGGGCAATATTCTCATCAACACCTCACCCCAGCCGGGAGTAATGACATTCACACCGGCAGCAACGATGGGCTACCTCTTTACACCGGCATCTGACTCCCAACAGAACAGTTCCCTTTCATACCCCGAGGATATCCAAAGTCAGCTGGGGTTAAGACAGGATTTGAGTTATGGACACGCACAATTCCGGCTCGGGGATGTCGAGACTCTTCCCAACGGAAAACTCATCTTTGACAACATCACAGGCGACATACCTCAGAAAAAGCCCCGCACACCCTTACTTGAAAAAAGGCCGGTTGCTGAACGACTGAGACAGTCTGAACCCCAATTGTTGACCACCCTGAACAAAACGCAAACCAGTGGCGCACCAGACCAGGGCAACCGGGAGAAATCCATTTTAGTCTCCTCGGATGCCGCGTCGTCTCGCTCCCTGTTAACCGACATCCACGGAGCCCAAGCGCACCTGGCCCTGGGGAAATCTCAACCCAAGTCGAACACGGAACGTGCCACTAGGGTGCTGGAGTCTAGCTCTGCAATCGCCAATAGGAATCCACATCCTCAAAAGAATCTCTACTCGGATACCACATTCCCCCCCCACTCGACGGCAGAGACCCAATTGGTTCAAGCTGCAACACAGGAGTATTGGCTTACACCCAGCTTCACAACCGACACACATCTTGATCCTAAAGGCCGGAGTGGCTAGCTGGACCCAGATAGGGGACGTTAGGTGCAGGGCCACATTGATACAATCCCTCCCCTCCGGAAACATCGGAGATGTGCGCGGAGCCCAGTCGGCGACTCTCGAGAAAGTGTGGAAATTTGATGGGGGGGGAGACGAGATTGACATAGTTCAGTTTGGCAAAGCCTATATTACAGCGAACCATCCCATTCTTATAGGTGAGGGATGGATGCTTGCCAGCCAGGCCGCCGCTAAGGGTCATGGGAAACTCCCCTACGACAGGAAATATTCGCAACTTTGTAGCCTTCAGCTTGCCACTGGTGGAAACATCCTCATCAATATCTCTACATCCCCAGACCTGCCCTCCGTACACACCGAGGCCGCGACCATGGAATGCCGCTTTTTACCACCCTCCAACCCCCTTAACAGGAACTTCCCCATCTACGCCTTACAGGGGACTGACCTTCGGGACGACTCGGTGGCCTAGACCAAACCAAGCTATTCCCAGGTCATCGCATACAACCTCAAGAGACGGGCGAAGAGGCCAATCCTACCACTCACACCTTTAACCCCCGAGACGCATGTACCACCCAAAGTCAGAGCTGAATTCGAAAAGTTTGTAAAGAGGCACAAGGGGGAGCTTATAACAGGCATCTCCGCCACAATCCATCTGGGGGCTAAGACAGTACAGCGAACATCGGATATCGGCGACCTTGACGCAGATATGACGGGCACAAATAGGATTAAACCGACGGGAACCCAGCAGAGTTGTCGGGAAGTTATGCAGGAGGACGGCCCGGGGGGTGTCGACGAGGACCATGAGACAGGCCTCCGGGTACAGGATACCCGCGATGGGAGCACTGGGACCGCTGCAGATGTGCAATCTCAGCGAGATATTACGGACGCCACCTGCCCCGCCATACTCCCGGCAACCTGCCCCAATACACACAGCCCCAATTTACCCGAACTTGGGCTGAAGGGGACGGAGACTCCTGAGAAGCTCCAGGAGATTCTGATCCAGAATCCAGATGGTGAGGGGGTGCCAAAACACGAAATATGGTGGGTATCCAACCCACACAGCGAGGCTGGTGGCGACAACCTACAACTCCTGGAAGCCGCACCGGGCCACTATCTTTATGCAGTCAGCCCCTTTGCGACCAACCTCTGCGAAATGGCCGGTACCGACCCTCGCTCGCAGTTCTATAAAGCTCCCGCTACCGGAAAGTCGCGTCCTGCTCCGGAACTACCATATCTACGGGGGAACGGTAAAACCATTAAGAAACTGGAATTCTACGCCTCTCGTCGCCAAGCACGGGCCACAGAAGAAAAGGAGCAGACGGCGACGACCAGCCCAGGGGACATTACCACCGCGCCAAGCCCCAACCAAAAACAAGGACGACCTGTCACAAACCTCGGGGTACCCTCTGTCTCTCAGGGACCCAACCTTACAGAGACCGAGGCCATTCCGCATGACCATAATCTCTTCTACAAGAACGGTAACCCCAAACCCATAACCAACATGCTTGCGCGACCCCTGGCCCGCGGCCTGACGAGCAAAGCAAGGAAGCGCCAGGGGGGATGGAAAAGAAACAGACGGCGTAACCGACGGGGTAGGCCATCCGACGAGGTTTCTGAAGGCCCCCAACCCCACGACTATTGAGAGGACGCAGGATGGAGGCGAACCCACCCAAACCGGAAGTGATGCAACCCCCCTTTCCCCTTGCCGGCACATGGATACGATACTGAGTTTACCCCCCGCGGAACTGAAGATGGCAGAGGAACTAACGATGGAAAATGGGGCTGCATGTTTCGGACCCAATACAGCCCTTCTTACACAAGACCCTCTCAACTGGGCTGCACATGTACCCGTCGACAAGCTCACCCGACTTATTGGTTCCCTCAAAAAGGGAGACACTGTCCTCGCTGAGAAGCACGGACAATTCTTTTTGGCCAAGGTCCAATGTGTGATGACTCTCGAGATTCCCCAAGCAATCGACCCGACAGCCAACAGGGCCATTCAAGATAATACCCTCTCGACGGGACTGGGCTTCACACTCACTAAACACCACCACTCTCGGAAGTGTGGCCATATCCGCTGCGACAAGCAGGGTAGGTGGCAGCTTGCCACCCAAGAGGACGACATACAATGGATGGTTGCCGCAGATTTATCTCGATACCCAACCCGCATTCGACAGCCCCACACATTCCCGGTCACAAGGGTGTTCAACCTGGCCCTTGACCCACCGGGTAACGTGGTCATCCTCACGCCTAGCCACAAGGCATTCCTCTCCGCCTCGCTTGGCTACCATATGAGGTACGACAAGGATTCAGATGACAGAATTGAACGGACGGGAGGCATACCGGTATATACACGGGGAGATGCCCTATTGCTACAAAGGTTGCCGGAGTTCGACCGAGGCCTCATACAATGGGGACAGGGAGCTGTTACCAGAGCCAACGACTGTCGCCTCACATTCGACCGGCATAAGGTCATCCGGCGAGGTCACAATCTTTTCCTTGACCAACCCCTTGAAACCCTCATTAACATCATTGAGACTCTTCCAGCCACGGAAGACAACATGTGGCTACTACAGAGATGGGGGCAGGTCTGCAAAGGCTCCAGGATTTATGGCTGTCCCTGTACCGACGGGCAACTGCCCTGGTGCAGAATGACGACATCGAACCACTGTTTCTCGGAACACACGCCGAACTCACACTACTGTCCCGCGACCTGGGTAAGGCCCTAAAATTGTATGGCTTCAGTAGGGCCTTTGTAGGAGGTGTGGCCCTGACCATATCTATATTAACAAGACCCAACGACCAATTTCGTGTAACATTGGGACCAAACGTAATGTACTCCAGCCACCTCTCGTGCATGCATGAACGCAATGAACTCCAATCACTTCTCGTTATGGGCTTATCGCGCCATGGACTGGCACTTACACCCTGGCGCTTCAGCAATACGGGACCCTGCAATACCCCGCCAGGGGCCTTCTACACACACCTCGACATTCTGCCACGACCTACGGACTGCCCGGACCCGGTCTCCTCCAGGCTCTCCCCCTCTAGCCCGACACAAACCATTCTTGCATCACTCCAGGACCCACCCTTGGCTAGGACGGAGGCTCAACACCGAGGACTTGACGCTCTACAAATCCTCCATGCCCTTCTTGACTCAGGCAACCCCACCGAGAATGTTCCAGACCATCTTTCCCTATCAACTGGCGAAATCTGGGCCCTACAGCACCACCACAGAATTCTCATCCACCACCTCCGAGTGCTTCTTCCGATTTTATTCTTGACCCACCATCACGCCAAACTAGGCCGGGTGGACCGCACTCTCTTGGTTGAACTTCTCTCCCACCGCCGCTACCGGGCTGCAACACGCCCAGATCCGATCCATACACAACACTTCACTCACTTATGGCTCACTCCAGCCCCCGGCCGTACTAGGAATCCTACTATGGCGGCCGACTGGGCGGACACACTGAGCATCTGGATCCACCCAAACGGATCACTGGCCAGCCAACTAGGGCACCGGGAAGACCAGGAAGAGACGGGTGACTCTCTTATAGACCCGGAGCGCCTTGAGCGGATGGATCAAGACAGTCAAAGGCTGGGTTTGACACTTTTAAACCTTTTAAGTACTACTCCCGAGGCCAACCCGACGCAGGACAATCACTGGAAAGAGTTCGTGTTAGCTATGTCTTTCTCTAGAGACCTGCTCGCCTCCCTAACCCACGCCATCGCTAACCCACTGGCGGACGACCTTGCCACAGCTAGCCTCCAGGGTGTAGAGAGCCTGTATACGGAATTGGAAGTGAAACCATGGACGCCGGATGAAAGGGAAGTGCTCACCATGATCAATCTGATTATCTCCGAGGGCTTGCTGTCGCATGTGTTGATTAAGACACTCCAGCATAGCCAAAGCCAAGAGTCTCAGCCTTACACTGACGCAGCTGGCCTTCTATTAACCCTCAGTCTGAGGGCAAACACTACGGAGGTCAGAATTCGAATGGAGCTGAACCAGGCCATATACACACTTAGCGTAGAAGGGGATGTACACACCCTTGACCTTCTTATCGGCTGGCTTGAGGATGCGCTCCCTGGATTCCATTGGATTTGGCCCACAGTTCACAATGCCAAAACAATTCCCCTACTTATTAACCGGTTGGACTCCACCTGCCATCAGACCCACAAGCTTTCGGACATGAACCGTGGCCTACGGGCAGTCGAAGTCCTGTGCCTCTTGTGTCAGGACTTCAGCTTTTGGAAGGATATTCTCGAGACTGGAACCCACCGCCTCCGGTGGGGTTGTAATGTACGCGGGCCAGGTTGTCATGATTGAGTGTTGGAAAGTCAAGTTCGAGTTTTCGAAAGTCAGGTTCGAATTGTTGAAAGGTCAGAGGAGCGTTCAACATCCCGAGGATATCCGAGTCAACGAATGCACTCCAAGGGAATGTACCTCGGTTTGCAAAACACGAGGATTTTTGAAAGTAAATTTCGAGTGTTT
>Ga0105054_10011348_pt1 | contig 11126 bp, 12 predicted proteins | sample BON02_FD_78091 | JGI IMG/M metagenome (GOLD analysis project Ga0105054, IMG submission 78091) | Freshwater microbial communities from Lake Bonney liftoff mats and glacier meltwater in Antarctica - BON-02 (megahit assembly) | ecosystem: Environmental > Aquatic > Freshwater > Ice > Glacier... | reverse complement strand
GGGCAGTCTTGGATCGCGATAGCAGCTGTGATAAATCTGGCCATCGCCCTGATTTCCAGGTGCAGCACACACATCAAGAACTCGTGAGCATTTACCTCGAGATAGATGAAAGTCAACACCAAACAAGATCTTACACCGACACCTGCGAGCTAGTGAGACTTAACGACATCGCCATCTCACTCCAGTACCGTCGGCCAATCGTGGTTTTGCGCTACAATCCTGACGCGTTTACCGTCGGCAGTCACCGTATTACCTGTAAACAACTATCTCACGACGACAAGGAAAAAATCCTGATGCAGCAACTCAAAAACTTGATGGAGGCGGCAGCGTCCCCAGAGACTTTCCCACCGCTACTTAGAGTAATCAAGATAGGCTACAATTGCAAGTGTCAAACTACAACAGAGTGTGGGTTTGTACATGTCACTGATTATCCAGACCAAGAGTCGATACGTCGCGAATATGACCTCATGCAATAAGGAATTTGTCCAATTTTGATTTTAATACACCGATAAAAAACCAACCCACACTGTGGCATTTATTTTTGATGTTTGTACTTCTCTATATATAAATGACAACACGGTAGAAACAGACAACACCGTGTTATGCCCAGGTGGTACATTCGAGACAGTGTGCGCATTGAACCCCAGCAATTGCAGCAAAACTTGCTGCCCGCAAATTTTACTGTGGACGAATACGAGCAGCTCTTGTTGAGACACGGCTTTGTGGTAGCAGTGCTGGGTGACGGGCTATATTCTGTGAATTTCATAACACGAAACATCAATCAAAGCCATGATGTTGTCTTGACCATCAACGAGGCCGGTCTCCGGGTGGTGTGGCATGTGGGGCAGGTTGTGCGCGTCAACACTCGCTTCTACAATGCCGCATGCATGCAAATATTGGCACATGCTGGTGTGCGTGCAGAAGACATCTATCCTTTGAGCAATTTCGATATAACAGGCATAATACAGAGGGATGTCGGGACTGGGACATATTCTGTCATGATGCGGCTGCCGCGCAACAACCATGTACAAGTGCGCGAGTTGCAGGTAGACAGTTATCAGCTTCACGCGGTGTGGAACATTGGAGATAGTGTTCACCTCATCTCCTACGTGAGTGAGACGGGGAGACATACAACCCAAAATCTATTCCCCAACACCAATATCGAGCAGATTCGGTCGTGGGTATGCCGTATTGATGCGGCAGCCGACAACATCAATTACAGGTATAATGTATCGATGTTGCCTGTAGGGCGAGTGAACCGCGTATTTTTTTTGGTCCAAGGGTTGAATCTGCGGAGCTCAGGGCCGGCCCGCTTTCTCGAAATGGACCACACAGGAGCAATGTCGTCCTCCGATTCAGACGATTTTATTTAAAATACACACTCTCGTCCCTTTTCTCTCCGACTGCTGCGAGGAACGGTTTTGAGATGGTTTCTGGTATCTTTCTTCACGCCGAAAGAAACAAGCTAACGTGGACATCTTTGAGGAAAAGTAGATATCTGCTATTCGACTATAGCAAGGGTTGACAAATCACGGCGGGGCTCTAGCGATTTGCACCACAGTTATTATTCACACCTACATACGTCAATACGACATTGCTAATACCACGAGTATATGTAATTAATTTTCAATAACATGATCTCAAAAAAAGACAAATAATGACATCAATGGCTAGCGGATGTACGACTCTGTATGGACTTTTTTGGATGGGCCTGTTTGTTACCATTGGTAATTTACATAGATTGGTGGAGAAGTGAACCATATGAGGAGGACTTAGAGTGGTTTATATTGCCGGACGGTGTGGCATACTGGCGCCTGTTGGAGTTTTCAACGTATATCGTAGTGGGCATAGACCGAGTTTTTTTGAGAATTGTGTGGGAAATATTGGTATAATACATTTGATTCCGTTTGAAGTAAATAAGTTTGTTGTAAATCAATTGCCATTTGTGGGCTACGATTGTTGTTTTTGTATCGTCATGAAGTGATATCTGTTGTACTGATGTATTTAGTTCCATACTGACAAAAAAGGTAATGTGTGTCACAACGAATATGTGTGTCTTTTATAGTGATTGATTTATGGAATTTCGTGTTTCGTGTACACTGTATGCAAAATGTTACGTGCAGGTGAATTTCGTTTCAAGAGTTTTCGGATGGACATTGTCAGTATCAAGAGGATAGATGATGATGATGTTGCAACATATTCTACCTAATACGTCTCGCCAAAGGAATTCTACACTATGAAAAAGGAGACAAAGAAGTACCCGTTTCATATTGCGAACAACTCCCATTCGCTAGACTGATATAACCTAGAGTGCACTGAGAATCTGCAGTGTGTAAACCTGCTGCATACACTGCAAGCAGAAAAAAACGCCACGACATTTAAACGTAGCTATTTTGTCTTATTATATACTATATTTGTTTATTCGTGCCCTGTGTTTACTACAGATTTTAAAGGATAACACATAGAGTTACTTGTATCCAATGTAGCTACTTTAACAATATATTGTTGGGAATTATTTTGTGAAAGTAAAATGGAATTTGTTGGCAGTCCAAGGATATACAGCAATGGATTACGCATTGTTAATTTGGGAAATTGTATAAAGTTCGGTTTAATACACTGCAAGCGAACTACGCGTAGTGTCGTTTTTGGTGACGTTGCACAGAGCATGGTATTGATTCATAGTGTGCAACATCTGAATCGATAAAGTTTGAAATAAAACTATATATGATTTTTTTATGACGCTGGTAAATGTCAAAACCATTTTGCCCTTCTTCTGAGAAACGCATAATGAGCAGAGGCTTGATGTGACGCCGTGTTGTGATGATACTAAGGTCGCATGTTTCTAATTCTTCTTTTACCATTTTGAATACATGCAATATAGGTCTTATCATGCCTTCGATATATTTGCCATACAAATCCACACCAAGATATCGCGGATCTTGAAAATGGTGGTATAAACGACTTTGCATTTCACTTGTAGTAAGTGTCTGGCGGATCCAAGATTCCATTTCCATGCGCACAATGATGCTCACTTTTTGTGTTTCCAAGATATTCGTCAAACGTTCTAGAAAAAGAACATCGTATATGATTGATTTTATGCTGTCTTTATGTTCCGCGTATAGGGCTGCATTCGCGCCGACAAAGTTACGGCTGGGGTCTGGAACAATGAAGTGATACGCGCGCTCTTGTAGTATCCCCATACTGATTTCACTCAATCCTACATTGTCAATGGCGTCCATGCTCATCCGTACTAGAACTTTGATTCTCTTGATCTTGTCTCCCAATATTGGGTTAAGGTGGATGCAAGTACGGCATTCGGGGAAAAAACAAGGTTTTGGTGAGAGACAAATAGACTGTCGCTTATCCATGGCATGGTTGTAATATTTCACTATCATGTGGTAGTTCTCCAGGTATATGCGGTGCGTGAAGCTCTCGTCAATACTCTGCTGCATCTGTTCAAAAATGGGGGGATATACGCTTGTGTACACCAGAGTATCGATATGTCTCGCCAAATCCCATTCAATACGTGGAACCTGTGGAGGCCGCAGATTGGGCATCATCTTCTTGAATATTGCGTATATACAACAAGCAGGGGAGGGGGGGTTTCCCTAAACCATCTCTTCTTATATATGGTTTTGTTGAAAAGAGATTCTTATAAATATTCCCAAAATAGCCACAAAATCGATTTTTCGAAAAGTTTAATTCACGTGGCCCAAATACTATATAAATGCCACATAATTTTCAAAGTGAGAGACGTTTCTGATCAAATCGCAAGATTTGACATCGTTTCCACAGGGCCAAACACAGCATCTGTGCGTAGTCCAATGTTTGAATCAGCAGCAGAAAACTTGCACTTGGAGGACCTGCTCAAAATGTGCAAGCCATCCATATTGCATGTCAACGATGGCAAGTACATGGGAATGCATCTCGTTATGCCGGGCGAGACCAAAGGCATTCACACCAGGATAATTGTTTCCGCCATGCACAAGTTGATGCGTCAAAAGTTGAGTGGCGAGCTGGTATACATGCTTGGATGTTTCTACATGGCCGTATCAAAGGACCCCGGAAATCCCCAAGCGGGTCCCATGAAAGCAAACATGACGAGTGTATCCAATCGCTTCGCCATATGTATTTTTGAAGAAGGATGCATGCTACTGCTGGACGAGCCCGGGCAGCGCACAGTGGTGAGTTTGTTGTTAAAAATTCTAGTGGCACCTCGTAGTATTTTCAATGACTTGATACACTCAGAAATGCTAATTTTTTTCACCTGTCTTCAACTTCCAGGTTAGCCAGTTGGTGTTGATGCAACAGGCGCGCCTGGCTTCCGAATGGAAAAAAGTCATCAAGTACATGCTGCGCATCGTCTCGCTTGTCCATCTGACCAAACGTGGTCGTATCATCAGCCTTGTAAAAAGCCACGCCTTGCTTGGCAATCCGTGCATCAGCAAGGATATTGATCCGTCGAAAAACAAGCGCGAAGTGAAGGCCTGTAAAAGAATGCGCAAAGTACTGGAGTTAGACTCCAAGACGCTCATGCCTAAAATTATCAAGAAATGGTCCTTGGTTCTGGATCTGTTCGACAAGGAACTTCACTATCAAAAGAACTCTGAGTTCTGTAAGGTGGTGAACATGTGCATAATTTCGATGCCTTTAATTGACCACACTCTCAAGACGGAGTATATTTGTCATGCGCCACTCGACTATGTGAAGCCAGTTGTTCCTGTATCGGACTGGCTTACTCTATATGGCATCTCCAATGACCTGCACATCCGTGGACTGAGCGAAAAATCGCTGACCGTCTTCCTGCACACCGGCATGAAAACCGACGACACGTGCGACTTTCGTATTGGTGGTCTCAGCATAGATATCCTCGAGAAGAACTACGCTGCACAGAAGCAAGCGGCTATGATTTTGGTTATGGAACAGAAGCATGCCAACCCTAAAAAACGCAAGAAGCACAAGACAACCAATCACGGCGGTGGAACGCCTGACATCGAGGAGGGCGGTGGGGGCGGCGATGGCGATTCTCACGACATAGTGTTAGCTACAGTCAAGCGCCAGAAAGTAGTGCACGATGAGGCGAAAACTATGGTGATGCAGCGCGCGATGAAGGATATGAAAACTTTTAAAGATAATTTACCCTCACACATCGATTTCTGTACAGAGTCAAACACGGTGTCCAAGGACACCGACCTCATCGAACCTATTGGCAATATTCTGGGCTTCAAGAATCTCACTTCCGTGTGCATCACAAAAGCCTCGTTGGGGCCATTTCCAGGGGGAGTGCATGTCTTTTCTAAGATTGGCGAAACACGCGAGAGGAATGACATGTCTGGCTTTATGTACGACTGCATGCGTCAGCTCAAGATGCCCAGCGTCAAGACGTACGTCGTCCCCGTCATCTGGGATGAAGCGAAGTGGAAAATGCATAGCGAGGCAAATGTCACACCCAAAACAAAGACATGGGGCAACAGCATGCTGGTTAAGATGCGAGCGAAAGCCCTCAAGTACAAGAAGATGAACCTCCACATGTCAATGCAGGTCTGTGAGCTTTTCAAGGGAAACCGCCTTGGGTGGGTCAAGGAGCTGCATCCGGAAATGATCATTGAGATTCTGCAGAATCCCCTCATGCGCAACACCTTTGGCAAGACTCTCTTTGAGATGATCTTCTTTGCCGTATACGCAGGGGTAATTGACAGTGGACCGTTCAATTCCATGCTCAACTCGGACGGGCAAGTTCTTTTGGTAGACATCAACATTGCAGATGAGTTGGCTATGTTGTTGTACAACACCAAAGGTCTCTATCGTGCTTCAAAAAAGTTCGACGACAAGCACATTTGCGCCGTGATTTCCTACGTCAACACCCACTTTGCAGAGGCAGCTGATTTCATCACGCGCCTCAAACAGAGCGGCTGTAAGAACCCGTACCTGCTTCTCAATGAGATGTGTCCGTTTTTCAACGACGAAAACGTGGAGCTCCTGCGCACCGGGCAAAAGACGTCGCTCTATTTCAAGTTTCTGATCAACTCGCTCCAGTACAATCCCGCTAAAAAGGGAGTGTCACCTCCGCAGTTCCTCGGCTAGAGCATACTTGGTAGTGGACATAGTTCATTTTTTTAACACGGGGAGACTTGTTGAAAATACATTTGATGAACTCCAAAATATTTTTTACACTCTGATGTATTTTTGGGAGTTTTATTAAACATGCTTGATACTGCATATGTCTTTGTTGTTGTGGAATGTTTGGAGTTACTCAAGTGTATTTTAAACAGGTGTAGCGCTGTCCTCCTGTTCATATATATATATAAAAGTAAGTGTGGTATTATGTGAACAGATTCTGAAAAATGACAGCTTCATGTGGGTTCGGATTTACTTTATTGGCGACGGAAGAAGGAAATATGATGTCATTCGGGTTCAATGAAAATGGACAGCTTGGATGTGGTAATACTCTCCATCAAATGCTGCCTTATCTCAGTCGGAAAGAAGACGTTTTCGATGGAGATGAAATTGCCATGGTCGCATCTGGAAATGAACATGGAGCCTGTGTGACGCAGAGTGGAAAGCTATGGACATGGGGTAATGCCAAGTACGGTCGATTGGGACAAGGAGTGTTGCCATGGTGTAATACAACATGTGCCAGAACGCGTGCCAAGATAATCGCCCAACAAAACATAGTAGATCAGATGATAGATCCATATGAAAACTCTGACTGGAATATATTTCATCCTCGACAAATTGTTTCGAGTGTATTTCACCACTCAAAAGTGACAATGGTTGCATGTGGGACCGCTTTCACCCTAGCTTTGACGGAATCTGGAAATGTATGGCAAAGTGGCACTACGGATTGGTTCGACCAATCACAATGCAGTACTGTATTCAAAAAAATTGACGTGGTGTCACTGATAGAAGAAGACATCGAGGAGCATAAAAGGATTGTTATGATAGCTTCGGGAAGTAAACACATGATGGCACTGGACAGCACAGGCTTGCTATGGATGTGGGGGAAGTATATGTTCGGTGAGTTAGGTCTTGAGAACGAATGCGATACTACAATCGCCAATAATACTGTTATTGAACCCACAGCAATTCCACGTTCTGCATTCGATGGATCTGATGTTGTCATGATGGACGGTGGAATGTGCTTCACAATGATAGTGACAACACACGGAAAACTATGGTCATGTGGTTTGGGACATTATGGAGCACTTGGCCTGGGCAGTAGACAAAATGTATGCTCTCCACAATATGTTGGTGGGCCTGATCAATTTGATGGATGGGGGGTAAGAATGGTTGCTTGCGGTGAGTACCACACACTCATAGTGACGGAGGAAAATAAAGTGTGGAGTTGTGGCGGAGGGAATAGGTCACAACTAGGCTTGTCATTGGACAGAGCTGACACTCTATGGCCAACCAAATTGCCAGATTTCAACAGGTTCGAGAATGAAAGTATTGTCACGGCAGCTGCGGGGTCTTGGCATTCTGTAGTAGTGACACAAGACGGCAGCGTATATACGTGGGGAGTTACAATGCATCCAAATGCAGAAGAATTGGTACCCATGGGACTCGGACATTACACTCCATACCATACTCCAACACCATTTCCTCGTTTACTTATGCACACCACTTTTCAGAACTCGGATGTGATAACTGAACCTATGCAAACACGTATTGGCCATTGGCATCACCGATGCTGGCTTGACAATTACCCAGAATTTGGTGTAGCCTTCGCGATGGCTATCCACCGGAGACTTGGCCCACAGACAACTATCGGAAATATCTCTGAAGAACTTGTGCGTGATATCTTGATTGGAGGTATGGAGTTCAGACCTAACTATGCCAAAGGTGTAATGGCTCTATTAGGTCTGTCATATCAAAACAGAAAGTGAAATAATTTCAGGAAATCCAATATGATCTAACCCGTAAAAATAATATTCGCACTAATGTTGCTAGTTTCTGGGAGGTATAGAATATGAAAGATTGAATATCATATAGTTTCACAAACAATCTTACAGGTATGATACAGCCGATGGCAGGTGATACATTCCTGACAGCGTACAAGAACGACACGGTAGACAAACGCAGACAGATAGTATACAATGTCATGGGGAGTTTGGAAGCCGCCAAACGTGTTGGCGACTATGAAAAGTATGATTACTTTTTGAAACTTTCCCAACAAATCAACAATTGGCATCTGCAGGGAAAGTAAGTTTATTCAATGAGTTCTCAATAAAAACCAGAAGTAAACACGGCGGTCCATGTGAGTATTACACCCTATCAATCAACGAAAGCTGCTTGTATGCCAAGGCGTTCTTCAAGTATGGGGTGGTTGTCTGTAGATAGATTGGCTGAAACATGCACCATTCGTGCAAACTCTGTACCATGGCATGCGCGTGGTGCACTAATGGCATTTTGTGCTCATCGATGATCCTTTGTTTACACACACTCGCCATGGGATTTTCAGTCGATGTGAGGTGACAAAGCAGGTTCATCACACAGTAGACGATATCCACTCCAATAGACCTGACGGCATCCAAAGTCCATGTCTGAGTGATGCCAATAACACGCAGCACAAACTGCTGGAGCTGTGTGTGCATCACTTCAAATGCCACATCCATCACTCGATGGATCAGACTATGGTCATACGCGCGGTCGAAATAAAAAAACGAAGATAGAGGTTCGAGTGCTGCCAGCTGCATACCAACGCTCACTGGGCTGGCTTCCAATTTGTGTACAAGTCCCAGAATGGCAGCCTCATTGTCATGAGAGCACGCATGCAACGACATTGTAGTATGTTTGTAGATTTACTTTTTGAAGTTAAATAGAAGCAAATGGCTATTTGCGACGAAAACTAGTCAAATCTCAAGATATATTGGACATCTCAAAATCTGAGGAATCTCAAAAAAAGGCGCAAGTGTCGCCACCTGACGCTGAAGACAAGATACTCTTCGGAGTAAGACAAGCCAGCTGACTGCGTATCTGTAGCACACAGGTGTCTTGGTCGTGATATTTCACTGCGTATTGTGAAGATCCACGCGCACAACACTCTTTGAGGACGTGCTGTATGACTCCATGTTTTGTGCCTGCATTGTCCGAGTATACATTATCGCCGACAGAAAGTTTCGTGTACCACAAATACTTGCCGTGAATGCGCAATTGCAATGGGAGAGATGTTCTGGGAATTTTGAACATGTCCCGTACTTCATCCGTAAATCCCTTACCATCGTGGCGTACCAAGAGCGTGTGCGTTTTTATGGCGTCATTGCTTTGATCCGACGGAGGAGGTTCACTATCATCGACCGTCACAATATGGTGATTGAGAAAGCCTTTTGGGGTATTTGGCAGAGCGAAAGGAAATAAAATCTCGAGCATGTCACCTTTCACAGGACTGTCCATCATATTATCAATAGGTGAATGATTGTATCGTACGATTACATCTTCCCTCTCTACGTGATGTGCCTCGAATTTGTGTGCACTCCAGTATACATGCATGATGCGACCAGCTGGCATGTACACAATTGTGTTGTCTTCCGAAGCACACATGCGCGTTATCTCCACCTGTGTCACATGCCCAGTATACACCTGGTTGTACAGCAATGTTGCAGGGTCATGTGAAAGTGTCCGTGGAGTTGTCTTGACAAGGCTCACTGTGGCATTGGCAGAAATGTCAGCATATTGAATGTGATTGTCGTTGGACCCCATGTCAAGCACCAACTTTGGCAATACATCAGTGTTGGCCGATACGTCGATCGTCGATCGAACAGGGATATCTGCAATCCTCACAGTGAGGATGCAACCATTGACGTGCAGAATCTGCGCTGACTGCAAATGAAGCTTGAGTTGTTTGGAACTGAAGCGAATATAGTCTCCTATATGCCTATGTGCTGTCGTGAAGAAACTCGCTGGCGTTGGTTCCATTGTGAACGACATGTTCATGATGGCGAGTCGTAGTCGCAATGAATCTCAAAAATCTCAAAAATCTCAAAAATCTCAAAAATCTCAAAAATCTCAAAAATCTCAAAAATCTCAAGATATCCCAACATCTCCAAAAAATCTCAAGATATCCCAACATCTCGAAAAATCTCAAGATATCTCGAGAAATCTTAAAATCTCAGGATTCGTACCCGAAGCGCGAACTCGAGCAACGCGAACCTGACGGTGGATTGTGACCGTTTCTAAAATCTTGTATTAAAGTTGCTTCATCTGACCACGGAGGAGCACGGAGAGACACGCGACAAAGACATTCTGCAGCGCCGTGCAACACACACGTCGGCGTATCTGGACCGAGGTAAGACTGTCTTTCCCTGCTGCGCAGCCGTTCTCTGCTGCGCAGCCTTTCTCTGCTGCGCAGCCTTTCTCTGCTGTAGCGCCTTTCTCTGTAGCGCCTTTCTTTGATGCTCTGTCTCTCCCTGCAACATTGGCATCGCGAACCGGAGGCATGTTAGAGTTGTTTCGCCCGCGACATATAGTGTGCATGCAAATTGCTAACGCACGCATTTTGTGTTTTGTGGCAGGAAATCAGTATTTAGTATGCCTCCGTTCAGGAAAATCGTCTGCATCAAAACCACCCAGCCGATGCTCATCGCTGCCTATCCCAGGACCTTTGACAAGCATGCCAAGAGGGATGCGTCAGTGTGCGCCCAGCCGTCGATCGCTGCCATTGCCCGTTACGTTTGTGAACAGTACGGTCGCTTGCTCACCCCCGAAGATCCCGAAGACCGTCCTCGTGCATACATGGAGAGTCGTGTACGCCTCATCTGTGACAATCCCAACTTCCTCAAACCCTTTCGTGCTGCTTCTATGCCGACGCCGAACAAGAGGCAACGCAAGCTGGGCTCAGACTTGCAGGAATCTTTGCTTCTGGAATCTGTAAAGGAGAAATTGGTGATCACTTTCCTGAACATCAAAAAGCACAGCGCGAACGTCCAGACCTTCGAAGTCCTCGGGCCATTGCATGACGTAAAAACGATGTCGGAGGTGTGTGTGTGTGATTTTTTTAGAGTGTGTGTGTGTATTTTGTGTGTGTTTTTTTGAGAGTGTGTGTGTGTGTCTTGTGTGTGTGTATATTTGTGTGTGTAAACAACTCACTATCTACTGTCATCGACGCTCTCGCTGCCGAGGGTGCGTGT
>Ga0105054_10011347_pt1 | contig 11126 bp, 9 predicted proteins | sample BON02_FD_78091 | JGI IMG/M metagenome (GOLD analysis project Ga0105054, IMG submission 78091) | Freshwater microbial communities from Lake Bonney liftoff mats and glacier meltwater in Antarctica - BON-02 (megahit assembly) | ecosystem: Environmental > Aquatic > Freshwater > Ice > Glacier... | reverse complement strand
TCGAAAGAAACCCCCCCCCCCGGGGGAGTTTCCTATTTACTATGTTCCCTCATCAAGAACCGTGTGCAAGAGGATCCCCCTCGAAGGATTTGTACTAGGTTCTTCGAGGGGGGTCCTCTTACACACGGTCCTTGATGAGGGAACATAGTAAAAAGGAACCCCCCCCGGGGGGGGGGGGGTTCGTTCGATCAAAGTGTTGGCAAGAACTGGGCTCATGTATGCGTTTGTAATTGAGTACTCGAATACTTGTGTGCGTTTGTAATTGAGTACTCGAATTGAGTACTCGAATACTTGTGTGCGTTTGTAATTGAGTACTCGAATATTTGAACCGCGACTGTTTGATTGAACCTGCAGCGAGCCGTGACGGTTTAAAACAAAAACACACACACACTGGTTTACTCCGCAAGGCACACATACCCTGGGACAGGTGGCACTCACGAGCGCAGTAGAGCAGTAGCGATACAGATTGACAAGGACGAACTGGTAAGAAAAACTGCGACGCTGCGCTGCCCTCGCGCTCTGCTGTCTGCCATTTTTGGGTGCGATCTATTTGCGGCACGCAAGACCGTCTGTGACGTGAGCCCTGCCTGCTTGCTACCCCGGTCTGCTTGCTGCAACCTGCTGCCGCCGCCTGCTACATCTGCTGCCGCCACTTGCTTTGCAAAACCCAGGCACGAGGTCACTCGGGTTTGGAGACCATCCTGGTTGATTGATGATTGCTTTTATTACTTGTAACAGTAATCTAGTACCCTTGTTTGAGGGTCTATGTACCTCAAATACATGTAGATTTGAGTTCTCGGTTTTCGAGTTTTTGCCGGGGAGGGTTCTGAGCAATCAGTCCTTGGCAGGTTTGGTCGCTCTCTGGAGCACGAAGCCACCTCGTTTCACACGTGGCATAAATTCCATTGGAGTAGCGACCAAGGGTGCAATGAGTGGAGTGACGCCCACGCTTGCTGTACGCTCATGCCTTTCGAACATGTCTAGTTTTGCCCATTTTGAAACATCTGATGAACCCATAAGCACGCCTCCTACTCTGGCGCCTGCGACGATAATGGCCCCCATGGACTTGCAGGAGTCATCCCTCTCCCACAATGAACTTGCACTGTGCCTGTGATCGCTTCTGCGACCCTGCTTGGCCCTGTCTCCATGTGAATTCGCCACATGTATGCGAGCGCTAATTCCCTCCCCTGTTCCCGCTTGCCTGCGTTCGCTTCCGCGACCCTCCTGGGCCCTGTCTCCAAGGGAATTCGAATCATATGTGCGAGCGCTAACTCCCACCCATGTTCCTGCAGGCCTGGGCGAACGGCAAGCGCAGGGGCGTCAGCCCCGGAGCCGCCGCGCGCCACAGGAGTCGGACCAGAGTCTCCCTTTTTTTGCCTGTTTCTTTCTTGTTTTGCGGCAGTAGAGGCTTTTCTTGTGAATTTTTCAATTTTTCCCGAGTTTGGACGTCTCCTCAATCCGAATTTTGAGTCCGGAAATAGTTGCAGTCTGATCTCAGAACGAGGAGATGTCCGATCTCAGAAACGGGAAAAAAGAAGGGTGAAAAGGGGCCCGCGAAACCGACCGGAAAAGGACACTATCCGCGAGCCTCTGGTCCGACTCCTGTGGCGCGCGGCGGCTCCAGGGCTGGCGCCCCTCCGCTTGCCGCACGCCCGAGAGTCTGGCTCCTGGCCTGGACAACCAGCCCTGCCCACAACTGGGCTGACCACTCGTGCTTTCCGCCGTCCCCTCCTGTCGTCAAACCCGCGCGTAATAGAATTTTCTGATGACGTCGTGTTTTTGTTCCACCCTCCACATTTTTCGTATCACCTGCCTGCCCCTCTCCCTGACAATTCTATTATAATTATAATTGTTGTGAACGTGTGGATTGTCTTGTCCATGCGACAGGTGAGTTTAAATCGAAAGACCCGGTTTCAAATCCGCAGGTCTTACACTCCTAGATGAGTCTAAACTCGTCACAAACTGGCCAGCAGGATCCAGTTCAGTACTGTTTCCATAATGGAAATGGGAAAGACTCTCTTTCTCTGGTGCAGGTGCGCTTTCTCCTTTGGGGTTTTGTCTAACAAACAATTCTTTTTTTTAACAAACAATTGTTGCCTTGGTTAGTGGGCAACAGAGGGTTTCACGACAAGTGAGACCTTGGATCTCAAGAAATCTTACCATCACTCAGGACCTTCACCTGTAAGGCCGAACAAACTTTGGACTTGCCCAGACGACGGAGCCGCCACGGTACAAGCCCCTGGTTGTCAACGTAGTAGTTGTAGGTCCGTTCGAAGAGGAAGAGGAGGGGGCCGGTATAGCCAGCAACGTAGTCAAGGTGGAGGGTAAGGATCCGGACACCCCAGGTTATCTAAGGGGGGACCGGTTGAGGTTGGGACGTCGGCGATCTCGGATTGTGGGTGCGTCTCCCTTATCTCGCTCACGATGAAGCCCCACGACCGTACATAACGAATCCCCAATATCAGTTTAATAAAACAAAGCAACACACACCTTTTTTTGGGACCTTGAAACCATCACTCAGGACGTTCACCTATGAGGCTGAACTTTGGATCCACCCAGACAACGCAGCCGCCAGGGCACACGCCCCTGGTTGTCAACGTAGTAGTTGTAGGTCCATACATTGCGGGAGTGCCTTCGAGCCAGGCGCTTCTGGGCTACCTTATTACTGCACCTGTGTGTGTTCCTGCTGTAATTGGAGGGCTGGCTTTGTGGCGGCATAACAACAAACAAAAAAAGTCCGAAGAGGAAGAGGAGGGGACCGGTATAGCCAGCAACGTAGTTAAGGTGGAGGGTGAGGATCTGGACACCCCAGGTTATCTAAGGGGGGGCAGGCTGGGGAGGGATGTCGGCGATCTCAGATTATCGTGGGTGCGTCTCCCAAGTCTCGCTCACGATGAAACCCCGGGACCGTAACGATTCCCCAATATCGGTTTAATAAAACAAAGCAACACACACACACACACACACCAAAGCCCCTGTTCGTCGCTGAGGAGTTGTGGGTCCGTTCGAAAAGGAAGAGGAGGGGACTGGTATAACCAGCGACGTAGTTAAGGCAAAGGGTGAGGATCCGGCCACCCCCAGGTTGTGTAAGCTTGTCGACTCGAGAAACCCCCGGGACCGTAACGATTCCTCAATATTGATTGAATAAAATACCATGATACCTACGAACATGACCGGTTCCAAGTGTCAATTGTGGGAGTGCCGTTCGATTCGGTTGGGATTCTCCGGACTACATCCGTACTGCGCACCACGTTCCTATTGTAATTAGAGTGCTAGCTGACAGTGCTGCTGTGTGTCGGCATGACAAACCAAAAACCAAAAAATAAAGCAACACACACCACTCGTATGCATTCTCAACGGCTTGGGGGGGGTTAGCGTGTGGCAGCTTTACAAACAAACAAACAAACAAGCATGACCTCGGAGACATCCTGGGAAAATCCTTGGACATCAGGCTTTTCTCAGGGTGTTTGCTCTGTTCTGCACAAAGTCACCTCGTTTTACACGTGGCATAAAGCCCTTGGAGTAGCAACCAAGAGTGCAGAAGTGGAATGAAGCCTATGCTTGCTTTCATGCCCCTGACCCGACTCGACCCCTTTCCGAGGTGGCATTGACCCTCATCCCTCTGCACTTAGCTACAAAGTTGCACAGACAACATAAGCAGGCCGTGTCGAAATGGAACGTGACAAATTGTGCGACAACGGAGGCAGTGCGCGCTCAGGCTCATCGGAAAAGAGCACACCTGGTTGGCAACGACACATGTCGAAGCGACATAGCTGCACATACACAAATCCCGCAGGGCCTGGCTGCCAGATGAGTCTAAACTCGTCAATATCCTGGCCAGAAGGACCACTTTGGTTCTGCCCTGTTGCGGGGTCAACAGGCTCATTGGCTCCCTCAGTTGTGTTGAACGCTTCATTGCGGAAATGCGAAAGGCTTGTTGCAGGGTCCTTGACCTCTCTGGGTCAGGTCCTTCTCCTTGAGGTTTTCCTTGTTTTTTTTTGGACAAACAAGAGCTGCTTTGTTTTGGTATTGGGTGGAGGAGGATTTCACATACTCTTAGAATCCTAGTATTCAAGAAATCAAACCATCATTCAGGACCCTGACCAATGAGGCCGACACAATTTGGATCTACCTAGACAACTGAGGCACCAGCACAAAAGCCCCCGGTAATTGAGAAAACCCCGGGACCGTAAGGATTTCCCAATATCGGTTGAGTAAAACAAAGCAACACACACCACATCTTTTGTATCACCCGCCTGCGGGATGGAAGCGAAACAAAACGCGACAAACCAAAAAAAGGTTTTGGGTACAAAACAAAGTTTTGTTGGGGTGCAAAATGACCAAATGTGTAACTGCATTTCAATTCAAATCGTAGATTTATTTTGGGTTTTGCAGCAATCCACGATTATATGGAGGAGGGAGCAATCTCATGAGGGAAGTGCCACACGAATCTCAAAATCGACACAGCATACTGATTTCAATAAATTATGACGGCAGAATCTCACCTGAAAACAAAAAACCGGGCGTGTCCAACAAAAAAAGACCAAAAAACGGGCACAAAAAAAGATAGAGATAAAAAGATAAGAGTTTTCCAATAAAATTTATTGAAATCAGTATGATGTATCGATTTGGAAATTCAGAAAGATTGCTGTCGAAGTTAAACACAGTTGAGCACTGGTAACGGCTCAATAAAAGATGCCCAGTTTTTTTCTGATTTATTGAAATCAGTATGATATATCGATTTTGAGATTTGGAAAGATTGCAGTCGTAGTTGAACACAGTTGAACACCGATAACGAGTCTTCGGTCTGCGCAGTCGCCTCTACCAGCGCGAGGCATTTGGACCATCCAGCCGCCATTGCCAAACAGAGTTGAAGACAAGTCTGGAAAAAAGACTAACTTGCCTCGGCATCCCCCCCCCGCTCCTACCCCTCCCCCTCCCCTACTGTGCGATACATGTGTGTCATTCGGACTTGGTGCGTACAGCCCTTAAAACCTATTTTCCTTGCTTGTGTTCACTGTGGTATTAATTACAATCCGTGACTAACATGGTGGGAACACACCTAGTGAGGTTCCAAATTAGTCATAGTCCCCACTTTTTTTGTACTGTATCCCCTTTTTCCTGGCTGTGTGTCGTGTGGTTTGTGCTCTCTCTTGCGAGTTTGTGTTGTCTGGTATTGTCTGGTGTTGTTCTTGTGAAATCGTGGTGGGGCGCTTTACCTCTGTCTTGTCATAGTGTAGTTCCTCTTTGTGCGTGATGGTACTGTTGAATAAATCATGCTTTGACTACTGACAACAAGAACTAACAAACCACATCTCCGTTCACCCCTTCTGGTTACGCCATAATGCTGAGGCCTGATTTATACGTGTGTGTGTGATTTGTACATATGGTGTGTCTTGACGCCCCCTCCATTTGCGCGCAGCCCCACCCCGACTTTGCATGCCGTGCACCAGGATTTAAATGACAGCAGATTGCCAACTCGGCGACCACGACCGAGGAGGCATTAAATACATGGGTAATGTCTGCTGGAGAAATTTTGACCATCTTACATAAGATATCAAGGGTGTTGGTGACAATTGGTGTATAAATCAGCTGGTAGCCTCGAACCTGTCAATCTCCTGTAACTTTGCTTTGGGTATTGTAGCCCCCTGGTGCAGTGAAATTGTAACAGGTGTATTTGACTAAAGTCCTAAAGTCCCAGCTTGCTCTCGAGGAACTTAAACCCCAGCACTGTAACGATTCCCAAGTATACGGGTCCGAGGGTTTTTTTTTCCCCTACCAACATAGTTCCGACTTCGCTCTGACCTCGACATGTAATATCATCTCGTCGCAGACCACATAGTAAGTTAGCTAGATAGACAAACACTGAAGAACCCAAATTGTCATGTCACTCGGACTCTCCTCTGAGTAGTAATTCCTTCAAGGACTGTCAATGAACACACACATTGACAGTTGCTCTGGTGTCATACGAACAATCATGCTTGCGAAGGTCACCTCGAACTTGATGAAAGTTTGCAGGAAGACTTGGGATACATGATTTTACTACGGGGGGTGGTCACAGGAGGGTAGGCAGGGCGGGTTTTTATCTCAGGCACTACTATTTGAGTACGACTGACAAGTCTTATGAATGAAACCGGGTCACAGTATTTATTACAGCATCGTCTTGTGACAATCATGTACAAACCAAGTCAAATATGGGTTGTGAATGGTCACATTCAATAAAGCCAGTGTGAACTTGGCTGGAAGTTGTTTCGGAAACCGCTGTACAGGCGCTTGAGAATCAAGTCGGTCGTCACAGTTGACATTTTAAGTCATCTTTGGCCTAATAAATCAGAAGAAGAAGTAACAAAACAAAGCAGCACACGGACACAGTGGTACGTCAGTGATTCTCAATCGTGAGTACATGACCGTTGACTTGCTCGTGACGAAACACCAGGACAGTAACAATTCCCCAGTATTGCTTCAATAAAATCAAACAATACACACGTTATACTGTGACTTTCACTCACCGGGCGCTGAAGCCTGTCGGTGCAAGAGAGAGAGGCGCAAACCCACAGCGCATGTGCTAACGCATCAACCAGCTCTCTCTAGCCACGAGGGGTAGCGAGGCAAAGCCCAAATGCAGGTCGCACAGTAAGGCAGTAAGGCGCCAGCCATGCTAAATTTTTCCGTCCGCATTGGGTATTGTAGCCCCTGATGTCTTGCGCTTACTTCATTGACAATAAACGCCCCAAGTTCCAAAGAAACAAAAGGACCAACAACGCAAATAACGCCACTCATTGAACCTAGGTAAGAACAGACGAGAGAGTTCCAAACGCAATTACTACATTTTTTTTCCAAGAGTGATAATAAAAGCAATCATCATCATCACGGTGGGGCACCATTTATGAGCGTTCCCATGTGTTCGAGTGAATGGTCACTGTTGTCTGCGGTCATTTGGTGGAAAATTTCATGTTTTTGACCCTCTTCAACATGATAGTACGTTGAAGAAAACTTTTCAGTCAATTTTTTTTTTGAAATGTGGGATGACAATTAGAAACCCAAAAAACTCAAGTTTGAGGAGAGGACAGATGGAACCATCAAATGAGACAGGTTGGGACAGGCTGGAGTATGTGGGACAGGGAGGACAGGGACAGGGCCTTTTCAAGTGAGGCAATGGCAAGTATGCTCTCGAGAACTCGATTTGTGATCAGTCCCGCGAAAACTGAAAATGGTTGTGTGAAGGGTTGAAGGTTGGAAGGCAGCCCAGACTGCTCGACCTTTGACATGATGCCATAGGCGCCATGAGACTTCCAATCAAAAATATTAATAACAGTTGCAGCTGTTGCCAACTGAGCTAAATGCCCAATCAACATTGCAAATAGAATCAGATCTGATTCTATCTGCAGTGTTGACTGAGCATTTAGCTCAGTTGGCAACATGCCTTCGCTACCAAGTGTTACAGTGTGCAGACTAGGGTGTGACAGTCTCAGCAATACATCATACACAGAATCACAACAAGCAAGCGACACTGAGCAATGGGCGGATAACACTGAGCATGCCGCTTCAAGCTTGGTGTATTCTGCCTCTGGATCCGAAATCCAGGGACGTTTATTGAAGTCGAATCAATTACACTTTACTACTCATATCGTATTCGATTTACACTTTACCACACCCTCAGTCGTATTCGATTTACGCTGTACCACACCTCTCGTGTTCCTATCTCTCTTTCTTGCCCCACAATGTCCTTTCGTCCATCAATAAAAGTCCATTGTGACTCCTGTTTCGGTCGATACGACTGGTCGTCGTGACCTCGTTCACGACATCATCCTTCGTCGTGCCCTTACACATGTCCCTGTCCTTCCTAGACTTCCTATTCATGATTGACAATTTGAATCCATTTGACTTAATTGAAAGAAATTTCTTTGCGAACACGACGAGGCCCTGTTCGCAAAGAAATTATAGTTTTTATCATCCGAGTGTGTGAATAAAAAACAACTTTGTGATTTCAGACGGTTTCGATTCTTTTTCAGGGGTTCACATGCATATTGCAATTGGACCTTTCTTTCTTTCTTTCTTTATGTTTGAAGACCCAACCTAATCACTGGACTAAGCGGATGGTGAACACCTGATTAACCACTTAGGACCCAAGAGACTGTACCGGACCGGAGGACAAGGGGCCTTCCTTTTTTAGAGTAGACCCTAGGCGAGTCCACAATGTAGTGGGTTAAACAATCTGCAACGTTGGTGGGCTGGCATGTATTCTCGGGCTAACCAATCCCCACAATCAATCTCCCTAACTATCAAGACATCAGTGTACCCTAATCTAGTAGTTCCCCCCCACTCGGGTGAGAGCCGATGAGTAAGATACGGGAAGCCAGGAAGGCAATCAACACAAAAAGTACCAAACCCAATGGAGATTAACTTCATAGTGTCACGCATGACTGAGTTATCGCTCACCAATGTTTGTTGGATTTGAACAATTGGGGCCCAACTGAGGATAACGCAGTTATACATGATCAAACACACGGTGTGTTGTTCGCTTCAAACGAGTACTTCAAATCCATATTCTAGAGGGACTTCCCACTAAACGGTATCAAGTTCATCAACAAAGGGCACCAGACCTGCGTGGACCAACTTTCAAACTAACAACCGGGTACAGCCCCATTCTTGACAGCAGATCGCAGACCAGCGCATTTAAATGACAGAGACCTAGATCGCACGCGTCACATACCGGATTCGGAGGAATTTCACAGTCTCAGTAATAAGTCATCATCATATTTTTAACAAAACAGGCACAGCAAGTACACACAGCAAGTCGGGTATGGCAGCGTACCAGGGTGGTGTCGTCACTGTTGGTGGATGTATCGTCATCATACTTTAATTTGTCACAAATGTCACGTCAAACATACATCTAAACAATGCAACCTAGACCGTTTGAAGAGTGGATCGCAAAGGGAAACCAACGAGACGCCAACCTGTGCGGTGCCTGTGCACGCCCCACAGACGAACGCTCTTTGGTGAGGGGAGGAGGGGGGTACAACCAAGGCTTTTTTGTACACTTTGCCAAGGCGTGAGTGGATTTGGAGGGTAGCTCTGTCCTTAGCGACGGTTGGGACTAGCCCAGGTGTGCGCGCGGTGACAAGCAGTTTATAGCTAAAATAGAGATGGCTATGGGGTGCAGGGGTGTTGGCGGGGTGGTGGCATGCAGAGGTGTTGTGAGGGTGCGAGGCCGGGTATGAGGTCTTGGCGGAGTATGGAAAGATAGAGGCGAACACGAAGACAAACAGAGTCGGCGCTGCCGCGCGCCAGTCGTAGGTGTTGTCACCGCGCGCCTATGATTGAGGGGGGGGAGGCCCCCCCCAGTGGTCGTGACCTGGGAAAGAGGACACGGGGGATGTTGGGTCCGAGGGTAGGAGGGGAGGGTATGCGGAGGGGGAATGGTGAGAACATAACCGCCACTGCAATGATAAGCAGGCACACAAATAGCACTGAAACTAATCAGCGCCCAGATTTTTGTGTATATCACACACTAGAGGTACACATGTACCCACATGTTTAGAGGCGCGAGTGCACACCCACCGAGGTGACTGCACGCAACAATCTGAGCACTAGAAGTTATACACGCAGAAGAAGACTGGCCAACACGCGCGGACAGAACGTTTGCGCAGGCATGTATGGAGAGCGCACGCGAGGAACAGTTACGCGCACACAAAGGGCTTTCTCGACGTGGGCGTTGTCGACGTTGATGTTGTTGCAGGTTATGCTTGTGGAAACATGAACCATGCATAGGGCAAAGCATGCGCGGGTGGGTTGTATTTGGATCACCCGATGTATTGTCGTGTAGTACAGGTTGGCAGGCACTGCGATTAAGTCCGCTGTCTTGCCCTCAGGTAATGGACCACCGTCGTAGCCCACAGGTATGCTCGAGCGCAGTCTTACTCGGAACGGTGCTCGTGCATACTCCGCTTGCCTTGTGTCCGCGCCTCCTGCTGCAAAATGATCCGGGAAGAGTGATTGGCCATGGTGTGCGCCGCGGCTTCGAGCAGGCATCTATGCCGAGAAATGGCCCCAAGGCTGAATGGCCGACGGGTCAGCGCCGTTTGCGGTAGTCGCGGCGACAGTGGTATTGGGCACGCGTCGCTGGCAGGCTTTCGCTGATTTGTTGCAGCTCCGAGAAGGCCGCCCTGCCGAATGCAGGTCGTGGGTGCCGCCTTGGCGGTGACGTTGTTAATGTGTGCGCGCCGCTGCTAGTCCCGCCGCTGCTAGTCACGTTTGGTGGGATTCAGACCGCTTCGGCTGGAACGCTGTCGGAAGCACGTTATGTTTGCAGCATCTCAATTGGCAAGCCGTGGCGCGACGAATGCTGCCCCGAGCAAGCGGGTCTGCGCTCTGGGCATTGTGCTATGTCCCACACACGTCGCCCTTTTGTGCATCCTTGTCCCCTCTAAACCCTTTAGAAACCCTAAACCCTGGACCCCTCGGAAATTGTAAAACTCAGTAAAAATTTGGTCGTTTGTTGAAAAGATTCAAAAAAGAATTTCGAAACCCGGCCAAAATGGCGAAAATGTAACCTTGTTTTGGGGGATTGCCTCTGTGGCCAGCGACATGGGTTGCCAACCCATGTTCATAGCCAGTGGCTATGAACTGGGTGGATTGGCCCCGCACCAGTGTAGATGAGCGGATGTTGTCTGGGTGCCGCGCTGTCGTGATTGTGTGATGGGCTGTTGCAGGGTTTGGTCGCTATGTATCGACCTTTCGTTTCTTCGTGAACAGACACCTTGATCATTCTCGGGCTTGGATTCCTGCGTGATCGCCGACTGCGGCTCTGCTGCACCGCTGCTTTCCCTCCAATCTTTCTGCAACTACGCAAGGGGCCATTGTGAAACTGTGCGGAGCTTCTTCAGAGCTATGCACTCTGTTCATCTGATCAGTGTAGAACAGTAAAACTGCGCTTGCCCGCGGTCCGCAAACTGTTCTGGGGTATGTTGTGAAGAGGGGATGGGGGGTGGAGGGGTATTGGTGTTTCTGGAAGTGGGTACAATGAAGTCCTTGCATTGGAGGTGCGAAATGTGGTTTGATTGCGTCGAACAAAAGAGACGTGCAAAGCTTCCTGCGTCTGCAACGGCTCCTCGCGTGTTCGCTGC
>Ga0105054_10011346_pt1 | contig 11126 bp, 11 predicted proteins | sample BON02_FD_78091 | JGI IMG/M metagenome (GOLD analysis project Ga0105054, IMG submission 78091) | Freshwater microbial communities from Lake Bonney liftoff mats and glacier meltwater in Antarctica - BON-02 (megahit assembly) | ecosystem: Environmental > Aquatic > Freshwater > Ice > Glacier... | reverse complement strand
CATTCGCAGCTGCTGGTGCTGTTGTGGCACAGATGTCTATTCATGGAGGGCAGAGAAACGCCATGAATGTCAGTGTTGAGCAAGTCATTGAATGCTCTTCAAATAATCTTGACGGGAATGCAAATTGCGGGGAATTTGGGGGATGGCCTTCGTTAGTTTTCGAATATTGGAAGAAATCCGGATTTGTTGCGGATTCCAAGTATCCTTGTAAGTGTATTCTTCATCTAATGTCGAACCTTTCCTAATTTAGAATTCAGACTGTGCTGGAATATTGGATCCAAAAACTTCTCTGCCTCAATGTTTCCCGTGCATGGCCCACAATTACAACAAGGACTCTTGTGGAGATCATGATGATTTCTATTGCAACGCGAGTACCACGAAAAACCAACATGGATTAAATTGGTGTCAAATCAACGACCCTATTGGCAAAGTCAAACATTGGAATCATGTAAATGCAACCAGTATTATCAACAGCTTGATGGAAGATGGTCCTTTAACAGCCATTATGGATGCGAGAACACTTCAATTCTATAGACATGGAATTGCTCATCCGAAGTTCTGTAGCTCAACTTCAAAAAATCACGCAGTTCTTTTGGTTGGATTTGGTCCCGATTATTGGCGGGTCAAAAACTCATGGGGAAATCAATGGGGCGAAAATGGCTTTTTTAGACTTCAATTCGGTCGATGTGGCGTCGAAGATGTCGTTACTCGGGTTGAAATCAACCCATTTTAAAAAAGGTGTATTCAAATATTTATTTATTCAAATACTTTGCCCCGTGCAGGATATTTAGTAACGAATTTTGTTGGAGCTGCAACGGAATCCATGCAATACAAATAGACCAACACAAATAGAAATAGCATGAGGGAAACCAGCATCCCAGAGATGATAAATGGATCATTTCTGATAGTAGTGGCAGACTGGTTCACTGGCTGGGTATCCAAAACTCGTCGGCTTTCAACAAGAATGGAAGCCGATACAGGTTTTGTCTCTTGCAGGGCGCTAAGAACGGCTACATAAGGAGACACTTCTTCAAGTCTCAAACACAGATCCGCAATAGCCGTAAGAGCCATAGCATCAAACTGCTTAATATCAACCAAAACATCCACAAATCCATTCGATTCCATTTTCGTCTTCACCTCATTGACAATATCTTTATTTGATTCAACACTAGGAGTTTCCTTCACAATGATTTTGGAAGGGCTTTCAAATATCCATCTGCTCCATGCATTCTGTGTCCCAGGTTTTGCAGTCATCGGCGCAGTTCCAAGAAATAAGTACGAATTGGCTTCTCGAAGCACTTCACTCCCTGGGGATTCTGATTCACCGTAAGCCCCAACAGTATTGGAGATGATCTTCTCATTTATTTCATTTGATAAAAACACAACACGAATATTAACTTTCGCTTCATCAAGGCAAACTTTATTCAAAGCGCCTGCTGCTTCCTTACCGCTCAAGCGATGAAGCAAGTCGATCAAGCTTTCCACAGCGACGTTCTCTCCAAGAAGCGGATAGTGGTGATGGTCGAATAGGTCAGTCTGTGAAGACCATATGAACACAGGCGTAAGGGAATGAACCAGAGCTGGAAGTACAACCAGTAACACACGCAATGCTATCATCACCTTTAAAACACAAGTAGACCCTACGATTTTCTTTTTTTTAATATGTGTTTTTGATGTGCGGTTGTGTCCCCGCAGTTTCTATTGTTTTCGTGGTAAGGGATATGCGTGTTTCGTCTCTACTTCCAGCGTTCTTACCAGTGGTAGTAAATGCTGGCAGAGGGAGTGTTAGTACAGGAGGGTATGAGGTCCACCAATCGTTTTCTAGCGAGACTTTTGACTTGAGTGCAGTTGGTTCTATCGCGCGTCGCTTAGTGGGTGCTTTCAACGGCGAGGTTGCCCTGAATCTTCCAACAGGTGATTTGTTCAAACGACCGAGTGCATGTCTTATCATTGCGGTGGATGGACTCAATGAAGATGACGATGTCGTCTTGAAAGAGAATTCTATCCTGTTGGATATTCCTAAAGATCTCACGTTCAAGGAGAAGCTGAATGATATGTTGCTGAGCAATGGAGTTCAAATTGATAAAATTTTGGAGGCTGAGTTTCCTGGTTCTGTATTAGTCCAAAATAATGAGCCGCAGCTGCCGCCAAGCGCAGAAGCCGCATTCAAGGGTGAACTCGCTTCATTTAACTCCATCAAGATATCTAAAAGCGTGGCACAAGACTCCTCCCCAGATATCATTCTACTAAGTATTTCTACTGCTGCGAGGTTTGGAAACTCAGATTCCGTTTTGAAAATGATCAACACCGCGATTCCAGAAATCATTCGTGGCTTCAACACGACCTACAAGGGGAAGTTGGCTTACCAATTGGTTTTACTGGGCGAATCTGCCAGTGTTTCGAGTAGACGCGAGCTTCTTATTTCCCCCGTTGTTCTTGTATTTGTTCCATTTGGCAAAGAACAGTATTTGCTGATGTCTTGGGTTACCGTTGTTGCCATCTTTCTTTTATATGCGATCTTTTGCTGTATTCCATGGGCAGATGATTTGGATCCACTTTTATATGCGTCACTTGCCCGTGACGACCTTAAAAAAGAGTAATTTGATATTTTTTGTACGTCTAAAAACTTTCAAAATAACATAGTCAATTTTTAAACTGAACTACCCTGTGAAAAAAAAGGTTAGTTGACCATGTCGCGATGGAAACGCGAGAGTGAGGAGGAACTCGAAGAGAACGAATTCTTCATCGGAATTACTCGACCTGCATCGCCTGTAAGAAGATCTGGTGGTACTGGAGGCCTAAGGCAGAGCACGAGTACAATCTCGTTGCAAGCCAAGTTGTCACCGGATGACATGTTCGAAATGGAACAGTTACATTTGGATTCACCAAACACAGGTGGAAGAATGCAGTCACGCAAATCGGTTATTGACAAGGCTGAACTTGACGCTGCCCTTAACGATTATAACACCAGCTGGAATAAGTCAGGTTGTGTGGGAGTATTGTTGACTACGTTGTTAGTGGCTTTCACAGTGTTTCGCCAATACTCAGGAGAGGATAAACCTGAGTTCGTGGTCGTTCCCCCGACACCTCATAATTTACCCTCTTTGAATCTTTTTGATTATTATTCCAAACTCTCCTTTCCAGTTTTTGAAGACTACCCTTTTGGAGTTCCCAGAATACGCATGCCGCAGTTTAATACGCCGGTACCATTGACTCTCCCTGGTGAATGGGATACAGGGAGCTACTGGCATCTTTTCCATGGAAATATTACACTTCATGATGGGTTTCTCTCAAGAGAATTTGTCGATTTGAAACATACGCAACCACTTCAAGCAGAGTTGTCAGGATACATCGTGTATAACCGTTTACTTGGGGAAGATGGCGTTATTATGAAAGATACACTGGACAAGAATGCTGAAATATTTAGTGAGCACATTGTACTTATTCGGAATCCCACAGATATTGTTGCGAGAAATGGTACTGTTATTGCAGCTGGAACTTTGCTCATTCTGGATGGTCATCATACTAACGAGGTTTTGAAAATATGCGATTCGATGAGAATTCAAACAGCGCTGCGTGGATCAGAATCAATCTCAGGTTGCGGTTCGAATTTTAAGACCGAGCACGATGTCGTCATAGTCAACAATGTAGCTCCGCTTTCTGCCATTCAGATTGCGATTGAAACTGGATCTAGTACAGGACATGATATCCATGTCCGTTTATAGCCACTTGTAAATAATTTTCATTATTGGTATTTGCTAAACATATTCATTTCAAAGCCATCATTGGAGTCTATTGTTTCCTATAAAAGAAATGATATTTCAAGTAGAAAGACGCCACCATTAATCCAATAAGGAAAAGCAAACAGTTTCCAATGTATCTCAAGATCAATTCATTCGTATCGGGTAAATATGGCCAATGATAAGCAGCACTTAGAGTCTCTTCTGTTATTTTTTTTTCATTCACTGCGGGATTTTCAACGAACATCTCGCCACACCCCCAAAACCAATTTGCTAGCAGCCACAAGGTAAAAAGCGAAAAATGAAACATATCGATAAAATGGCCGTGATGACTTGCATATGCTATTGTGATATCGGCGGTGATAAATAAGGTAGGAATGGAAGCTGCAATGAAAGAATACTTAAATCCGCAAATCCAACACAGGTCCATCAAGGAGGAACACGTGGATTGAATCATTTCATAGTCAAAAAAATCGTGTGCAACGCCCCCAAACCTAGTAAGCTTGGGCAGTGTGAAATAATCTTCGCGCCTGCGAAGTAGCTTATACGGATTCAACACTAGGAAATAAATCATATACAAAAGAATACATAATGCAAGCAAATATTTTGCAACAGCTGTCAAGCTAGAGGAAGCTTGATCTACTGACAGGTCGTTAGCCGGGTAATAATCATATACAATATCACTTAACAACCAAACAGTGTTCGCCATCACCGCAATAAAGCTCAGTAGGGAGTCCCACGCTATCCGTTGATGTCTTTGATGATAATCTCCTAAGAATTTGGATCCCATAATAATCATACTGGCTATCCCCATTGCGAATGCGATGTGCAAGAATATCATTTGGCACCACAACCAGTCTTGCAGTATAAAAAGGTATAAGTGAAGAAGCTCTTTCCCATCCGAGCTCATTGTGTGGAATTCTCTTGCGACAGGTTCGATGGGCCCTTCTAACCAAGAATTTCCTCGACGAGAGTGAAGCATTTTAGTCGGCCCTCTACTTTGGTTGCCTTCTTCTACTACGAAAGCATCCGAAGACGAAGATCGCTTCTTGTTCGTTGTTGACATTTTTTATTTTTCAAAATTCTATGTACAAAATACAAATATACACAGTAAGTGTTTCAACGATATGGTAGACTCTATTTTAGGAGAGTACTCAGTGCTGATGAACACGCAGTTTACAACACTTTGTTGATTATAAACACTTATAGCTGGCATGGCAAGAGGCATGTTTTGGAACTAGTTTTCAATTTAGTAAATAAATAAGGAAGCTCTAGGAATGGAAATCTTAAAAAAGAAGTATTACAAGCTCACTAATAAATAAAACCTATGCTGAAAACCAATCCAGTACACTAAACTTGCTGCAGGACCCTGCAGTAGGTGTCGGGCTGCCCATCAACTTCCTATTGTCTTCCTCCTTTCTTATGCATTCTTGCAAATACGTTTTCTCTCGCTCCGTGACTGAATCACTGTTCAATAAAATTTCACTTCTTGCTACAGCAGGTAACCTACATTCCTTTGCAAACCTATCAATTCCCACTCGTGGCACTCCCGATGTGTCAATATTATAAGACTTAAGCACTCTTCCAGTTGCTCTCTGGTGCTCAAAGCAGTCTACTGGAAAGGAGTAGGTCTCCTTCGTCTGATGACCGAGACGTAACGCAGGTCCGGCATCGTACATACAATCCCCTACCGCCCTATATATCTCCCTAACTTGCACAGTGTCGAAGAGAACCCTGAGCTTCTTCTGCTGCTTAGTTGATGTCCCTCGGAGGTTCCCCTTGGGCTTACGGTAAGGCTTGCAGTTCTCGTTGCCTTTGTGGAGAGTGGTCTTACTATAGCGAACTGCCATCACCTGACGCAAGTTTGTTGTTCAGGTATCTAAATCAGTTATGACCCTATTTTCACCGTTATTTCAAAAATCAAGTGAAAAAAAGGCAACAATTAGTGGTTGATATCCATGACGACCAGTGACGATTTCGCTAGTCCTACTTGCAGTTAACGATTTCCATAATCAATTTTAAATCCACATCGGATTGTGGCGATTTCATCACGAAATGATCTTATTCAAAACGGTAGACAGTGCAGGTTACAAGAAACTCCCTGATTTCAAGATCTGGAACTCTATGTAACTTCAATTTCACAAATTTGAATGGACATCAATTTGTGAATGCCAGATAATTATATTTATAAAATTATATCCAGATCTACATCTTTACGGGGACAGCGATCGCTACCGGTGCCCCTGAACGAGTACTTACAGCCCTTTGACTCACAGGCAATGGTCGTTTCGCGGGTGATGAATTTTGTTGCCTCGATCTCCTAGACGATTTGCAACAGCAAGAATAAGCAAACATCAATATCAGGATTCCCAAAAGAGCTCCTATCAGCGATGCTACAACTACATTGTCTTGAACCCACTGCCACACAGCTACAGCTTCATCACCTAGCACTGAAGATCCGTTGTTTCTACGGCCGCCGTCTGCCCCGCTATCTTGACATATCGTCGAATTGCAGGAGGAAGGATAGATGCAATCAGTGTCTGCTACGCAAGTTTGCCCAGCTGCACAAGCAGGACAAGAACCTCCACCACAATCCACAGATGTCTCATCGCCATCCTTCAAACCGTTTGAGCATTGTGCAGAGATGGCAACGACTGAACTGGAGCTCTTACAAGATCCTTGATAACAAATATTATCCGATCCAGTGCAACTCGTTCCATCAAGAACAATTGCAACATTTAGAGGAATGGCATAAAAGCTTGAAGCGCCATCGGAGGTATACTTGCACCTCAATTGGTCACATGCAAGGTCGAAGGACGCATCGAAAGGATTTGAACTGGTAGACCCGTGCTGTGAACATTGCTGCACGCGACTAATGCATTCGCCGAAGAAGCAACTACCGGGTTTTCCACTCTGAGCACACGATACACCGATTTCAGCATACAAATCTACAGGGCACTTGGCACTTTCCCCGTCACAAGTCTCTTGTTGAGTATCGCATGTTGGATGTGCACTTTGGCGACAAACATATCCGGAAGCACGGACATCGCATGTATTCGGATCACAGCAGTCATCATTGGCACTACATTTGGCGCTGCCGGCAAGTTCACAGGATGAAGTGCAGCATGAGTCATCGGTAGCTCCCGAATCGCATTCCTCGCCCTTCTCCACAATTCCATTACCACATGTAGGACCAGAGCTGTATTGTAAAGATCCTGTCTCGGCAAATGTCGTACAATCGCCTTTTCCGTTACTAATCTGATCTTCTACCCAAGCAACAGAACAAGCAGACCACGTGGGATCTGTGCTCGTGCTTGGGTTCATAAAATAAGGCGTAACACTATCGAAGCAGGCCGATCCTTTTGGACTTATTACGTTGGTATGTTCCATTCCCATATTATGACCTAAATATATTCAACGAATAAATAACCAAGAAGCAAAATTACAAAATACTAAACGTACCTATTTCATGAGCAATAACATTGGCCACTGATGATGAAAAGGTGGAAGTAAATCCTGCCTGTGTAACACCGTATTTAGTAGCTTTACACCAATCACCTACGTACGCTAACCCCACGACTCCGTCGTTCGAACTTGCTGATGCGTAGAAATCTAAAGCACTTAATAGATGGACTACATCCGCATTATCTATGTTGGTCTGCATCGAAGTCGGCTTGTTGTTGCCCAATACCCCACCTGCCTGTCCCCAAGCTTTAAAATCACCTAGGAGATCGGATACCTCAATAGACTTGCCATTGTTGACAACACTATGACTGATCTCAACTGGGTCACCCAACACAAATGTATACATGGCCATAAGACGCATATCAAAAGCATATAATGGACTTGGAAAATCGGAATATATATCATCGACAACTCCCATTAAGTACGCGGAGTTGCCATGAACTCCGGATTTCAGAAGTTGATACCTAGAATAATCATTCACTAAAACGATCTCTACAATTCGATTCTCCGTAGTCATCTTTCGGCCACCGTTGACAGCATAAGATACCGTCGTTAAATCCCTTGCTCGACTGTTAGCGGTATTAGATTCTGTTGCCATTTTCCTTGCTGTATGAACATGGTCCAGTCCGCAATCCTTGGCCGTTTCTTTTAAATCACGATGTCTGTAAACCACGTGAGTGGTAGGATCGCTAGGCATTGGTTGGATATGTATGAGATCCGTTCCATTCACCAAAGTCTTGCCTCGTACAATTCCGCCGCAAAACGATATCACCGTCCTGGAGGGTCCTTTGTATATACAGTCAGTGGCCTCCTTGATAGAGTCGACCACTTGGCCATTCGGATCCAGTAGATGGTGCACGAAATCATCCGAAAACAACGACCGATGCAATTCAAGTGGTAACTCAAGATCAAATCCGAACGCAGTGAATCTATATACCAACTTGGAACGAAGGTTTCTGCGAGTTGGAAGACTGATTAGTTCATAATCATGAAGATGAGACAGAAGATCTGAATCTGTCAAGAAGCCTGAGCTTAAGGTGATGCACAGCAATAAGCACCAGGAAAGCATCGCAATGAATAATAAATAACAAACGACCTCAAGTATGAATCAACATATCGAACAAATTGCAGGTGTGTATTTTTTTTATGAGTATCTAGTAATCAACTCTTAGAGTCGCGCTACGAGTCGGTACACCTTTATGAATGGCTCTTTTGTTGCCACTCCTATCACTTTTCTGCCTCCCTCTCTACAAGCCAGTTTTCAAAAATCGAATTTTTTGAATTTGTGTGAATGGCTTCGGGATGTTGATGATGAACTCTTTCAAGCACTCATCGCATACAGTGGTAGTTCCCATTTCTATAGCATTGTTTCCATATCCAAGTTCAGTCAATGCAGAACAACTCACTTGTTCAATCGAATAATTTTCGGTGGCAATCCTTTGATTAAATTACCGAGGTACTATATTTTACAACGAAGGAATGGATACATTGTCGTATTCAACCATAACCTCGGCCATAGGGAGATGAGGTTGCGTAGCCAGTTGATCCATCAATCCTGAACCACCAGAGTGTCGGTTAAATTTCCTATCACTGTCTATTTTATGGATGTGCTTCTTGTCGTACACCAAACAATATGCAAGCGTGAGCAGTCCTGCTCCAAGTAAGAAACCTATACCTGAAGCTAAAACAGGGTTGTTTTCAATCCAATTCAAGAAAGTATCCTTTTGTTGTAGAGATTCATCCGAGGGTCCCGTGATGCCTTGTACTTGACATTTTGTCACGTTGCAAATACCAGGATATATACAGTCGGACGTACTAGTGCATGTTTGTCCTGTAGTACATGTACCAACACAAGGTCCGCCGCAATCTATATCAGATTCCGCTGCATCTTTCATGCCGTTGGAGCAGCTCATAGTTGATTCAGGTGTAGGGATTTTACTATAATTCGTTTCGCAAAGTTTGTTGACACACTGACCCAGTTCAGCCTCTACTGCACATGGCGTTCCATCCTCCCAAAAAATGGCGTTTAATTGGTACATGTCACCGCTTTTTCTGCGAAATTGATTAATTATGATCATCTCTATGAATACAAAACTTACGTGGCACAAATCAAATTCAAGCATCCGGTATCCGATCCTTCGCTAGCATATCCGTTTTCAGTGCATTGCTCATCACGGCTGGAACAGCGGCCAAGAAAACACTTGCCTTCATTGTCACAAAGAGAACCTGCATCAGATACGATATCTAACGGACATTTCCCAGAGGAGCCATCACACATTTCATTATTTGAATCACACTCAGTGCTTTGCGATTCTCTGCAAACAAGATTGACTGATTTAGAAACGTATTGACATTCCGACGTGCAACATACATCCACTAAATTACACACCGCACCACTACGGAAAGTACACGTGGATCCATCGCAGCAGCTATTGTCACCTTCGCATTCTTCATTTCCTTCTACAATCCCATTTCCACAGTGATGGCCTGGTTGCCAAATAGATGCTGGGATGTTCTGGGTGCATTTTCCTCGACCGTTATCTAGACTGAGATCCATCCATTCTGGGGAACATTCCGACCAAACTGGGTCACTCGAAGTGCTCGGATCCATGATGTAAGAGTTCTCGGATGAGTAGCAAACTTTACCGGAAGGAGCTACGCTGTCAGTATGAAGCATTCCCAAATTATGACCAATCTCATGAGCCATGATATTCGCAATAGAGCTACTTGGAAAGGTCGCTTGAGAAATACCGAAACGACTGCCTTCTAAACACCAGCCGCCAATTGATGCTAAACCAACCACATTGTCTCCTCCACCCAACGTAGAGAAGTCATGCCCAGAAAGCAAATGCGCTAAATCCCACTGCGATGCAAATGTATCCTGTTCTCGCTTCAATACAACTCTTTTTTTAAAAAACAGATACTTACCTTATTTTCTTCTGCCCAGTCACCAAAGTCAGGAAGCAGTTGACGAGCGTCTACAGAGGAATCAAGCATGGAGTTCGTCCATCCTTGATAGTTGGAAGTGGCATTTCCCTGCGAGAAAGTATACATACCTACCAACGTGAGCTTGACCTTATGAGGGCCCGGAAGATTGTTGTACGTCTGCTCTACAAGTCCCACAATGTACGCAGTGTTCGCGTGCGTTAAATAGCCTAGCTGGGAATAGCGCTGGTAATCATTAACTAAGACCAATTCAATATATCGAGTAGAAGATTCGAAAAGGTTTCTTTTGGATTCAAAACGAGTGTTGGTCTCATAAATTGATGATCTCAGATTCCTAATCTCCTTTGAAATATCGTGTAGGGGCGTGTAATCATTAATATTTGTTGGGTTCAATCCACAAGTCGAGTCCTTCACTGCCTCACCTAAGTCTCGATTTCTATATACTATATGTTTGATCGTGCCTCCCTGTATAACTGGCTGAATAAGCACTTCATCTCCAGTAGACATTGTTACTTTACCAAAAACTGCTTGATCACAGAAGGAGAAGAACGCGGTAACATTTTCACTGGAATGACTGTAGAGACATCCCTGTGAACTGTCGTCAGTCGTCTTGCCACTGACTATGTGTTTGTATTCATGACCGAAAAGTGAATCGTGGAGATGCAATGGAGTGCTATAATGCTTCCCATACGCCTCAAACTCATACACAAAAGACGAAGAGTCGAGGCGACGACGGTGAAAGGGGCCCAATGGATCGTCTATGACTTCGAATGAATCAAGTGACTTTAAAATGTCTAACGAACCCCAGCTACTTAACGGCAATATCAACAACAGTATCGATGCTGCAACCATTGCGCTTTAGTTTTTAATTGTATTTTCTACTTTCCTTACATTTTGGATCTCAAAGCGTCCTATATGGTAGATAGGTTCACAGAAATATCGCCAATCTCCGCAATGATCTGATTAGTTTTTTTG
>Ga0105054_10011330_pt1 | contig 11137 bp, 9 predicted proteins | sample BON02_FD_78091 | JGI IMG/M metagenome (GOLD analysis project Ga0105054, IMG submission 78091) | Freshwater microbial communities from Lake Bonney liftoff mats and glacier meltwater in Antarctica - BON-02 (megahit assembly) | ecosystem: Environmental > Aquatic > Freshwater > Ice > Glacier... | reverse complement strand
GCTGCCATCGTCGATGCCTGTTGCGATGCCTGGAATCGCCTGACCGCCGAAACCGGCCGCATCAAATCAATCGCAACTCGAAATTGGGTTGCTACAGGTCAGTGATTAAGCGGGTTGGTATAAGGGGTGCCGCGCAGCAAGAGGGCATCTGCGATGGTCCGCTTCAAATGCGCATGCGGCCCATCAATCGCACCATTCTCAGCCGCGACTCTGCGGTTGCTGCGGTTCGGCGACATCACGGAATGAGTGCACATGGCTATTGCCTTGAAAGCACTCCCGAACGCAACACTTGAACCAGAATTTGGCGACATCCGATCTGCCAACCTCGGCCAACCTCGGCCAGACATTCGATCAGGACTGCGCCCTTCAATGCGAGCGCAGCACACAGCCCCCGTCATCGGTAGTGCGCGCGCCGTCCAGCATCGAGAACACGCCGTTAACCAGAACATGGGCAATGCCGGTGGCAAAGCGGCGCGGTTCGGCAACATCACAGTGGCTCGCGATCTGGTCGGCGTCGAACACGGTGATGTCGGCCCAGGCGCCCTTTTTCAGGATACCGCGATCCCGGATGCCCAGCCTGGCGGCGGGCAGAACCGTGAGGCGGCGCAACCCCTCGGCCAGTGTCAGAACACCATGGTCGCGCACGTAATGTTGCAGGAACCGCGCCGCCCAGCCATAGCCCGAAAGCGAACCGATGTGGTGTTTCAGACACCCCTCGGGCGCCAGCGCCAGCGTGTCGGAGATGATCGCACAGTCGGGTTGGGAAATGGCCAGCCTGATATCGGCTTCGGAAAACGATTGCGAGGTCCACATCAGGTGGCTCATCTGGTTGCCCTCCTCAACCAGCAGATCAAGCGCGGCATCGTATGGGTCGGTCTTGCGCCGGGCGCCAATATCTTCGAACGTCAGGCCCACCAGATCGGGGTTCACCGTCGATTGCATCAAAACGATCTTGTGCCACAACCCGTCGCTGACCAGCCGCCACATCGGTTTGCGATTGGCCTTTATGCGCGCACGGGTGGCCGGGTCCTTCAGCCGGGCGGTCACGGCGGCCACGCCCCCCTCTTGCGCCCATTGCGGCAGGATCGCCGATACCCGGGTGTGCGACCAATCGTGTGGAATAACGTCATAGGCGATGTCGACGCCGTGCGATTTCGCCTCGTTGATCATGTTGATGGCGTGCTGCATCGCATAGGGCGGCGCGCCGTGTTTCGGCTGGATGTGCGAGATTTGCAGCCGCGCGCCACCGGCCCGGGCGGTCGATATCGCCTCGCCGAACCCGATGTCGTAAAACAGATCGCGGTTGCGCACGTGGGTGGCGTACAGCACGCCGCGTTTGCCCGCCACGCCCACCAGTTCGGCCATCTGATCGGGGCTGGCCAGCGACCCGGGCCAGTACTCCAGACCGCTGGAAAATCCATAGGCGCCGCCATCAATGCTTTCGTCCAGCAGGCCCTTCATCGTGTCCAGTTCGTTGTCATCGGCGGGGCGCAACGCGTCGCCCAGCACCGCGCGGTGAATCGTGCCGTGGCCCACAAAGGCGGCAACGTTGACGCCCAATGACATCTTGTCGAGATGGTCAAGGTATTCGCCAAAGCTGCGCCAGTCGACATCGACCATGCCTTCGGTAAATCCCGGTGCCATGATCGCCACGTCCGCCGCGCTGTTGATGGGCGCGCAGGAAAACCCGCACTGGCCGATCACCTCGGTCGTCACCCCCTGGTGCACCTGGCTTTGGGCGCGGCCATCGGCGGCCAGAGTGAAATCGGAATGGGTGTGCAGATCGATGAACCCGGGCGACACGGCCAGCCCTTTCAGGTCAATCGTGCGCTTGGCCTCGGCCCCGGCAAGGCGCCCGATATCGACGATGCGCCCGTCCTTGATGGCGATGTCGCCATGCACGGGGTCGGCGCCGGTGCCATCGTACAGCGTGCCGTTGGTCAGAAGGGTGTCAAGCATGTGAAAGCTCCTTGTTCATCGTGCGGGCCCATAGACAAGATCGGGCAACCACAGCGCCAGTTCGGGAAAAAAGATCAACAGCAGCAGGCCGGCCATATAGGCCAGGATGAAAGGCAGAACCGCAACCGACACCTGTTCGATGGTGATGCCCGAGATCCGCGCCGCAACGTTCAGGTTGCCGCCCAAAGGCGGGGTCAGGAACCCGATTTCACAGGTGATCACGGTGAAAACCCCGAACAGCACCGGATCAACGCCAAGGCCGGTGACCAGCGGCAGGAAAACGGCGGTGAACAGGATGATCTGGGCCAGCGACTCCATGAAGGTGCCGATGATGATGTAGAAGATGCCAATCAGGATCAGCACGACATAGACATTCGTCGTCATGCCGGTGATCAGCCCCTCGACCGCCGCAGGCACGTCATAGAACGCCGACAACTGCCCGAACGCGAGGGTGGGCGTCAGCAGGATCAGCAGGCCCGCCATCAAGGCGGTAAACCGCAGCGCCTCGTACACTTTGGCCCAGGTCAGTTCGCGGTAAACATAAAGCCCGATGAACAGCGCATAGAACACGGCAACCGACGCCGCTTCGGTGGGCGTGAAGGCGCCGGAATAGATGCCGCCCAAAATCAGGACGGGCGCACCGATGGCCCATTTGCCATCCCACAGCGCGCGACGCATGGGGGCCCAGGAAAACGGCTGGCCACTGCCGCCATACCCCTTTTTGCGGGCGATGATATAGACGGTCAGCATCAGGAAACCGGTGATGATGAACCCCGGAACGAACCCGGCCAGAAACAGCCGCGGGATCGAGGTTTCCGAGACCAGACCATAGATGATCATCAGGTTGCTGGGCGGTATCAAACTGCCCAAAGCCCCCGCCGCAGCGGCGATCGCGGCGGCAAAGGGGGTGTGGTATCCGTCACGCTTCATCGCCGGAACGGTGATTGAACCGATGGCGGCGGTCGTTGCCGGGCCAGACCCCGACAGCGACGCGAACAGCATGCAGGCAAACACCGTCACCAACCCCAAACTGCCGCGATAGGCGCCCACAAGGTTGGTGGCGACGATGATCAACCGCCCCCCCATGCCGCCGGTTTCCATCAGCCGACCGGCCAGAATGAACAGCGGAATGGTGATCAGCGGAAACGGTGTCAGGCCGGTATATCCCGTCTGCGCCATCAGCGTGTAGGGGATTTCGATCATGAACAGCGCGAGGAAGGTGGTCAACCCGACGGCAGCAAACAGCGGCGCCCCGATCAGCGTCAGAACGGTGAACGCAATCGCCAGCAGAACCAGTTCGTTCATAGCCCGCCGTCCTCTTTCTCGATGCGCATACCGGGAATGCCGGTCGCCCCTTCCCTGATCCAGTTCACATAGATCTGCATCAGCCGTAGCAGGATCAGGGCATGGCCGATCACCAGAATGGTCTGCGGCCAGAATTCGTGGATTTGCAGGCTGGGGGTGCGCGACGGGAAACGCCACAGCACCCCCAGATATTCGACCGATACGATCAGCATGAATACGCAGTACAGCATCGCCAGGGCGTCGGCGATCAGCACGAACCCCCGCGCAATGGCACCCGGAAACAGCATGACCCCCGCCATGATGCGGATGTGGAACCGTTCGCGCACACACAGCGATGCGCCCATATACACGGCCCAGACCATGCAGATGGCTGCCACCTCCTCGCTCCATTGCAGGGCGGAGTGAAAGACATAGCGCATGATCACCTGCAAAAAGACGCAGGTGGCCATCACGCTGAGCGCGAGGCAACAGATCGCCTCTTCTGCATGGCGCTCGATCAGGCGCGGGATGCTGGTCATGGGTTAATCCTGGGGGGGTGGGGTTTGCAGGGCCGTCGTGCGGCCCCGCATGGGTGCGAACGGCGTTACTTGGCCGCGTCGCGGATTTCCTTCAGCAGGGCGCCAAAGGCTTCGCCACGCTCGTCGGCCACGGTTTTCTGCACGGTTTCGGCGGCGGCGATGAATTCGGCGCGGTCGGGGCGGGTGATCTGCATGCCGCCTTCGGTGGTCAGCCAGGTGCGCACCGCCTCGACCTTTTCCACCATGTAATCCATGTGGAAATCACCCGCCTCGGTGGCCGCCCGTTCGACCGCCGTGCGCTGTTCGTCGCTCAGCTTTTTCATGAACGAGTCGCTGACCAGCATCGGCGAGAACCCGGCAAAATGGTCAAGAACCGTCAGATAGGGCGCGAATTCATAGAACTTCATTTCCTGAATGACGTTGGTGCCGTTGTCGCCCCCGTCAATCGTGCCGGTCTGCAACGCGGTGGGCGTTTCCGACCAGGCCAGCGGCACGGGTTCGGCACCGAACGCCTCGAACGTGGCCAGCATCACGTTGTTCTTGGGCACCCGGATCTTCAGCCCGTCCATGTCGGCCATCGTGTTGATCGGCCGCTCGGAATTGAAGAAATCGCGATAGCTGGGTCCACCGAACGTCAGCAGATGCACGCCGGTGTCCGCCAGCAACTGACGCTTCAGCGAGGCACCGGCGGGGCCGTCGGCCACGGCGCGCAAATGATCGAGGTTCTCGAAGGTATAGGGCAGAACCGGAACATCCATCAGCAGCCAACTGGGCGAGACGTTGTTCTGCGAGATCATGAAACCGTCGACCGTGCCCAGTTGCAACGCCTTGAACGCGTTGTCCTCGGTCGAGATCTGGCCGCAGCAGCGGAATTTCACCTCGACGGTGCCGTTGGTGTATTGCTGCACAAGCTCCTGAAACTTCGTGGCCAGAACGCCATAGTCGGAATCCAGTGGCGTTTCCCAGCCCAGGTTCATCGTGACATTGGCGGCCGCCGCAGGCAGCGCGCCAAACAGCGCCGCCGAACAGGCGATGCCTGCCAGGGCCGTGCGAATCGATGTGTTCATTTCAGTATCCCCGTTTGTTTTTATTGACCTCGCAACGCTATCGCCGCGAATTGATCCTGTATAATGTAAACTTAGCAGGGCATTGATGCCTTGCAGGCATCACTGTAGAGGCGCGATGGAAACCGGATTGCGACGGCTGCGCTATATGCGTGTTCTGGCAGAGGAATTGAACTTTCGACGGACCGCCCAGCGGTTGAACATCACCCAACCCGCACTCAGCCGTGCCATCGCCCAGCTCGAGGTCGAGGTGGGCACTGCTTTGTTCGAACGCACCAATCGCCAGGTGCGGCTGACGCTGGCCGGTCAGGCCTTTGCCAGCGGATCGGCGCAGGTGCTGCGCGATCTGGACCGGGTGATCGCCCAGACGAAGGATGTGGCCCAGGGGTTCACCGGGTTTCTGACCGTCGGCTATACCGATACGGTGATCGCAGGGCGCATGCCCGACATCATCAAATCGTTTCGCGGCGTCGCCCCGGCCGTGCATGTGCGCCTGATCCAATGTTATACGGATCAGCAGGTCGCGATGTTGGAGCAGGGGCAGCTGGATATCGGGCTGATGACCGGGCCGGTGGTGCGCGACGGGTTCGCGGTGCTGGATATCCAGAAGGACCGGCTGATGGCGATCCTGCCCAGCGATCACGCCCTGTCACGGCACGCGTCGCTGAACCTGCGCGATCTGGCGGGTGAACCCTTCGTCACCGGCGATCCTGACCGTTGGGGGGCCTTCAACCTTGCGCTGTTCCGCCAGTTCGAAAGGCTGGGTTTTCGCCCCACGATTATGCAAACGGCACCCGAATCCCGCGCGATCATCGGTCTGGTTGCCTGCGGGCTGGGGGTTTCGATCATGCCCGAATGCCTGGTGCGCGCCGCCGATACCCGGCTGACCGTGCGCCCCGTGGCCGATCTGACCGATCCCCTGATCACCCAGGCAGCATGGCTGAAGGCAAGCGAACAGCCGGTTCTGGCGCGGTTCGTGGCCCACCTCACCGCGATGTCGGCAGCTTACGACCAGGAAGATCCGCAGTTATAGCGCCCAGACTGTGACCGGGTGGGCGCCAGCACCCGTGCGCCCGACGAAAGAGTGCCGGTCAACTCCCTCACCCGGGTTCGTGTTCGGCTGGGACGCAATTAACCGGGCCTGGCGACACAACGGGCTGGCCAGGGGGGCGATGGCATCGAACAGACAGGTCTTGTCGTTGTCGGTGACAATCGAACCCCTCAAACAGCGCGTCGAATTGCGCCCGCGACAGCTGCACCGTGCCGTCCTGCACCTTGGGCCACGCGAAGTTGCCCTGTTCCTTGCCCATGTCGATCAGTAACATGCCGGTGCCGTCCCAGATCAAATCTTCGGCTTGCCCCACCGCTTGGACCGTCGGACCGCCGTCACCGCGGAATGCGGATCAAGCTTCAATCCGGTCTGCACCAATGGCGCCAAAGCCTGATGCCGCATCGAAAGTCCAGAGGCCACGGCGCGAGCAGGATCGGCAACCGCTGTCCGGCAACGATCATGACAGCTGATGCCGAAGCAGCACTTGTACGAGGGCGGATGACGCGCAAATATGGTGGCTTACCCGTTGGACAAGGTCTTTCACGATGCGACGGTCGAAAGGCAGGTGCTGAATCTTGATTCTGTCTGGCGGTGCTGGAATCGTTGTTGCAGGCGCTGATCGTCGCGGCGGTCGAGGTGTATGACGTTGTCACTGATCTACCGTCAGGTGTACGAAACATGTCGGAACGGGCGAGGCAGCAGACTTGCCCGAGCGGTCTGAAGGCACGAAAGCATGCTTACGACGACGATTTCGGCACGGTCGGCACCCAAACCAGATCATCAACGCCCAAGGGTCAAGACCGATGCCGTTGATGCGCGCATTCTAGCCGTGATGGGGGCGGCGCTCGATCTTGTTCCGGACTTGCCAACAGGAGAAAATCAACGCGCGCTCAAGGAGTTGCAGATCGCACGCATGGCCCTGATCAAGGAGCGCACGCGACTGCTGAACCGGTCCAAAACGCGGACCCTCGCCATTTTGGGGCGCCAGTCCAAAGCACGTCATGAGCAGATCAAGCGGCAGCTCCGTGAACTGAAAGAGGCGCTGCTGGACCTCATGCGTCAGTGCCCGAAACGGGCGCGCGCCTTCGACATTCTCTGTTCAATCCCAGGACTGGGTCGTGTCAGTGCGGTCGCGATCTTGGTCGAATGTCCGGCAACCAGCAGCATAACCCGCAAGCAGATTGCTGGCCGCGCTGGCCGCGCACCTATGACCCGACCGTCAGGCCAGTGGCGCGGCAAGGCCTTCATCCAGCGCGCGCGCAAGTTTCTGCGCGTTGCGCTCTAAATGCCCGCACGCGTCGCCGCCCGCTGAAACCCGAATCTGTGAAAGAAATGCCAACGTTGTCCGCGCCCGGACCAGATCGCGCATCGCCTCGTGTGCGACGTGTTCAGGGCTGATCTGATCCACCGGATCAGGTCCGGGACGCCCCTCACCCTAGACGGCCGTCAACTCTCCAGCGCGGTGCAGCTTCGCCAGCATATGGGCATCGCGTCGGTCGATCTTTACCCTGTCGCCCGCCTTCACCGGAATGGGCGAGGGCGCGATGACCACGCAGCCGTGGCCGAGTTCAGTAAGCTGCCGATGCAGGCCATAGCCGCAGGGCCCAGCCTCTGGCAGAACTGAAGCTTACGCCCATCGCCCCCAAGCTTGGCGGCAGGCCTGCGGACATGATCGGCGCGGTTCGCGAGTGTGCCCCAGTGCCGAACCTCGACCCCCGCTCGCCTTGCGCACGCGCCACCGAAATCGTCGCCTTATGGACATCCAGCCCGTTAAATATGGTATGCTGCACGCGTCCCTCCCCCATTCTTGAGGCTCGGCGCCAGCCAATCCGGCGCAATTCTCGAAGGAGAATGCCGCCGGAGAGGCAACCAAACCAGCCAGGTGACACCGCGATCATCGGGGCTGACGGCTTGACGGCTTGAGCGGTTATCGCGACAGCAGCAGCATCGGTAACTCAGGGCTCCAACCCACTGCTCACCGTAAACCGACATTCATATGCAACCCGCGCTTTTACGCCTTCGCGCCCTTCCTGCCACTGCCCAGCATCGGGCTGGCGCTGCGGTCCAGGGGCCAGCGCGGGCGGGCGGACAGGGTCAGGTCATCGAACATGCCCAGGCGGAACCGCTCGATCCCGGCCCAGGCGATCATTGCGGCGTTGTCGGTGCACAGGGCCAGGGGCGGTGCCAGAAATCGCAGGCCGGTGTCGGCGCACAGCTGTTGCAGGCCCGCACGAATGGCGGTGTTGGCGGCAACGCCCCCGGCCACGGCAAAGACGGGTTCGGCAGGGTTCAGCGCCAGATAGGTCGCCACCGCGTGTCGCGATTTGACGACCAGAACATCGCGCACCGCCGCCTGAAAACTGGCGCACAGATCGGCGCGATCCTGGGCGCGCAACCTGCCATTACACATCACCCTGTCGCGTTCGCGCAGCAGGGCGGTTTTGAGCCCCGAGAATGACATGTCCATATCCGCGCGATCCAGCAGCGGGCGGGGAAACGCGAAGCGCGTCAGATTGCCCGACAATGCGGCTTTCTGCACCTCGGGGCCACCGGGCTGGGGCAGGGCCAGCAGCTTGGCCGTCTTGTCGAATGCCTCGCCGGGGGCATCGTCAATGGTGCCGCCGAGGCGGATGAAACTGTCGGCGCCCTGAACCAGCAGGAACTGGCAATGCCCGCCTGACACCAACAGCATCAGATAGGGAAAGGCGCACATATCGGTCAGGCGCGGAGTCAGGGCATGCCCCGCCAGATGGTTCACCCCGATCAGCGGCAGGCCCGCCGCCGCGCACAGCCCCTTGGCCAGCATCACCCCCGACAGCACACCGCCGATCAGCCCGGGCCCTGCCGTGACTGCCACCGCGTCACACTGGGCCAAACCGATACCCGCCTCGTGCAGCGCCTGCGCGACACAATGATCCAGCTTTTCAACATGGGCGCGCGCAGCAATTTCGGGCACGACACCGCCAAAATCGGCATGCAGCGCGGTTTGCCCCGCCACCACCGACGACAGGATTTCAGGCATCCCGTCGCCATGACGCACGACGGCGGCGGCGGTGTCGTCGCAACTGCTTTCGATACCGAGGATCGTGAGGGGGGGCATGGCCGCTCCGGTTGTCATGGTCTGACGGGGCAGGTATCACCGGGGGGTTGGCCAGACAATGCCTGGGGGGCAGATGCGCATGCAACCGATCCTGTTGTTGACAAGGCCGCAGGCGCAATCAGTGGCCTTTGCCGATCAGTGCCGCGCGGCGGGGTTCACCGGCGATATCGTGATTGCGCCGATCCTTGAGATTGTGGGGCGCGCCCTTGCCAACGCCCTGATGCCCGGTACGACGTTGATCTTCACCTCGGCCAATGGCGTGTGCCATGCCAGCGACCAGACCGATCTGACGGGGTTTCATGCCGTCGCCGTGGGCGAGGCGACAGGGCGGGCGGCACGGCTGGCGGGTCTGAGCTGCACGGTGGCCGATGGTCATGTCGATGCAGTGCTGGCGCTGTTTGGCGGGCGTGACGTTGGCGCGCCCCTGCTGCATCTGCGTGGCGCCCATGCCACCGGCGATCTTGTGGCGCGGTTGCGCAGGGCGGGGCACAGGGCGGACGAACTGGTGGTCTATGACCAGATCGCGCGTCCGCTTACCGCCCGGGCGTTGGCCTGCCTTTCCGGGCAAAACCCGGTGATCGTGCCATTGTTTTCGCCCCGCTCGGCCAGGTTGCTGGCCGAGGCGACACAGGGCGCCACGGCACCGTTGCACCCCATCGCGATCAGCTCCGCGACTGCGCAGGCCTGGGGGGATACGCCCCAGGCCCGGTCGGTGGCATACCCCGATGCCGCGCACATGCTGACAGCGGTTCTGACCCTTTGGCGGGAATAGCGGCTTGGTTCTGCCCTTGTTGCCTGGGAACCGAATAGCTAAGCTGGGTTTGTTTAGCAAAGGTCGGCCCGGTGGGCCCCGACAGCGAAAGGTAAGTGCGCGTGGCAAAATCGGCGAAACCCAGAAGCGCTCGCGCGCAACCCCCAAAGGCCAGTGAGACCCAGGCGCAAGACGCAGTGCCGGACTTCGAAATGCCCCTGCCCGAAACGCCCGACGACAGCGCGATCCAACTGCCCGAACCGAACGACGAAGCGTCGCAAACCGCCGCCACCATGGGCGATCATCCCGCACAAACCACCGAAACCACGGCCGATGGGCCGATGAACGACACGCTGGCAGCCGATGGCCCACCCATGGAAAGCGCCAATGCGGATGCGGTCGACAACGCCCCGCCAGAGGCCCCGGAGCCCCCTGTCCAGGACGAACCGGCGCCCCAGACCGACGCCGTCGAAACGCCCACCGCAGCCAAGGACGCGGCCCCCGAATCTGCCCTTACCCTGCCCCCGGCGACCGTGCATCGGCCCCGAATCGCCAGCGGTCCGGGGTTCCTGACCCTGCTTTTGGGCGGTGTGATTGCGGGTGGTATCGGATATGCCATTGCTGAATACGATGTGTTTGGCCGGGGCGCCCCCGATCCTTTGGCCGCACTGGAAATCCGGCTGGCCGATCAGACCGCCCGCATTGATGCGCTGGGCGAACAGACCAGTGCCGCGGCCCAAGCTGCTGCTGATGCCGCCCAGCCCGCTGACATTTCAGCGCTGCGCGACGAAATCGCCAATCTGCCTGCAACCGGCGGTGCCCCCGACACCGGCCTTACCGAGCGTGTGGACACAGTTGAGCAGCAGCTTGCCGATCTTTCGACGCAACTTGCCAACCGGCCTGCCGACACAGGTGCATCATCAGAGGCCCTGTCGGCCTACGAGTCGCAACTGGCTGCCCTGCAAACCGAACTGGACAATCAGCGCGCTGCCATCGCCGATGCCACATCCGCCGCCGCCGATGCGCGCAGTGCCGCCGCCGATGAAACCCGCCGCATCACGGTGCAGGCCGCGCTGGCGCAACTGTCGGCTGCGCTGGAAAACGGCACGCCCTTTGTCGGTGCCACCTCGGCGCTGGAAACCGCCGGTGGGCTGACCGTTCCCGAGGGTCTGGCCGCGTCCGCGTCCAGCGGCGTTGTCACACTGGCTGCGTTGCAGGACGCGTTTCCAGGCGTTGCGCGCACGGCTTTGGGCGTTTCGATCCGCGAAACGTCTGATGGCGGGGTGCTGGACAGGTTCGGCGCGTTCCTGCGCACCCAAACCGGCGCTCGCTCTCTGGATGCGCGCGCCGGGGGCGACCCCGATGCCGGCTTGTCCCGCCCCGCGGCCG